>ERZ1090861.457-NODE-457-length-24894-cov-42.267603_pt1 | contig 24894 bp, 43 predicted proteins | sample MGYA00478482_ERZ1090861 | MGnify/ENA primary metagenome ERZ1090861 (study PRJEB33644, sample SAMEA5815744) | chicken gut metagenome | biome: Chicken; feature: Gastrointestinal Tract; material: Caecum | place: Ireland | collected 2019-01-01 | study: A study of the... | reverse complement strand
CTGGCATCGCCGGACACCCTGGCATCGCCGGACACCCAGGCATTGCCGGACACCCAGGCATCGCCGGACACCCAGGCATCGCCGGACACCCAGGCATTGCCGGACACCCTGGCATCGCCGGACACCCAGGCATCGCCGGACACCCAGGCATCGCCGGACTGATCCAGGTTTTCTTCTTTCTCGACGAAACCGCCTAAATCACCGGCAGAAACATCACCGAAGGAAATTAGCGCCCTAATCCGATACAACGTCTTTCCAAAAAACGCCTTGGTTTCAGATGTAAGTTCAAACTTTTTCATCTTCCATTCCTCCAATTCCAAATCGCCAGCACCAGCCCGCAGATGGCGCAGGATAGGCCCAGGTTAAACATTAGGTCTCTCACAATTTACCTCCTAATAGCAGGAGCCGAATGTACTGGTCCTGAACTAGCTTGACTGGCTGTTCCTCCAAAATCCGGTGCACGGACTTCTCGCTGCATCCAAGATACTCTGCTAGTCCCTTCTCCCTCAGATGCCCCACGATCATGGCCTGTTCTGCGGCCTCTCTCACAATTCTATTTGCGTCCATATCACACCATCATCTTCTTTCAATCTGCATACATGCGAAGATTGATTCGTTTTGCCCTCAAAAACCTAATTTGACGATCAAGGGTTGGATTTCGACCCAGCTTCACCTTTGGCATATAAGCCTCCAATCTTTTCTTCCAGAGTATCCAAAAGCTGAGAAATTTCACTGGATGGCTGAACATTGCAAAGAATTTCTTTCAACTTTTTCATCTGGGAAATAGGGCTGTCCTCAACATGAGTTGTAAGCTGAATCCCATTCTCAGTTCCGCATATATCAACCTTTGTTCCAGGCTCCCAGTTTAGTTGTTTTCGAATTTCCATCGGAATTACGACTCTGCCTAAATTGTCAATCGGACGTGTCATTGATACCATTTTCATGCCTCCCTCTTTTCATCCATAAGCTGGTCAATCGTTACACCAAAGTAATCCGCAACCAGCTTCAGATTATCAACGCTGGGAGAAACCTTCCCCCACTTGTAGACCGTCCCAAAGCCAAGGCCAACTTCCTTTTCCAGGTTTGTGATATTAGTCTTGTGCTCCCGGCATAGCCGCTTGATATTGTCCAGAATCAAAAAATTACCTCCTATCCTCGTCGTATTTTCTTGACGAGCATCGGAAAATATGATGATATCATCTTGCCAGGACAACCACATATTTTCCGATTTGGGCCCGTCCAGTGAGGGGTCTGGGTTTTTGTTGCCCTCATGTACCCTATTATGCTTGAAAATTTTCAAGTAGTCAAGGCCAAATTTGGAAATTTTCAAATTATTTTAGGGAGGGTGATTTCTATGGCTTTAGTACCAAAAATTGAAGAGCCGTGTAAGGAATGCAACACAACTGTTACGGCATTGGAGAGAGATTGCGGATTAAGCCTTGGCTCTGTTAGAAGATGGGATAAAAATTCTCCGTCTGTTTCCAGAGCCTGAGCCGGAGCCAAAGCCCTCAACACCACCGTAAGCTACCTGATTGGCGAGACAGACTTGACACTCCCCACGGATAAATCCGGGGGATTCTCGGTTCGCTGACCACCGCTTACAAGCAAGTCTTACACGGTCTCCCCGAGCGTTAGGTTCGGACGTGTCCCGCCCTACCATGTGTAGCCTACACCAGGAGGCGCAGACCTTCGTTCAGTATGTTTTTCGCGGCGTTTACGTCCCGGTCGTGGTGCTCACCGCATACAGGGCACACCCAATCCCGGACAGACAAGTCCTTCGTACCGGGCCACTGAGCGCCGCAGGAAGAACAAAGCTGACTGGACGGGAAGAAACGGTCTACTGTGACCACCGCTTTCCCGTACCACGCCGCCTTATACTCCAACTGCCGCCGGAACTCGCCCCAGGAAGCATCGGAGATTGACCGGGCCAGCTTGTGGTTCTTCACCATGTTCTTAGGTGCCAAGTCCTCAATCGCTATGAGGTCATAGTCCCGGACAAGCTGAGTGGAGAGCTTATGCAACGTATCCTGTCGTTGGTTGGCAACGTGTTCCTGGAGGCGAGCGACCTTCACCCGTGCTTTCTCACGGCGCTTGCTCCCCTTTGGTTTTCGGGAGAGCTGGCGTTGGAGGCGGGTGAGTTTGCGGAGGCCCTTTGCCAGGTACTTGTGGTTGGGGTACTCCACCCCGTCGGAGGTGATGGCAAATGATTTGATGCCCATGTCGAGGCCAACAACGGCACCAGTGTTGGGTAGAGGCGCAACCTCTACGTCGGTACAACAAAGCGAGACGAAATACTTCCCGCTAGGATTTTGGCTGATAGTGGCGGAAAGGATGCGACCTTTCACTTCCTTGGAAACACGGCACTTCACAAGCCCGAGTTTCGGGAGCTGAACGCAGTTACCAACGACTTTGATGTTGGTGCCGACGCACTTACTCTTGTATGACCGGCGGTGGTTCTTCTTGCTCTTGAACTTCGGGTAGCCCGGTTTCTCACCGTTCTTCACGCGGCGGAAAAAGTTCTGGAATCCGGTATCGAGGTCACGGATAGAAGATTGCAAAGCGGTAGCATCTACTTCTTTCAGCCACGGAAGTTCCTTTTTCAACCCAGTTATGTCTTTGGCACATTCATAGTAATTCATGGTGTGCCCATCCAGTTCATAGACCGCCTTGCGCCGGGCAAGGTAATGGTTCCATACGAACCGGCAACAGCCAAAAGTCCGCTGTATCTGCTGTTCCTGTTCCGGGGTTGGGTACAAGCGAAACTTGTACGAATACTCCATTGTGCCACCCCCTACACGGTTTTCTGGCCCTCGATGTACTTCTTGATTGCCGACAGTGGAGCGCCGCCGACAGTAGAGACGAAGTATGAGTTTGTCCACAAACTTGGAATCCGAGACCGGAGCCACGGGAACTCCTGACGCAAGACACGGGACGTTGTGCCCTTGATTAGTTTGACTGCCCTGTGGATGCCAAACTGCGGGTCTACTTCAATCAGCAGATGCACATGGTCTGGCATGACTTCCATCTCAATGAGGCTGAATCCCCGTTCCTCGCAAATCTCCTGAACCAGAGATTTGAGGCGGGCATCCACTCCATTGACCAAGACCTTTCGGCGGTATTTTGGACACCAGACCACATGATATTTGCAGGAATAGACCACGTTTGAGTTGCTCTTATATTCCATGTGTATATTATACCACAGGGAGGTATCTAATGCAAGAAAAACGGGAGAACAATGTGCGGCTTATATCCCCATGCCTAAAGGCAGGGGTTTTACGCCGCGATCCGATAAAAAATCCCGCCCCCATTTCTGAGGGCGGGAAATTTGACTTGATTTATTTGAAAAATATGATATAATAAAATTATGATAAATATGGAGGTTCCTTACTATGGGAAGAAAGCCTATAGATTTAACCGGACAAAAATTTGGAAAACTAACTGCAATAAAAATAGTTGAACACGGAGGAAGCCACAAACCCGTAAAATGGCTTTGTAGGTGTGATTGTGGAAACGAAAAAAATGTTGATAGCCAACTATTAAGAAGGGGATTAGTAACTGATTGCGGATGTAAAACGAAGGGCAGGCTAATCGGGAAGCGATTTGGAAGGCTTGTTGTTCTTGAGTATACAGAACTTGGGAAAAAAACTAAATGTGGTGATATTGTTTGGAAGTGTTTATGCGATTGCGGAAACATAACCTATGTTGCAACAAATAATTTAGAAACCAAACGGTCCAAAACTTTGAGTTGTGGATGTTTGCGAAAGGAAAAAGCAACAAAGCACAATTTATCACATACAAAAATATATAAAACACTTGTTGCTATAAAATGTAGATGCAAAAACAAAAACAATAAAAATTATCTTAGATATGGAGGAAGAGGGATAACAATTTGTGAAGAATGGGATGGAGAAAATGGGTTTGAAAATTTTTATAAATGGAGCATTGAAAACGGCTATCGTGACGGATTAACTATAGACAGAATTGATAATCATAAAGGATATTCTCCAGATAATTGCAGATGGACAACGCAAAAAATACAAATGAATAACACAAGAAGAAATAGAATAATTGAAATAGACGGTATTTCTCATTCTGTGACAGAGTGGTCTGAAATTACAGGAATTTCTGCGAGAACTATAAGTGACAGATTGTGTAGAGGATGGGATGAAAGATCTGCTGTTACAAAACCAGTGAAAAAAATGGGGGCGCACAAATAAACTGTGCGCCCCAAATTTTATTGTCTTACAATATAAGTGTAATAGGCGTATACTTTATCAGATACAGCATCTTTGTCATCTATCCACGATTTTGCCATATCTATATAAAATTCTAAATTACCACCTAACCCATGTTTTTTTGCAACAGTTGAATAATCGCTATATATACTATTCAAAACTGCCCAAAAGCAATGCGGTGAATAATTTATTTTCCTTTGCGCCATGATCTGTTTGGCTTGTTCTAACGTCCAGTGTGGCCCGGAAGTCCCGTCCTCATTCTGCATGTGCTGCGTCCACTCTTTGGCGGCTTCCATAGAGAACTGTTCTGGAGTGAGGGGAGATTTTTGTTTTGGCCGCTCTTCCTCATCCCACTGGCACATCGCGTTGTACGCTCCATTGTAGGCAGATAGCTTTTCCGCTACCTGATCGTCCATTGGTTTTGCTCTATACTCTACAATCTTCATTGTTAGCCAATCTTTGGCGTTCTCGCGCCCTGGAAGGGCTTGCGCCAGCACGTCACTGGTAATCATAGGATCGCCCCCTTTAGGCGTTTTCAAGCTGTCCCATGCACCGCCGGATAGCCTCGCGTTCACGCTCACTGCCAGCCTGATCCATCAGCATTTCCATCTGCTCCATCATGGCCTCTTTAGCGTCATGGCGGCTGTACCCACCACGACCTCCACGCCCCTCGCGGGAATACCGGCCCATAGAATCTCGCTTGCGTCCACGGTAGCTAGAGCCACGACCATAAGTGCCGCGCATGTCTGCCTCCCAGTCACCGGCCTGGGAATACCCACCGTCCTCCAGCATTTCAATCTTGTCCAGGTTCTTGATGGTGTCGGTCAGCTTGTGGATGATCTCCAGGTCGCCAGCGCCCAGCTCACCCTTTCGGGCAATTTCGTCCAGCTCGTCACAGAGCTTTTCTTTCAGTTCGTGCATGTATTCCATGATTTAATCTCCTTTCATGCCACACGGGTAATAATCAGGCTTGCGTTCTGGAGCTCGATGGCCTGAGTGCTGATATTTTTCACGCTGACAGTTGCAGGCTTACCACGGGGGACGAGGACAAAGGTAGCAACGCTCACATTAAACTCGTCGCTGACAGCGGCAGGAGTAACGGTAGCAGTTGCATCTCCCTGCGCCTCTCCTTCAATGGCAATAGCGATAGAGATAGCGCCAGCTGTTCCACCCGCAGGAACGGCAATATTTCCGTTAAAGATCACAAGGTATCTGGCAAAGCACTGCCCATTGGATGGGCCGCTTAGCTGGACAACACCGGAGCCCTCTCGATGATAGATACAGCCTTTTGCCGGTACGGGGGTTTCAGAAAACACCGCATTCCCATTGGCGGCAATCTGCTGCAAAAATACGTTGGTGTACTGTGCCAAAACAATCATTCCTTTCAAAAAAAGATAGCGGCGAGGATATTTCACCCCGCCGCATGGTTCAAGATCGGCACGGGGCCGAACATGTCAGTTTTTCCGACAAGTTGAAGTGTTCAGTTTAGGCGCAAGTCCCGCAGGGATTGCAGTAGTTGGGGAAGGTCACCGGCGTGGGAGGCTGCACCACATAAGCAGCGGTGGGGCAGTCATGGCCGGTACGCCGCAGCAGCTCGGCGGTCTGAGCATCGCGGGCCGCCTGATTCACGGCGTTGCTGTTGGAGATCAGGGCATTCATACGAAGGTCGCTGTTCTCGCGCTCCAGGGTACGGACATAGTTGTCGTTCAGAGCCTGGAGAATCGCCCGGCTGTTAGCGTTGCTGTTCTCCATCAGGTCGCGGGTAGCGTTCTGAATGGTGTTCTGAGTGGCTGCCGCACTGGTGGCGATGTCATACCGGGTTCCCTGAATAGCGCTCTGGGTCTCGCAGCAGCAGGAGGCGAGCTGGGAAGCCAGATTGTTGAAGCCCTGCTGGGTGTTATAGCCCAGCTGGCACACAGCGGTGTCAACCCCGTGGAAGCCATTGTTGATGGCATTGGTCAGAGTGTAGGTGCTGTCACAGATGCCATTCTGGATGGTGTTGATGCCGGACTGGAGGTTGTTCAGCGCAAAACCCTCATTGATGTCCGCACGGGTTGCCCAAGACTGGAAGCCGGGGCCATTCACGCCGTTGGCGCCACCGCCAAAGCCATTGCCCCAGCCGCCGCCAAAGGCTCCCCAGATAAGGAATAAAATAATCCAGGCAGACCAGTCTCCACCCCACATGGAACCATTGCCGCCATAACCGCCCTGATAAGCGGGCTGTACAGGCATGGTCATCACAGCGCCGTCAGAAGAAAGACTCATTGTGTTATCTCCTTTGTAGATTTATTTTCAAAACCCGGCCGGGATTTTGATTAAATGATTTGAAAATGTTTCAAAAATGCGGGAGCCGCATTTAACCAGCATTCATTTCCCAAACATCCCCCGCATCCCCTCAAACATGCCCTGCATCTGCTGGGCCTGTTTCTGGGCCTGGTCAAGCTGCTGCTGGGAGACGCGGCCGGAGGATACCAGCTCCTGAATCATGGCATTAGGGTCTTTCCCGCGCATCTGATTCATGAACTGCTGAAACTGCTGCATCATGTTTGGCTGTCTGTTGCCGCCCATTGCCTGATAAAAGGGGTTCATTCCGCATCCTCCTTTGTCGTTGCCTTCTTTGTGGGTTTAGGAGGATCTTTAACCGCCGTCAGTTCATTCAGACGAGCCTCCAGCGCCTCCAAACGGGACAAAGGGGCATACTCTACCGACGGAGCCTGCGCGGCCTGTACGGGCCTCTGTGTGCGCTCTACGAGGTCGTAGATCTTCATACTGGGCTTCCCGCTTGCGTCTGCCTGTTTGAGATAGACAACCGGAGAATTGCTGTCCCAAAGAGTCACTGCGCTATTTGGCGCGACCAAGTAATTCGCCGCTTCCATTTCGTTCTGTACCCAAATCATTCCGCTTTGTGTTTGCTGTGGCGCTTGCTGTACGTTTTGCGCTGGTTGAAATTGCTGCTGCCGCAACTGAGTAAGTTGATCGGCCATAGGAGGCTGATAAGGTTGATACATTTGGTACGGTTGATATCCGTAATACGGGTAACTAGTCACGTCGTTCACTCCTTTTGCCAAAAATACAAGACAATTTCATTCCCACTGTCCCAGCTGTCATACAGCACATTGTCGACCACGCAGACCACATGGCCGGAGAGAGCTAAGATATATACCCCGTTCGGATTACTGTCCGAAAATTCGTACACTGTTATATCGTCTGGTGCTAGATTGCGCCGGTATCCATTCCGACGGAGATAAGATCCCCACACACTGTTAGCGGATGGCATGTCCCCCAGCATAAAGCCCTCCAGGCATAGTCCAACAAAGGTTTTCTCCCATGTCTGGCCCAGCGCTTTGCTGAGTGCCCGCACAGTGCAATCTCCTACATTTCGCCCGCTGGGATTAGGCTGGTAGTATTGGAATTTCATGTCCACATTCCAGAGAGATAACAAAATCCTCCAAGCCTTCTATGTCTCCCTGCGCGATATAGCTAGCGGCGATCCGCGCTGCGCACTCAGGAGGGTATCCCACCGCGATCAATCGTTCCACAAAAGTCATTTCAAACACGTCCTTTCAAACAAAAAAATGGAGGCCCGCGGGGAGGGTGGCGACGTGTACCAACCCTGTATCCCCACGTCCTCCATGCTTCAATTTTGGCATAAAAAAAGAGGGCTACCCTGTCGGATAACCCTCGATTTTCTGCACGGAAACTGTCAGATTCCTGTCAGATGACTTTATGGATTTTTCGTTTGATGCCCCGGATGCGCCGGTCAACGGTGGATTCAGACATCCCCAGTTTCATAGCGATCTCTATGCGGGAATGGCCTTTCACGCGGAGGTTGAACACCGCCAGCTCGTCCGGGGTGAAGTTGCACATTCGGCGGAACCACTCGCATTCCGGCTCAGTAAATTCGGTGCGAATGTTCATCTGCGCTTCTTTTTGCGACGGATATACTTAACTCTGGTCCCCTTGGACCGTCCGTCCCGTCTCCGGCGAACTATAACCCGTGCCATTAAAAATACCCCCAGTGTTTTCGCCCTCAACGTAGTTTGCGGGACCCTCCGTGGAATCAACAACAACCGTCTCAAACTGGCTCCACTGGTGGATGTGGTAGATGTTGGTGGCCATCAGGGCGATTACCAAAACGCCAACCACAATCAGAAGGATGTAGATTATCTTTTCGCGGAAGCGCGTAGCTTTTTTCAAATCCTCGTACATCTCGGAAGCCAGAGGCTCGGTTTTGATGTTGTTTTCATCCATGCAAATCACGTCCTTTCGGGCTCAGTTTAGCATATTGTTCAGGAAATTACAAGCGCTTTGCCAGCCTTTGCATAAACACGGCCATCTGCTCCCTGGTCACCCAAGCCTTATACTGCTTTTCACCATTCTCGTCGCCCTTGATATAGCCCTCGTCCTCGGCCCACTCCCTGGCATCCTCAGACCAGTCAGAGGGGGGCTGCTTTCCGAGAACTTCCGTCAGGCGGTTTGCCAGTTCCAGGATTTGCTCGTCCGTCAGTTTAGAGATGTCCATTTCGTCCTCCTTCCATCCGGGCCAGCCGGAGACGACAACCTGTTTGCCGCTGCGCTGGTCCCATCGTGATCTGATCGCCCGGGTATCTACGTGGGTAAAGGTCTGGTAGACGCCAATGCCGCCCTTTTTGTTGAGAAAGTGCTCCGCAATCTGGCTTACAGTCAGCGGGTCGGTACCCTCTATGCCAGTATGTATGAGCACCAGACCCAGGCCACGCCATTCCCTAGGCAGAACCAAACCACCTTCTTTGTAGTAGTGCTCTTTTCCCGCTTGCCCCGTTCACCCCAAGGCCCCGCAATCACCATTCCAATGAGGACTGCTACCAGGAGAGCAGGAACAATCCATAGTTTCATCCCAGACCTACCTTTGCCAGAATAAACGCAATCACCGCCGCCAGCACTGCCCAGATGGCCTTATCTACGATAGCGTCCCAGCGTTTGCCGGGCTTCATGGCACAGGCCTCTTGCGTTTCCAGAACTTTTTTGATGTTGGTGTCCATGTTCCTGAGTTGTTCGTCCAGTTTTCCGTCCCGCTCAGCCTGTTTATTTTGCCAGGAGTAGAAGTCGGTGTGGAATTTCTTGGAGTCCTCTTTCCACTCTTCCAGGGCCTTGATCCGGCCCTCCAGCTTGGCTGCCTCCGCCTTGCCGATACAATCCCGCTCCGGGTCTACGATACACTTGTCGGGCATATCAGCCCTCCTTTACTTGTTGCCGAGTTGTTTCACGGCCTGGTTGACGCCCGTGGCGGCAAGGCCGCTCACAATCCCCACAGCAACCGCTGTCAGCGGGTCTGTGGCGGGATAATCGGGTAGGCCAAGGTACAGCCCTGCCACGCCCAAAGCGCCGCCCAGGACGCCGCAAATGGCGGGAATCCACTTGTTATCCAGCGTGGTAGCCTTTGCGATAACACCAGCCAGATAGCAGACCACCGTTATCGCGGCTACACTTGCAATACCAAATTCCATTTATTTTACCTCCAGTAGTCCCAGCCGGTCCAGGGTCGTCATGACCCGGCAATAGGTTTCATCGATGTTGAGGACATTGTCCTCCAGGCTGTTGGGGTCCGTGTCGCTGCTCCCAAGGAGCGCCCCGGCCTCCATGAGTTTGCGGATGGTGGGCTGGTAACTTGCCGGCACCTCCGCAAGGGTTCGATAGGTTTTCATTTCTTCCGCCTCCCATCCGGGCCAGCCGCCCACGACGATCTGCTTGCCGCTGCGCTGGTCCCATCGTGATCTGATCGCCCGGGTATCTACGTGGGTAAAGGTCTGGTAGACCCCGATGCCGCCCCGCCGGTCCAGGTAATATTCTGCGATCTGCCCCACCAGCAGCGGTGAGGCCCCGGATACCACGATGTCCGCCGCCCGGCCGTAGAGGTGCTGGCTGCTGGATACCCCGCCCACCGCGGCATTGTGGGACGGGGAGCGGTAGCCGCTGTTGATGGTCACCGCCCCGCCCGCTGCCTCCCGGATTTGCTCCAGCAGATCTACAAGGGCATCGTCAACTAAGACTTTGTCGCTGCCGTCCTTCGAGGCAAACTCTCTCAGGCGGAAATGGGGACTCAGTTGTAAGTCCCCATCCCGCCGTAGGCTGTACTCCCGCACCATTACCGGGTAGCCAGGATGGCCTCGAACAGATCCCGGTCGTCGGTGAGGCGGGCGTACTGGAGGCCCTTGTCGTAGGGGGCCACCTTCAGCGCAAACCACGCCGCCTCGTCGGCCTGCTGGGCTTCGCTGAGATTGCCCCAGCCCTCCAGCGTCTCCACGTAGGCTTTCTGGGCGGTCACAAGGTCGGTGCCGTCGGCCTCCGCCTTGTCCCAGATGTCCCAGGCGTGGGTGTAGAGGATGTAGTTGGGCTTCGTCTGCTCCTCCAGCTCATAGTGGGCGGCGATGTCGTAGAACTTGGCGGGGCTGCCCACCCGGCGGGTTTCGCTAATCTCGTCGTAGCAGTCCTTCATGAAGTTGGCGCAGGAGATTTTGGCGTCCGCCTGCTCGGTCTTGTCCATGGCGTTCCAGGCCGCGCTCAGGGCGGCGTAGTCCACCTCCGCGCCGGGGTAATTAGGGAATGCGTCGGTGCCGTAGGTGCTGAGGTTCTCCACGAACATGTCACGGGCCACGCTGTTGTCCACATGGTTTGCCTTGCCCAAGTCCAGGATGTCCCAGGCATAATTGATCAAAAATCGGTTCATAAGTACATTCTCCTTTCAAATTTCCGGCTGTGCCGGTTACTCACTGTAAACTTCCCACCCCTGGGGGTACGCTTCCGGGCTCCACACGTTGCCGTCGATCAGAGACTTGTAGAGCGTCCCGTTGTAGTTGACGATATCCCCGGTGTTGTAGGCGTCGTGTGCCCCGCTGGGCTGGCTCCACACCGGGTATCCGCTCTCATCCAGGCCAAAGGCATCGTACAGGGCCGGAGTGGCCTCCGGCAGCCAGTCCGCCCGGGAGGTGTGGGCCTGCTGGCACCGATACAGATACCCGTTGGGCCGGGAGACGATGTACTGGGCCTCGTAGGCCGTGTCCGCCGCCCACGCCGGGTACAGCTCCGGCACGGTCAGCGCCTGCGGATCGGAGAGGGATTGCGCCTGCATCCGGTCTAGTCGAAACATTGCATCAAGCTTCTCTCTCGTTCTTAGTGCGTTTACAAAATGATTCATTGCTCTCTCCTTATACCGTCAATGCCAAAATTGCCGCTGAAACATCTGCAAGGGATTTTGCCAAGGCGTAAATTGCTTCATTTGGTGTAGTCGGTGGGGCGGGGAATTCTAATACTGTTAACGCTCCATCACTAGCCAGTATCATGTAAAGACTATTCCCATAAGCAAAGTCTACAGTGTACGCTTCATATGGGACGCCTGCAAACCATGTATCCCCATCATCCAGGCTATATAAATAGATTTGTTCTTGCGCCGTTACGATAAATTTCCCATCCGCAAAAAATATATTGTCCCATACAGCCGAGGCCGGGAAATATCCAGCTTCCCAGTTAATCCCGTCGCTGCTGTATGCAAAAAGTGATGAGTCACCAGAATCCGGAGCAGGAGGAACGCTGCTGATTGCTATAAACTTTGATTCTCCATAGCAAATTCCACTCCATCCCGCGAGCTCCGGCAATGTGGCCTGTGTCCACGAAACTCCGTCGCTACTATATGCGGCAATAGATGATCTTGCGGATGGACTTGATGTGCTTGAAAGAGAAACTGCAACAAATTTTCCGTTGCCATAGGCAAGACCTCCCCAAACGACATTTTGAGGAAGCGTTGTTTGGCTCCAGCTGATTCCATCTTCACTATATAAGCACAGATTGGATGTAACATAAGCATTTACAGCTCTTTTATATCCCGCAATTGCGACAAATTTTCCATTTCCAAAGGCAACGTGAGATAGCCGGAGATTTTGAAGTTGCGGAACATTTGCCGCAGTCCAGGAAATACCGTCCGTGCTATACATAATTTTTGAAAAAGTGCTCCTGTCATATCCTACTGCAACAAATTTTCCGCCTTCAAAACACACATCCAGTGCGATAAATTCATTGGACAGGTTATTCTGAACAATCCAATCTTTCCCGTTTTCACTGTATGCGGATCGGCATAGGATCGGATAAACTGATAATGCTGAAACAAACGCTACAAATTTTCCAGCACCATAGGCGCAACAGGTCCACGAAGGGTTTGGAATATCACTTATCGCAGGCATATGTTCCGGGATACTTGACGGAAAGGAAATAATCTGCGCCGTCTCGTCGCTGAGGAGATTGGCCTTGTTCAGCGCGGTCCCAAGCTGGTCCCAGCCGGTCTCGTTGATGCCGTTGAGGTCGATGGGCAGAGTTCCAGCAGCTAACGCCGCCGCGAAGTCGTTGTACGTGGGATACTGCGTGAGAAAGTCCGCAATGCTTTTGAGATACCGGCTGTTTCCGGTGCCCTTGATAATGCCGTCCTGCATGGGCTCGCCTCCTTAGAATTCCCCGGCGAAGGCCTCGCCGGAATAGAGATCAGATTTTCGGGCCACCGGCGTCACCGCGTCCACGCACACCAGCGCCCACTCGATGCTGTTGGCCCCGTCCAGCGTCAGTCCCACCATGGAGGCAGGCAGCGTGATGTACGGCTCCTGGACCAGCCGGGCCTTGAAGATGGCCGCCACATTTTGACGGTAGATCTCCATGGGCGTCGCGGTGGGGATATCCGTCTCCGTCCAGACCGTTTTCGGGCTGGTAGTCAGGTCATATCCCTGCCCGTTAAGGGATTCCGTCAGCAGCGCAACAGCCGCCCCCACCCGGTTGAGGTCGGTGTAGTTATAGGCCCCTCTCTGGTTGGGCGCGTTGATGGCCGCCCAGTCCGCCTCTGTCCCGGTCCCGGCATTGAGTCGCGCCAGGATGGCCCGCACCGCGTCCAGGTCCGCCTGGGCCCGGTCGGTGATCATCCGCACCACGGTCCCTGTCCAGGAGGTGGTGAGCCCCGCGCCGTCGGTAGCGGTGACGGTGATGGTATTGACGCCGATTTCCAACGGCACAGATACGCTCCAGGAGCCATCCGCCGCTGGAGCCGTGGTGGAGGACCAGTCCCCTGTGGAGGCCGTCACAGCGGCCCCTGCGCTGTCTGCGGCCATACCCCGGAGCGCCACCGTGTTTGTGTTCACCACCAGTCGGTGGGGCCACACCGCCAGCACCGGCGGCCTGGTATCCACGGTATACAGCAGCGCCAGAGTGCCGGTGTTGCCGTCCTGGTCGCTGACGGAGAGCTCCACCGTGTGGACGCCGTCCGCCCAGGTGGGGGAAACGGTGACCCGGTAGCCCCCGTCGATCTCCGACGTGGAGACGCCGGCCTCCGGCGCTCCGTCTGTCGTCACGGAAAGCGTAGCGGGATCGACGCCGCTGGAATCGTCCGTCAGGTCCACCACGATCTCCGGGGTCTGCGTGGTCACATACCCCTGGGCAGGGGATACCAGCGTCAGCGTGGGGGCCGTCAGGTCCTTCACCACCAGCCGCAGGCTCGCCAGGGCCTCCCCGTCGATGGATACCGTTTCGCCGGCGTCGTTGGAGGCCTCCACGGTGACGTTGTACCAGCCGCCCGGCTGGTCTGCCGAGGTCTCCCCCGCCGGGATGGTGGCCACATAGCATTTCTGCGCCCCGTCATAGGTCAGGACGTACCATACCCCGTTCACCTGGGCCCGTACCTGTTGGATTGCCATAGATCACACCTCCCCGGCCCGGAACTCGCCGGATTGATAAACCTGTGTGGAGGGGTCTGGCGTAACATCCAGAGCCACCACCCGGAGGAGCGTGGTGCTCCCCGCCCCTGCCGGGTTGGGATCAAACTGTGCTGTCACTATGATTGGATCGCTCATGCTTCTTCCCCCTTGTCCCATGTCACCATGACAAATCCGCTTGCGCCTGGTGTTCCGGGCTGTCCGGGGCCGGGCGGTACATCCTCGAACCATTCTGTGGCTGTATTGACCACACTTGGATCTGCGCCGTCTGGAGTGTATTCGTAGGTTTCTGTATGACCCGCTGGAGCTGTTCCGCCAGCGCCGCCTTTTCCGCCGTCTCCCGTTCCAGCAAGAGGCGCTGCAACGCCGGTTCGGGCGAATACCTGTCCATTGGCGATATCCGTGTATCCTACTTCGTAGTAGTTGCCGTTCTCGCTGGAGTATGAGCCAAACGTAGTATCTTGGCCGCGCGCCCCTGCTTGTCCGAACACATTGCCCGGTGCTCCGCCAGAGCCCAAAGCAACTTCAAACTCCTGTTCCGGGTTAATGGGGATAACGCCGTACCAGATCCTCCCCCCTTGTCCGTCTACCCCGTTCTGACCGGGTACGCCGTTGTAACCAGAGAAAGATATATTACTGTTGCCAGCCGACTCCCATTGCCCTTCTTGTCCTACTCCGCCGCCCTGTCCGCCGGAACCAATTACCACGCGTAGTTGTGTCACGCCAGCTGGCGCTTTCCATGTTCCGTTAGCCCGAATAACTGCGAAACCTTCGTATAGATAAGAACCGTCTGCCTGTAGCAATTTGCTGGTACAGCCCTGCAAAACGCCGTCCTGGATCTGGAATGTCTGAACCTTCCGTCTGGCGGATGTTGCATTAGATTCATCCAGCCATACCGTATCCACGTCCCCGATCTCGCTGGACGGGTCCCCTCGCCCATTCAGGTCTAAAACGTTTCCGCCGTAACAAGACAGGATAAGCCTTGCCGCCGCAAGGGCCTGCGCGGAATCGTGGATGAATGGATTAGAGATTGTAATAGTCTTTTCACTAGATGTGGAATTACCGGATACCACATACTGCCCGCTGTCTAGCTCGAAGATCAGCGCTGCGATAGATTCGTTGGCACTCATGGTTGGGTATGCGGTCAAATCGTGGAGCTTTACCGCGTTTCCTTGCTCCCACAGCGGCTCCGCGGTCAGGTGCCCTGTCTCGGCGTCCGCCCTCGGCCATGTTCCTGTTGCCATACACGCCCAGCGGATAATATCCCCGCAGGACACGCCGCTGACGGCATCTGCGCCGCTGGCGGTCACCGAAAGATTAGCGTATTCCGGGTCAACGTGATAACGGTCTGCGAAATTATCTCCCAACTGCGCAACCACGGCGGAGAGCCACCCAGAAAGTGTTGTGGGGAGAGAGGCTGGAACGATAAACGCCCGTTGCGCGAGGAGCCCTACAATGTCTATCATGCTCCAGTCGATGGTCGGGCTGTTGGTGGAGGTTTTCCAGCCATCCTCACTGTGGTAGTAGATACCTACGGGCTTGTACTCCACACTTCCGTTTGGAAGAAGCACTCCGATAAAGACCTGGATACCCTGCCGGGCCTCGATGGACTGGAATAAGCTTTCTTTGTTCCGAGGCTCAAACCTCCGGTCCGTGTTGTTGATGGATAGCTTCAGCGTTCCATAAGGTATGGTAATGCAGGAGAAATCACTCTGCTGAGTAAGGGAAAATGCCGCGATAGCGGCCCCGTACCACTCCTCATAGACGCCCGGAATGATTTCTACAAGGCGTACCCGTCGCCCGGGAAGTGACCACTTTGTAATGGTCACTTTGATTTGTTGCGGGTTATACACAGTGAAGCCGTCAAAACTGACCGTGCTTTCCCTGTTTCCAGTCACAGTCTTTGTAAAATATGCTGTACTTCCCTGGATAACCTCTACCGTAAAAGTATCCGGTACGCCGTCTTCGATGTTGGAAGAAAAGAAAAGGGAGAATGCCTGCAAAATATCCGTGTTGGAAAAGCTGAGCGCTACGGTCTGCGGTGTGGTAAACATTCCGTCGTTTCCGCTCAGATCGTTCAGCGCGTATCCTGCATCCGCCACAGCGAAATTGTCTGGAAAGATAGAGAATGTCCCATCCAGCATCCAGCGGTTGCGCTCCAGTGTAGCGTATCTGGCTGGAGGGTCCGTTTCCTTATCATATAAACTTTCTATATCGGACCATGGAGCAGTCGAGGACGTCTCTGCACCCGTGATATCCATATCCGGATCAGAAATATCCACAATGGCCTTGACATACATCCGTCTGGCATCTGCCGTGACTGCCGCCTGATAGGCTTTTGTGGAACTAATCATGAGGATCGACCTCCCGCAATTCTACGGAAAAGTCCGCCCAAAGAGGTTTCGCAACGGCTTCCCCGTCCTCATTTTCAACAGTAGTTGCCCACCGGAATTTCGGATAGGAGAAATTGGTCACAAAAAAACGGGACGTTATCATCTCCGTGCTGTTGGGCGGAAGGAACGCGCAAGTGATGGGCTGTCTTCGCCCCTTTCTGCAAGCGGAGATCACCTTGTTTTTATCCTCGTCGTTCCAGAAAAAACCGTACTGATAGGAGATCCGCCACACAATCCCGCTCAGCTCAGTCACCATATTTCCGGGAATCATGGTCAACTGCACGGATAGATCTTCCTCCCACGCCTGATAGCCGCCCTTAATAGATTCCGGCAGCAGGAAAGAGGTTTCCTCCGTGTCTAAAAGAAGTTGGTTCATGCTCTCTGACCCTCCGCAATTGGCGTCCCGTTGGCGTTTGCCGCCCGGATAAGGAATGGCAGTTGCCACGTAGCGAATTTGCTCCCATCCGGTAACACCAGGTTCGCGTTCAGTGTGATATCTTGTTCGGCGGGACTGTTGGAAACGGCGTTGACAGCCGCCTCCATAGCCCGTCCACTGGTGGATTCCGCATAGCTGACAGTCGCTGTCTCCATGTTGTACAGCTCCTGCTTTGCCGCAATCACTTCGTTGATCTGGTCAACAATATCCTGATAGGCCAGCGCTTCCTCCAGAAGGGTCTTTTGGTATTCATAGCTTTCCGTACTGTTTTCACCGTACTGCTCCACAACGGCTTTATAAGCCGCCTCCGCAGCTTTGACTATGCCGATCTGATCTTTTTCCTGATTGCCTAAGAGTTCCAGCTGCTTCTCGTACTTCTCCGCGTCGGTCGCGTTGACGCCCAGTGTGCGTTCCCACAGTTCATATTCTAGATCGCCAACATCCTGCCGGGCCGTCAGCGCATCATAGATGCCATTGAACCGACTCTTGACCTCATCGACAATATCCGCCACGGTCTCCATGACCGAACCAGCGCTGTTTTTAATACCAATCGCAAGACCCTGCATCATATAATCGCCGATACTGGCAAATACGGTAGATGGAGAGTGGATGCCTAAAAAATCCTTTACGTCATCCACAATGCCGGAGAAAAACCCAGTTACCTGGTTTTTGAGCCACGTCACCTGGGATACGATGCCCTGCCAAACGCCTTTTACAATCTCTACACCAACATTCACTATGGTTTTCAGGTTATTCACAAACCCTGTGACAAATGCTTCGATGAGCTTCGGAACCGCTGCGATAAGATCTGGAATCCCATCCAAAATTCCCATAACAAGATTGACAAGTATGTCATAACCTGCAGCAACAATCTGTGGGAGATTTTCCGTCACAAAGTTGGAGATAGAAATGATAATTTCTGGCAGTGCTGCCACTAAATCGGGAATTGCGTCTACGATTCCATTGACAATGGAATTGAGAATTTCTACACCCTTTTCTAAAATTGATGGCATATTGTCCGTCAAATAGGACAATATGCTTTCAATCACTACTGGCAATCGGGCAACCAGATTTGGAATGCCCGTCTCTATCCCATTTGCAAGTTGCTCCAGGACTTGTCCTCCCATAGATAAAATCTGCGGTAGAAGCTCCCCAAGCGCGGAAATTACCTCAGAGATAATCTGCGGTACCGCCGCTACAAGGGATGGGATGCTCTGAACAAGGCCGCTAGCTAGCGAACTAATGATCTGGACTCCCATGGAAAGAAATTCCGGGAGTTGGCTAACGACTTGATTAACAAGACCCCCTAAAGCAGTAGAGAAGGCTTGATCTGCCCCTTCTGTCCCGCTGATTAAATCGCTGAACGAACTTGCAACATTAGAAATTGATGGTAAGAACTCGCTCGTTAAACGGTTTTTAACATTGGATACTGTTTGACCCAATTTAGACATCACAGCATCCATCTGCACTTGTGCATTTCGGGATGCAACTAACGCCTCGTTGTTGGCGTAAAACGAATCCGCAGCGTCGTCATATGTACCGGCAAGCGTCTCCATAATGAGCTGGTTCCGTTCGCTCTCACTGGAACAGGATGCCAGCATAGCATTAAACTCATCTTCGCCGACTTCTCCGGCCCAGTTCAGTGCGTCGGCCAGAGTGCCAACCACCTGGCCTGTCCGCGCGGTCTCGTTTGCCGCCTCGATTAGGCTTTCAATGGGCAGAGAATCACCAAATGTACCAGAAACGCCTGCGGCGATATTTGTCCATGTAGCAACGTCTTCCTCAGATTGCGCCAATTTAGCTAGGAGCTGGGAAGCCTCTGTCGCCGTGTCCGTGTCTCCCAAAATACCATAAAAGGCTTTATACGCTTCCTGCGCAGTATCCGCACTGTACCCCGCAGTTTCAAAGGCGGTATTCAGCCGGCCCATAGCAATCCGGTATTCCTCTGTAGACTGTTCCAGGGCCAGTAACCCCCCAACCGCCGCGCCAGCCGCCGCAGTAACAGCCCCAATTCCAGCCGCCGCCACTTTCCCAGCAGATGCAAGGCCGCTTTTCAGCTTGGAGGCAAGGCCGGACCCGCTTTTTTCTACATCCTTTACACCAGAATCATATTCGCTGGTATCTAAGCTGATTTTTGCATATAAATCAAACAGATTCAGCGTCTCCACCTCCAATCTGGGCAATTTTCATTTTCAACTGGCCGATAATTTCATCCGGTGTCCTGGTCTCAGACGGTTTCGGGCTTTCCACGTCAAAGTATCGGACCTTCATGTAACTGCCACCGGCGTATTTCGCTGTGTTCTCTGTGATAGTTTTCAGAGCGTCGGTTACATATACCCGATATGCTTTCTCTTGGTCCTGCTTTTTCAGCAATACAGGGAGGGCAGAAAGCAAAGCTTTAACCCTCATCCTAGGGGCAGACAACAAAGCCAGCGTTACGCCATCTCGTCCTCCTGCCCAAACGATTTGAAAAAATCCAGAAGCTCCTTGTCCTGGAATAGGTCGCGCACCTGTTTCATGGTCTCCATGACTTTCTGCTTGGCAATCTCATCTGCGCTGCACTCATTCAATACAGCCAGTACGCCAAACACGTCACTTCGGTGCGCTTTCAGCAAAATAGTGGCCAGCGTTGCGTATTTGTGCGCCGCAAAGGTGTACAGTTCCGCCACGCTTTTCCCCTTGCTGCCAAACTTGTTTGCCAGCTCGTCCAACAAGGACTTGTCTCCGGTGATATTGGCAATATAGGGGGTCAGCTCACACAGCACATCCGCCGCGCGTTCGGTAGTCAGTTCAGATAATTTCATCAGGTGCTTTCCTCCGGACCGGCGGAATAGAACTCCATAGGCATGGTGTCCTGCGCGTCAATGGAAACGTGGCCGGTCAGCTCCACGGAAACCTGCCCCTTGCCATTTTTCGTGGTCTGGAGCGTAAAGCCTCCGGTGGACAGCGCGTTTTTCAGGCACACGGCAACCATGCCACCGTCGGACCGGTCACCAACCCACCAGATATCCTTGAAATCGGTCTGCAGCAGATCCCGGCGGGGAGTAACTTTGGTGGTATCGGGAGAACCGATGTCCGCCGCGCCAAGCGCCAGCTTAATCGAGGCCGGGGAGGTCCCAAGGGATGTGAAAGACATCTTGCAGTCCCACCCGTCCAAATGTTTCAGTTCCTTCGTGTTGTTGGGGCAGTTGTCCACGTCCTCGCCCAGGTCGGAGTAGGTGGGAACGCAGGAAACCTGGATACCGCCAGTAGTGGCGCACACAATGTCTGCATCCTTCGGTGCCGCAGGGTCGGATGGATCAAAGCGCGTAAGAACAACACCAGCGTCCATTTGAAGTTCCTCAAATGTGTTCTGAGGGATTTTCGTAAATTTACCCATTGTGTCTCCTTTCAGCTGAATGTCAGATATTCAGCAGTAATGTTGATGTACCGGCGCTTAATGGCCGGGTCGTTCTCATAGGTCAGGCTTTGGCAGAACGGAGAACCGCGTTTCAGCCAGATATAACCTTCATCGCAAGGGATTGTCACACCGCCGTATCCGATGCGCTTGGACAGGTCTTGTGCTGCCTCGTCCGGTATCGCCTCACTCTCCGTCCGAAAGAACAGATTGACAGTCAGGCCAACTTCTCCGGCGTCAAATGCGGACTCGATATACTCGTATGTGCCATAGGGCATGATCACATCGTCCGGAACAGAGGACGCACGGTAAAACGGGATTTCCCCCTCGTTGAACCAGGCAAACAGGGCCTTGTTTTTTGTCATAGCGCCCCAGCCTCCTGCCACGCCTTGTAGATTTTTGGCCCTTGCAAAGCAATCCAGTCCACCATTTCCTCATTTTTTGCCCATGATCCATCAATGCCTAGTGCGCTGGACGCAAGTCCGCTTTCGTCAAAAAATGCATGGACTATCTCATGCCGAAGTGTTTGCTTTTGCGAAATTTCGATTGTTTCAGGTGGTTCATGCTCCCAGCCCTTGTATGTGGACATATCGCATACGACAATCGCCTTAATATGCCCATCGCAGTACCCATCAATGCTCAAACGCTCAAACGCTTCATCCTCCTCGTACTTCTTCACAGTGATGGTGTACTCTGTTCCCAAAATATTTACCGTCATGTAGTCAGCGCCCACCTTTCCGCCGTGAAGTATTTCAGTGGCAAGGTAGACGACCTGGGCGCAACCTTTTCCTCTGGGTTTGAGGTAACCCGGTAGGTCTGTCCGGTCTCCGTGTCCTTGAATACGTCGTTGTACTCGATGGGGAAATCCCGGTCAACCAAAGCCGAATACAGGCTTGTGACGCCCTGCTTTTCGGCAATACGGGCCTCCATGGAGGTGTCCAGCGCCTGATAGTTAGTAAACTCCGCCCCTTCTTCCCATTGCACCATGTAACCTCCTGCTCCATCCGGCACACGCTTTTTCTCCATCAGCACGCAGGTGCGTGCAAAATCATCCAGCAAACTCACGTTCTCACCTCCACGGGTTGTCTTTGTGAGGCTCCGGCGGCGTCATATGGGGGTTCGGGTTTGCATATTGCCAGATACCCGCCGGTTTCTTCCATGGTGCAAGCTGGGATGAAAACACGTCCCGCCATCCCACCGCAAGCCCTTTGGAGTTGGTCGCCTTGGAATAGCTATACCCGCCAAAGCTCTCCGATGTGTACGACCCGTTTTCCCCGTTTTTAGCCGTCCAAGCGGTGATTTCCTCCACCGTGGACAGCAGCGCTTTCGGTATAGCCAAAGCCCACACAGAGCCGTCAAAGGTCTCGTCCGTCAGCTCCGCCGGATACTGATAAACCCCATCGTTGAACAGGCTCCCAACAATTCGGAAATACTGGCCATTTGCGAGGAAAGGCAGCGTGAGCTTCCTGTCCTCGATGGTGTATATATCGTCATACCGGCCCACGACGAACCAGTTGTTCAGATACATCAAAACGGTTTCAAGCATCACGCCGCCCCTCCTTTTATGCTTCTGCTGCCGTTACAGTAATCGGCGCAGTGCTGTCATCAGTAAATGTCACCGTCCCGCCGGTCACGACACCGCCAGTGGTGGTCAGGGCGATAGATTTCACGCCCTTGCCCGCTGGCCCCCGAGCGCCCGCCGCGCCTTGTGCCCCTTGCTGGCCCCGGGGGCCAGTTTCACCGGCCGGTCCTTGAGCGCCGGTATCGCCCTTTGCGCCCTTCAAGTTTTTAAACGCGAATGAAAACACCTTTGCCGTATTGGGTCCGCTCGCAGTGACGGTAACAGACGGCGTTCCTGTGTTGGCGTCTACTGTCGCGGTTGGAGTGCCAAACCCTGCCGCCGCTCCGTCTGCGCCGTCAGCACCAGCAGGTCCCTGTGCTCCGACATCTCCCTTCGGCCCCTGCGGTCCAACTTGTTCGTTTTGCACTCCAGCCTCCAGCTTGTTCAGCTTTTCGGCGGTAATCAGATCACCGTCTGTCCATGTAGTCGGTGTGTACGCCATTACTTGCCTCGCTTTCTGCCAACTTTGGCTTTACCTACTACCCCCGAGCCGACGAGGCCCGTTTCTTCGACCGGGGGTGTTAACCCCCCGCCGTAATAGTCCCCTTGACAACGCCCTCGGCGTACTCAACCAAGAACTGGATGCCGGACATGACCAGGCTTTCAATCTGCGCCCGCTCGTTGTTCTGGTAACCGCTGTTGATGCCGATATAACCGGTTTCATCGGCGGTCAGGCTGAACGCGCTGGCAACGTCTCCGTTCATAGTCAGGTAGTACATGATGATGTTTTCTTTGGCAGTCGCAACGAAAGTACCCTGGGTGATACGGCTGGACATGATAACAGTGCCCAAGCCCAGGAAGTTTTCGATATAGTTCATGCCAAAGGCGGTCTGCACGGTGATGTTGGCGGTGCCCAGGTAATCGGAAATGTCCAGGGGGTTGACGAAGTACACAGCATCCGCCGTATCGTCCTCAAACTTCACCTGCAGCTGGCCCCACGCATCCGCTAAAGCGGCCTGCAGTCCAACACCTGTCGCCGTGGTATAGGCGGAACCGTTGATCACGTTCTCTGCGGCGTATGCCTTATTGAGGAAGGTAAACAGATCCGTCCGAATACCGGTTTGCACATCTTTCATCATGGCATTATCCGTGTCATTGACAGCCGCCTGATAGCCGGACTTCTTGATGGCCTCAGCAGACACGGCTTTGCGCCACTTCTTCAGTGTGATTTCACCAACAGCAATTTTCTCCGTGCTGTACTGGCTCAGAGGGATAACGTCACCCTCGGCAACGGTGCCGCTCTGCAGCGTGCCGGTGGTGCGGTAGAAGTAAAGGGTAGTTCCCTCCATCATAGGGATTCTCCGGGTAACGCCCAGAACCTCGATCAGTTTGTCGAGGCTGTCATGGGTAAACCGCTGTACAAAGTCGATCTCCCGTGCCTTTTTCATCTGGGTGGTGGTAATCAGATTGCTTTCAGCAGCCATTTATAAGCTCCTTTCATTCGTTTGTTTTCTGGAACAATGTCAAATTCTGTGCGATTGCCCGCTGGCGTTCGGCGGTGTCCTTGATTCCCATGATCTGTTCCTTTGTTTTAGCAACGCCATTGTTTGCCGGGGGATTAGAGGTCTGTGCGCCTCTGGTCTGCGTGGTGGTGATAAAGTCCGCCCACTCGCTCTTGATACTTTCCGTGAGCTTGTCAGCGCCCTTGATGGCTCCCTTGTCGTCCAGCTCCACGCTGTCCACATCAGAGACCTTCAGCACAGATTCCAGGCGCTTCTCGCTTACCCCGGCCTCTTGCAGGAGCGCCCTGTATGCCTTTTCCTTGGCCGCATGGCTTTCCTTTTTGGTCTGCTCGGTCTTGTATGCGTCGAAATCATCTTTCAGGGCCTGGTACTTTGTTTTCCACTTCTCAGCGGTCGTTGCGCTGTCCTGGGCGGTCTGCTTTTCCTCCGTCAGAGCGTCGATTTCCTCCAGCTTGGCCTTGTAGCGGGATTTTTCGACAAACTCATTTCCCACGGCGGTAGAGATAGCCTTCACCAGCTTGGCGATAGCCTCAGATGGAATATTCCCGTCCTCGCCCACATGATTTCTGACAATGCTTTCAAAATCTGCCATAGTAACATTCCTTTCTCGCTGTTACGGGTGCTACCCTAAGAATGTGTTGCATAAAACCGCAAAAGCAGGTTTTACCAAAAAGAAAAAGCGTGGGCAACCAACTACAAATTGTAGTCAGTTACCCACGCTCGGGTCTTCCGCCTCAACGCTTAGAGGCAGGAACAGTATTTATTGTCCCTCTTCATGTCCCGGTGGAACAATATCAATAATATGAATCGTTCCTAAGTTCCCGAAACCAAACATCTCTTTAAACCAAGTCCAAAATTCATACAGAGAGTGAATAATAAAGGTCACATTCTCACTTCCTCTCGCTTGATATGTATGATTTTAATACCGTCTTTAACGGGAATCAACTCTACTCTATCTCCTTTTGCAAGAATGGCCTTGATGATGGCCCAGGCTTTTTCATCCATTTTGCAGTTCGTCCTCTATGATGTTACGATATGTGGTTTGATGGTCCTTGACCGCCGGTGCCAAAAACGGCTGTGCTGGGTTGCCCGCCGTCCAGTGCCAGTTTCCGCTATCATCCTGATAGACCCATGGAGTGGGCCGTCCGCCCTCGACGTATCTGCCCGTCGCCAATTCAACGTACGGAGCGTACGAGGTGTTAGACCCAATGTAAACCGCCGGTTCATCTTCATCAACAGTGTGGGAAATGCTGTTTTGCAGATTCCCGGTATCGACTGGGCAAAGGTCTTTGGCGTATCCCTCCGCTTCCATTCCGCACCGCTCAAGCGCTCGCATAACGGCTTCGTGCATGGCGTCCAGCACATCGGCGCTGTAATCGTTGAACACAACGCCCCCAAGATCAGGCACGGCTTTTCACCCACCTTTCCCACTGTTCATAGGTCATTTCCTCCACGACCACATTCCGCCCGGTTTTGGGGTCGCGTACCCGCATTTTTCGCGGTTCCGCCTCAATCCCTGGCTTTTCTACTGTGCGCAGAGTACAGCGGCAGTTATAAGTTAAAGCAGGTTTTGCTCTTGGGTCTCCCGGATACCGGATTTTACCCAGCTCCGACGAAAAACTTTCAT
>ERZ1090861.456-NODE-456-length-24946-cov-13.559680_pt1 | contig 24946 bp, 22 predicted proteins | sample MGYA00478482_ERZ1090861 | MGnify/ENA primary metagenome ERZ1090861 (study PRJEB33644, sample SAMEA5815744) | chicken gut metagenome | biome: Chicken; feature: Gastrointestinal Tract; material: Caecum | place: Ireland | collected 2019-01-01 | study: A study of the... | reverse complement strand
TTAATAAAATAGCAGGGAGGAACGGACTAAATTATAAAATAGAATAAATCCGCAAAAAAAAGCGGACTAAATTAGCAAGTTAGAAAAAAACTGCAGGAAAAAGCGGACTAAATTTGCAAATTAGTGTGATTACCAAGGAAAAACGGACTAAATTATAGAATTAATAAAATAGCAGGGAGGAACGGACTAAATTATAAAATAGAATAAATCCGCAAGAAAAAGCGGACTAAATTGTATAACAGCACAAATAAGAGTCGGCTTTAATCTGCCGACTCTTTGTAGTGTGTATCAATTATATTTTGCTTATCTTCAATTGCGTTATCCATATCATAGCCATATACGATTTTTTCTTTATCTGATAATGGAAGAAAAGTAATACGGATACCTGATTTTCGGTTCACATCCTGATATTGTTCAACAACAAGCTCATGCTCTTTTAAGGTTTCTAAATGACCTGTTAACATTCTCATTAAATTAGCATTTGACATTTGTTTGTTAAATTTCATGTGTGAACGAAAATATTTTAATGTTAATGTTGTTTCACGAGATCCCTTGCTGTGTTCCTTTAGCCGTTCCTGCTGCAACAGCATCATAATGCCGCGTGTTTGTACGCTTTTTATACTTTTATATGCATCGGACAGAATATTTGTGTACTGTTTTTGTATATAAGCATTTTTTAACTGTTCTGATAACTCGACACGAAAAGTTTTATCTACATAACTGATATTTACAAAGTTAATTAGACCTAAAGATGTTGTTTCAACAACTTGGTCGGTTCCCTTTTTCATGACTTTAATATCATAACCATAGCTTTTTAGTTTTGATAACCTGCGTCCGAGATCTTCGTAATGTTCCTTACGTGGCACAGGGATATTATAAACTTTTCTTGCAAGATCAATAAGATCACCTTCGATATAAGGCTGCCCCAATGTTTCACCAGAAAACATATTAAAAAGCTGCACAACAATCTCTTGATCTTTCATATCCATATCGCGTTGATGTGGGTTTATGTTGTACTCCTTTAGTACTTTATCTATATCTTTCTTCCCGGTCAAGCGAGGAATTTGTGTTTCCGGTGTATATCGAATTGTAACATATGTGACTAAATCCTCATTTTCCATTTCATAGCTATTGCTTAAAATTAACTCATTATTTATAAGCTGAGGGATAAAATCCAAACTGGTATTCCGGTAGCTTACAATAGGGTTATCAGAAAGATTCGTTGGATATTTTACGCTAAATCCATCAATTGATCCACTAAATTTGTCCCGGATTATATAGAGGGATTCTAGAGTCACGTCATTAATGAATGCGGTTGCTGCAGGTTTTTGTTTTTTTGCTTTATAGAAGAAGAAATTTGAGACAGGCTCTGTTGTAGTTGACTGCCACTCTTTAAGTTTTCTAAAAGTTTCGTCCATAAATTGTTCTACGGACTTTTTTTCACTATTTATTCTATTATACTGTTGCTCAGTGAAGAGAGAAGTTGCATATTCTCTTAGTAGTTGCGGGTTTCTTGGGGTTATTTTTTTGTCTGGTAAAACTTCTTCCTCTATTGTTTTCATCCATCTTTGTTTATTTTTACGTCGAGTCTCTTTATAAGTTGAAATAGCTTTATCCAGATTTTCCTTGGACAGTGCGATATATATACAGGCTGCAATAATCGTTTCGAGAGAAGGATCATCTGGAGCTGAAGGAATTATGTCTTTCAATATGTTCTTGGAAATTTCTTTACCAATTGGATTCCCCTTACCGGCGATATAGAGTTTATAGGTGTCTCGCAGACATTCGGGAAGATTGGGAAGAATTAAATGGGCAGTTCGTTCATACTGCTTAAAAATATCGTCATCAATTTTTCCTGCCATGCACTATACACCTCCTTAACGACTAATTATATAATAACAGCGGTGTTTCTGCAAATGATTTTGTTATGATAAAATCATTGTTATAGAATGCGACAGGAATGAGGGTTACTGCTATAATAATGTATAGATGCGACATGAATTTTGATATCGGTACAATTTTTTAAAGACAAAGAATATAAGATTATTTATATTATGAGCATCAACTGATAAAATCTATTCATGGAGGTGATGGCATGGACGCTCATATGTACAGAAATAATATAAAACCGGGAAGTCATGTAAAGATTGTGTTGAAGCAGGATCAGAAAAGTGGAAAACTAACGGAAGGCTATGTCGGCCGAATTTTGACCAATAAGTCACAGCATCCACGTGGAATAAAGGTCATGCTTCAAGATGGAAAAGTTGGGCGAGTACAGGAAATAATGGATTGAAAATAAATGGTTTGAAAAGATTGCATAAAAAATCATGGAATGATAAACTATCCATAACGATTTCATTTATTTATTTTATATGCCATACGGCATTATAAGTAATTAATTCCTGGAAACAGGTTAGGATAGGCACCTTGGCTTTCAAGGTGTTTTTTTTATGCTGAAATGGGATCGATATATAATAAAAGGAGGATATAGAATGAATCAACTGAGAAAACAAAGTACATTTTATCAAAAAATGGCAGCCCAAGCTAAACTTAGCGCGTATTATACAGATCAGGAACATTGCCAAAGCATTGCTGAGCTTTTAGAGTTTCCTGAGGAGGCAGAGGTATGTGTTTTGGAACCAGCAATCGGTGATGCAGAGGCTGTGCGTACAGTAACAGGACGTGAAAAAAATAAGAATATCCATATTTTTGGAGTAGAATTGAATTCGGAAACCGCTGAGGCGGTGCTTAGCGCTGATGGAGTGGAAGAGTGCATATGGGGAGATTTCCTGACAGATGTTCTCATCGGACAGGGGGATTTCTCATTTTGTTTTAGTAATCCGCCATATGGCGAGATTGACGGATGCCGTCTTGAAGTGAGATTCATTAAGAAGATTATTCCATGTCTTGCTGACGGGGCGGTAATGGTATATGTTATACCGGATTATGTTGCGAAGGAAGAACGGTTTCTGGAAGAGTGGTGCGAAGCTTTTCACACAGAGAAGATGTTCCGTTTCAGGGATAAAGAGTATAAGAAATGGAAACAGGTGGTAATTATCGGGCGCAGGACAAAGGAATCTTGTACTTCTGAAAAAAATCTGTTGAAAGGGCAGTTTTCAACGTCTGGAATATTGCAGGAGCTTCCGATGCATTTCTCAGGGAAAAAAGTACCGGTTTATCCCTCAAACAGAAAAGATATAACAGAGTTCACAGCAAAACATTTTAATGAGGAGAGAATCCGGAAAGGTCTGGCCGGTAGCCCGTTGGAAAAAATGGTACTGGAAAGGATTATTCCGAAACCGTTTATATCTGACCAGCTTAACAGACCGCCAATTATGCCTAACCAGGGCCAGCTGTATCTGATGGCAGTTGCTGGTGCAGGTCAGGGCATGGTTGGATCTTCAGCGAATAGAGATCTTCACCTGCAGCGGGGAATCGTAAAAAAAGCAGAAGATAACAACGTTTATGAAGAAAACGGCCAGATGTATCTTTCGGTACAGCATTATACCAAGATTATTTTTAACATTCTGGAAAACGATGGGACGCGCCATCAGTTATGAGAAAGCAGGCAAAAACCTGTTTTTTTTATTGCTTAAAAGGAGGAAGCAAATATGTTGCAAATTGCTGCAGGAAATATAATTGCTTATTTAAGTTACTGTATTGCAATAAATAACGAGCTGATTATACTTTCCGATTTTCATAAGAGTTCTCTGGCTATAAACGGAATATCTGCATGTCTATCTTTAGGAAATGAGCCTGTCAGAATTCTGGAAGACGGGAGAGTAGATGCATCATTTAATATGAGTAAAGCTGGTATGGAAAGCTATAGTTTTAGGACTCGAATTGGATGGGAGACGATTTATCAGGGCGCCTCTATTTCTAATAAAATTGGGAGAGACTATATTTTTGTGCGAAAAGAGCGCGCGAAAGAGGATCTATACGCATTTTTGATGAACAATTTTGAGTATCCGCTGCTACGAGAGTGGTGTGGATATTTGCTGGCCAGATCAATTGAGCTTGGCTATATGGAAAGAGTTGAGGCAGATGTTTACGGCAATACGGATTTAATAGAAGCGTATGACATTTATATCTGCCGGATGGGGGATGAAGATTTTGCAGCTCTGATCAGTGAAGGTCTAGCTAGAAGAAATATATGCATTGCTGAAGACAAGCAGGAACCGCTGATCTTTCATGATATGGACGAGTATTTCGGAAAGTACGGACATACACTTGTTGATAATCTGGAGAAGATCATTCAGCCGCTGTGCCCGTTAAAAGATAAGGTAGAAGAAGCAGTTTTTATGAATAAAAGGCTGTTTCCGCAGCAGTCTGCGATTGTAAATGGGGCTGTTGAAGCATTGCGTCATAAGAAATACGTGTTTCTTATACAGGGAATGGGGTGCGGAAAAACGCTCCAATCTCTGGGAGTAGCGGAGGCCTTTTTCCAGCGCTATTATCTTGAGAAACATCCGGAATATACGGTAAAAGATCTGTATATGAACAGCAGCTTGATAAACTACAGAGTAATTCTGATGTGCCCGTCTCATCTTGTAGATAAATGGGCAAGAACAATCAAGGAAGAAGTCCCTTATGCAAAAGTGGAAATTCTTACTGAACTGAAACAGCTCGTGAAGCTGAAAAAGAAAGGAAGAAAAGCAAAAGGGAAAGAGTATTATGTACTGAGCAAAGATACCGGAAAGCTGGCCTATGCTTATAGGCCTGTACCGGATCATATGGCAAAGAAGCGCATTGCCATACCAGTTTGCAAAAAGTGCGGGGAAGAAGCGCCTGCCGATCTGAAAGATAAATGTTCCTGCGGGTGCGCAAATTGGGAAGTGAAGTATTCGGAAGAGTGGGCTTATGGGCTTGTATGTCCGGAGTGTGGTGAACTGCTTCTCCCAGCAGGGAGAAGACTGCCGGACGAGGGTGAAGTACGGGTTTTGCTTCCAGAGGATTTTGCTGTACGAAACACTCACAATAATACATGCCGTTGCTGCGGGACCTCTTTGTGGGCTCCGTCATGCAAACCGAGAGACGACAGGATCCTGTTTTATGATACAGGGAAGAAAAAGGGCAAGTGGAAGAAAATATCACATTTTTCCAACCGCGCACAAAAGGGAAGAAAAACTGTGTGGGTAATGAGAAACCGTGAAAGGCTGTATTTAAAACAGAATAAGATCACGGAAGAAGAAGTGGAAGAGATGGATGAGTATGGTCCGCGGCGTTACAGCCTGACACGTTTCATAAAAAAGCAGATGAAAGGTTATTTTGATCTTGCCATTTTTGATGAAGTACAGGAATACAAAGCCGGTGGAAGTGCCCAAGGATATTCTATGGCTGACCTTATCTGTGCAAGCAGATGGCAGCTTGCGCTTACCGGAACGATTGCCGGCGGTTATGCTTCAGATTTATTCTATACACTTTATCGTCTGGATCCGAAACGGATGAAGAGTAAGGGGTATCTGTATGGATCAAAAGGCGAGCGGCGGTTTATAGAGAAATATGGGACGGTTGAGACCGTATATGAATTGGACGAGGATATTCAATTTCATTCAATGAGCCGTGGAAAGGCTGTGGTACCATTCAGGTGCCTTCCTGGTATATCCGTTATGATTTTCATAGATTTTCTAATGGATACTGCGTTATTCCTTGATCTTTCTGATCTTAGCCGATACTTGCCACATCTATATGAATATGTCCGTTTCGTGCCTCTTGAGCCGGAAATCAGATGTGAGTACGTGCGGATACGACATGAATTAAAAGATACCATGAAGGAGGATAAAAAGGAAAAAGTATTGATGGGAAGTTACCTGCAGTTTTCATTGTCGTATACAGATATGCCTTATAAACGTGGATCGATCCTGTCCCCTGTCACTGGTGATATTGTAGCTGAACCCGCTGATTTCTCAGAACTTATAGCGGAAGGGAAGCTTCTAAATAAGGAAAGAGAGCTTGTAGAAATTATCTGCAAAGAGCAGGAGGAAGGCCGGAATTGCTTTATTTACTGTGAATATACAGGAGGTGACGATGCGGTTACATACCGTCTAAAGGAGGTAGTAGAGAAAAACTGTAATCTTGCATATAACGAAGTGACTGTTATGGAAAGTTCAAATCCCCCGGCTGTTGAAAGGGAAGAGTGGATGCATCAGAAAGCTATGGAAGGTACCCGTGTTTTCATAAGTAACGCGAAGTGTGTGGCTACTGGGCTTGACTTTGCATTTCACTACCTTGGCAAGGATTATAATTATCCGACAATTATTTTTTTCCAAACGGGATATGACATGATAAAGATATGGCAGGCAAGCCGCAGACACTACCGTTTAAACCAGACAATGGAATGCAGGACGTATTATATCGTATCTGAAAACACGCTTCAGCCGGATGTTGTGGAAATGATCGCTAATAAAGAAGCGGCGACAAGTGCGATTCAGGGACAGTTTTCGTCTGAAGGTTTGACGGCTATGGCCAGAGGCTTAGATCCCCGAGTAGCCCTTGCTCAGTCTGTCGCGGAACAGAGCGAAGCAAAGAAGAGGGGATTGCAACAAATGATGGATGTAATTAATATCCGAAACAATCAGGGAAAGGAGGCGGAAGAGTATCGGGAGGCTCCGATTTTCTCCGAGCTGACCGGTATGCAGAAAGCGGTCCGGGCAGACGATCTAACTGCAAACTTAGAATCCATGGATGGAGTGAGCTTTCTGGAATTTCTTGGGTTTGCAGAAAATACCGGTGATGAGACAGAAGTGGAAGAAAAAATAGTAGAGTTGCCGCAAGAACATATTAACTATGAGCAGGAAGGATACACTAAGAAATCAGAGACTGATCTATTGAGCCTGCTTGGAATAATATAAAAATCAGGAGGATAAGAAATGTTCAAATTTAATGTAGAAAGTAGTGTTTTTGAAGATGCAGTGAGGAAAATCATGATAGCGATTCCGGCTTCAAATAAGCAGGGAACAGGGGATTGCATCCAGATGACCCTGTATAAAAATGTCGGGGAAAGCGGCAGAAGCGTAGGGATTTTTCTTGCGTTTAATGCGAAAATCGAAGCGATTAGTACTATGGAAATCAGAGATGTTGCTTCTGAGGAAAAGGAAATGAAAGTATTTGTAAGTGGAAGCAAACTGGCTGCCGCCGCATCAGCATTCGGTGCGTTGGATACCGTTTTGGAGATTACGGTAAATAAGGAAATGAGCATTTCCGGAGCGGGCAGCAAGGTGTCTTTGCCCCTAGGAGAAGACATCGCTAAGATCAATCCAAATGAGGCGATGCAGATTACTGCAGAGATGGAGACGGAAGCATTTGTTAAATTTATCGAGTTCTCTTCCAGCTGCTATCAGGACACCAAGGGAGTCCACGGAATGAACTGTGTCGGGCTTCGATTTGATCTGCAGCAGAATGACCTGTCTGCCACAAGCAGCAATGGCAGTAGGGCAGTGTATGCAGAAATACCCGATATTACTATCAGAAGAGTTGAGAAAAAATCGGATCAGGCTGCTCCGGATGAGAGCGGGGTGGAGGACACAAAGATAACAATCACTGTGGAAGGAAATATACTGAAGAGCGCCGTTCGAAATCTGGGAGGAAAAAGCAAGATTACAATTTCTACAGACGGAAAAAGGCTGGTGCTCAAAAAAGGAGCTTATGTGATCATCATCCTGACAAGTGAACAGGCCTTCCCGTTTGATTCTGTGGTGCAGATCATGCAGAAAAATGAGGATGAAGGGATATGGAAAGCTCCGATCGATAAAATCATGCAGGCGTTGTCTATCTATGAGATCACTATGGAAAAGCCGTGGCTTGAGATTAAGAAAAACGGGGAATCAAAAATGAGTTTCCAGGGAAAGGATGAATTGACTACAGCATCGGTAATCTGTGCCCAGAAGGGGGAGATCGACAGGGTTGTTCTTGATGAAAAGCAGTTTAAGGAAGCACTGAGTGTCTTTGCATCAAGATATACAAGATCTACGGAGATTTGTATTGGTGTATCTGATGAGAAGCTGCCGGTGTCGGTCAAAAAGAATCAAGAAGATGCAAACTGCATCATTATCATGCCGATCGCATCTTGAAATGGCTGATGCTGGCATCCTGTAAGATTTACATAACCTTTCTGCCGAAACGCAGGATTACTAAAGAGGATAAGGTGAAAAGCTATCGTTTTGGCTTTTCACCTGCTTTTTTAATATTAGTGTTTTTCATATCGGTTTTTATAATAATTCGCCTTATTGCCTTACAAAAAGAACATATGTTCTTTTTCTGAACCGCACCGTGCGGTTTTCAAGTTTATCGATTTTTCTTTTTTTATTTCTCATTTCATTTTTGTACCAAATCAGACTTATCAGTATCAAATCGGAAATTCCAGGCCTTTTATCCTATCCCAATTACGTTTTACGCGTTTTGGTTACGTTGTGCGTCTGGAATTTTTTCGCTATGATTCATCTCAGGATAAACACATGTGATTTATGCAATTTCATATTCAGATTACAAGGGAGGCATGCACGTTGATTTTATCAAGTGTAGCCGAAAGACTGAATGAGCCTATTGGGAGAGTTGTAACAACTCTGGCAGCAGCGACGGAGGGAACCGAGTGGGATTTTATGACAGAGGGATCCAGTGATACCGGAGTGTTCAGTTCGCTTATATCCAAGTTACAGGATATAGGGGCATCCGGATATCAGTTGATGATGACGCTCGGAATCATCGGTCTGGTTTTTTCGATCATATTTACCGCGGTGTCCCTGCTGTTGACCAGCAATGCCCAGAAGAAGGAAGAGAAGAAGAGTCATGCATTAGTCATATGTTTAGCAGGAATCATCATTTTCTCGGTTTTTTCCATCATCGGTTTTTTTCAGTCAATTGGCGGAGAACTTTAACAACTGGCAGGACTTTCAAAGTCCTGCATTTTCAATTTCAGGAGAAATAAAATGTCCAAGATGGGTGTGTTCCCGGTACCGGGAGAATTAAAGAGTGAGGACAAATGGTTTCGCTATTTTAATCGTAAACAGGCAGCTACACTCGTAATTTGCGGAATTATCGATTACAGGGTGATTCTGTTTGCAAATGCAGAAGGTCTGCTTCTTCCTGCAATCATAATCATGCTCATACTCACGATGACTGCAATGGGAATTGTCATGATCCATCTTCCGGTAGATGCACTATTTTTGTCAGGCGGAGGGCTTACCGTGGATCAGTTGATCTTTCGGCTTCTGTATCGGCTACGACATAGAGAGCTGTATACCAAATGCGGGATATCTGAGGAGGACTGTCTATGAAGAAGAAACTCCGTTTTCTATTTCTGGTTTTGATAACGGTAGTAATGCTGACCGGATGCGGCGGAGATGATGAAGGAGAAGACCCGTTTGATTTTTCAGGAGCTGAGCCAAAAGATATTAATCCGTGGACGTATCTGGAAGATACTTCAATTTACTTGAATGATTCCCTGACTGATCTGGCTTCATCGTCTTCAGAATTGGCAATGACAGTAGGAATTATGGGGATGGTATTTTCTATTATCTACATTGCGGTACGACTTCTCTTTTCCCGCAATGCCGCTCGTCGTGAGGAGATCCGGCAGGAGGCGGTCATTAAAGGAATGATTGCAGTTATGCTCTTTTCCGTTCCATTCTGGCTTGGAATTTTTAAACAGTTTTCTGAACTTCTGATTTGAGGAAATAGAAAATGACAATGATAACGCAACTGATCAGAAATATACAGATTATCGCAGCAGTAATCATAATCATCCTGCTCGTTTTTTGCGGGATAGGTCTTTATCTTTTCAAATTTAAAAAGAGAACAGTAAAAGAACAGGCGCTAGACTATTCGTCATTTAACAGGAAAGAAGTGGTTGATTATATCGGCTTTGATGATGTGGCAGATGAAATGCTTGTGGCGGACGGAGGTAAAAGATTCATTGGCGCGATCAAATGTCAGGGATTTTCTTTTGCCGATGCCGAGCCGGAGGAAAAGCTGCAGACAATCCGCGGATATATCACTTTTTTTAATGTAATGATGGGACCGGTACAGTATCGGCAGTCTTCCAGGGATGTAAATCTGGATTCACTGATTGAGAGTTACAGAAAGCAGATTACTTCTCTTCAGGAGAAACGCTTCACATTGAACCTTGATTATACAGATTTGAAAGCTGAATCCGAAAATCCGGCGCTGTCACCTTCTGATTATGACATCTACTATGAAAAGTTGAAACATATGCAGAGAGAAATGACTTCTTTGGCATATCAGATCGAGCAGCTGGAGGCGCAGGTGCAGTATATGTATGCTATTTCCGGTGAAAATGCAGGAGCAAAGCGCGAGGAGGTATACATCTTTGACTGGCAGTACAACCCGGTTGATTTCTCATCCCAGGAACTGGAAGGGATTGAGGTGTATCAGCGGGCAGAAGCCCAGTTGAAGGCAAAGGCAAATGCATATATCAATGCTCTGCGTAACTGCGGCGTCCATGCCAGACGAATGTCGGGAGTGGAACTTCTTGAAGAGATCCGTAGGTATACCCATCCGGTTTCCGCAGCTAAAGGAACCGTGGAAGATATTGTTCAAACGGCCTATGACAGCATTTGTGTGACGAGCCGGTCTCTTCAGAAGCTTGAGGATGAAGTAAACAGAAAGATTGTGGAAGAGATTGCCCGGGAAACCGGAATAGCGGAAGGAGGATTTGGACAATGAGCGTATTGCTGACAGAACATAAAGAACTTTTTATCGTGGCGTTTGTTGGAATCCTCTTTACCGCGGCTGCATTGACGGCAGTTTTGGGCATTATGCTTGCCAAGAGGAAAAAGAATCCTGATGAGAAAGAACTGGAAGAAAAGAAGCAGAAGAAAGCGGATAAAGTCATGGAGGCGAGGAAAGTAGTTGCGCCGGATGGAATCAATCCGAATCCTCTGTCATATACAGTGGTTCAGGACTGTGGCCATGACATTTATATAAGAAGTTTTACGGTAGATTCCCTGCCGAAACGAACCGTATTTGCTGTGACATTCCCCTCCTTGTTTAATTTTGACCGGATGAATAGTTCGGTTTTTATAGAGCCCATCACAGAGGGAAGAGCATCACACCTTCTGGATGAAAGGATTGTGGAAATTGAGACAAATATCATTACAGCGGAAAAGAATGCAGATCGTAATCAGATAAGAAAACTTACATCAAAATTAAGAGATACGGAAGCCTGGGCACAGCGGATCGAAACGGGAGACAACAGCCTTTATCATGTATATTTCCTGTTTACTATCATGGCAGACAGTCTGGATCAATTGAACAGACGGACGGATGCTTTCCGCAATCTGGCGAAAGAGAGGCAGGTGACCCTGTCCTGCTGTTATGCCCAGCAGGCAGAATGTTATCTTTCAGGAATGCCGCTGATTTACCGCTATAGTGCGTCAATGGGGCCGATACGTTCGTGCGGACTGAAACGGCACACAATGGATAAACTCAGCGTTGCCAGTATTTTTAATCATACTCAGGACAACTTCTTCCAGGAGAACGGCATCATAATCGGACGGAATTTAAGCACTGGGATGCCGGTCGCCTTTGATGTCTATGACAGCAAGCATAATGGCTACAATATCGTTTTTGCGGGCATGACAGGCACGGGAAAGTCGGCGTGCATGAAGATCATGGCTTCACGTTACATAACGAAGAACGGGTATCGTTTCGTATGCATTGATTCACAAGCGCGAGGAAACCGCGGGGAGTATGCCATGCTGGCAGATATGATGTGTAGCACCAATTATTCCATAAAAAATGGGTCAGGGAATGTCATAAATATATTCGATCTTGACAAGGAGGAGGAATGGTCGGAACTGAACGGGAGTTACGAGGTGCTCCGCCTTCAGGATAAGATCGCAAATGCGAAATCAGACATTATGACTTTGATCCAGGGGAATAAAGAACCCGCAGATTTTACACTGATTACATATGTGGAACGTATTGTTATGGATACGGTCGCCGAACTTTACGAAGAACGGAAGATATATGATAACGTAGTCGATTCCCTTTATGAGTCCGGCAAAGGAATCAAAGATGGTGTGATCACCAGCGGTAAAATCAAGAAAAAGATGCCTGTTCTTACTGACTTCTATAAGAAGATCCTGTTAAAAAGCAGAGAGAACCGGATACCGGAGCACAAGGAAGCTTACCGGATCATACTTGATAGCCTGAAAGACAGGGTAAAGGAACTGTATTATTGCCCGAAGTGTCTGACCTTCTACACAAGGGAGGAATGGAAAACAAATAAGAAGAAATGCAGATGTGGAACGGGAATTATCAGGATACACGGGGCAAAGGCATATTATGACGGGCAGAGTACGATCCAGATACGGGAAAATGAGCGCTTTACAAATCTGGATATTTCTCAGCTCCCGGAGACGGAGCGGCCGATTGCCAGACAGATCTGCCTGAGTTTTCTTAATGAGCAGTTTATCAAGGCGAATGCCACCAACCCGAAAAAGACACAGCCACTTGGAGTGATCGTTGATGAGGTGCATCAGAACTTTTCCATGAAATCACAGGTCGCAAGCCTGGATTATGTGGCAAGGACAAGCCGGAAACGCCTTGTTTCACTATGGACAGCAACACAGGCGCTGAAGGATTATGATTGCTGCAGGGAAACAGAAGCACTATTGAAGCAGGCAGCGGCAAAGTTTGTATTTAAGCAGTCATACAGCGACCGGAAATGGGTCCAGGAGGCCCTGAACCTGACAAGCGGGCAGACAGAGCGAGTTATGGAGCTAGGAGGAGATCCATCAGATGAGTCCGAAAGCCGAAAAGGGGAAGTCTGCATTGTCGATAATGGAAAGATCTGCTTTGTAAAGATCGATTATCTTAAGAAAGCTGAAGCGGTATTTGTAGAAACGGATCCCCGCGTGATCCAAGAGATGTACGCATAAGGGGGCCGCCTATGAGAAAATGGAGAGTTTTGGGGAAAGTCTGCCTTTTTTTACTCTGTTTTACTCTGATGATGCCGTGCACAACAGTGGTGTACGCGACGGATGACTTGACGAATGAGGTAGATGAAGCGAATGAAGACCGGTTTTCACAAGGTTCACCCTGGTTGGACGGTGCGGATGACTCTATATACTCGAATGGGGTTGATACTACTGAAGAAGAACAGGATATTGAACCGGATGAGCCGGGGATGGTTGAAAAGTATTTTTCCGAACTGCTGCGAAATATAGCAAGCAGCCTGATTGCTCTTCTTGAAAACATTCTTGGAACGAGTCTTGACGGCATCATATATGGAAGAGTTGGTAGCGGAAAGCCGAATTCGGTAAATATATTTGGATTTGAGCTGCGGTCTGGGAATCCGTATGGAGTTACAGCTGCCGTTTGTTATTCCCTGTTAAGGAGTATGGCTTTTGTATTTCTCGGCATCATGTTTGTAGCTATTCTTGCGAAAAGCCTTTGGACAGGGCAGACAGCCCAGAGCAGGGAACAGATTAAGTCAAGTATCTTCTCGACTGCTATGAAATTCAGCATCCTTATGCTGATGCCGTTCCTGTTTGATGTGGCGCTTTATGTCCGGGATGTAGCTCTTTATGGGGTAAAAGAGGTGACCGGACAGATGGTTACAGGGGGAGCGACCCTCTCTTTGTCGGAAGCATTCCTGACGAACGCAGAACAGACCGGCCGTTTTGTTGATGCAGTGATGTATTTGGGAACGGTCCTGCTTACGATGTATTTTGCCATAATCTATATCGCACTGGCAATTGATGTATTGGTTGCTTTTGTCGCTTTTCCGGTTCTGTGTGTGTTGCATTCCCCCAAAAGGGATCTGCTTGGGAACTGGATTATGAGCGTTTTATCGGACATAATTACTCCGCTTTTAGACGCGATCCTACTGATGGTGCCGCTTCTTACCAGTATGATGCTGGGAGACGTGATTCAGGGGATTGCGGTGATCCAGATGATCATGTGTATGCTGATCATCCCGGCAAGGAATCGCATTAAAAGCCATCTGGGAATCCAGAGCAATGAACGGGGAGGGTTCCTGTCTGCTATGGGGCTGCTTGCAATGGGACGGATGATTGCCGGAAAAGCGAAAGGTGCTGTACAGAGGATTGCCGGGATCCGGTCCGATCTTGAAAAGAGCCGTGCTCACGGAGAAATGGCAGAAGTGGATGAGGAAGAAAGAGAAGCGCTGCTGGGTGGATTTGACCGCAGCGGATCAGACAATCGAGCTGTCAGTGATATGGAAGAAAGAGAGCGGATGGCTCAGCTTTCTGGCGGAACAAGAGACTCTGCCGAAATGGATGGTTATGGAAACGGGGCACCAGAAGTCGCGGATCTTGACGATGATATGCTGCAGGGAGGAAGCCAGAATGATCTGGCAGGCATGGATGAAATAACAGATGATACGGGAATTCCGGAAGGCATGGAAATGAATGAAACTGAGACAGAACCTGCCCAGGATGATACACCAGAAACCCCAGCTGGTACAGAACCGCTCACACGGAATGAAGCCCTCCGTGATCTGAATAAGACAATGGATACCATGCAGCAAAAGATAGATGATCTCCGGGTAAAGAAGGCAGCTTATCAGAATCAGGAAAAACAGATTGCGCGTAAGATGCTGGATCATGAAAGAGGCAGTGATGAATACAGAGAGCTTGAGAAAGAGCGTGCAGATGCAGCGCTTGGTGCTGCGGAAACTGCCGAGAAGATTGAGGACCAGTCCAGAAAGCTGAACCAGCTCCGTCAGCAGGAGAAGGAACTGCGCGGTAGCGATCGCGGAGCTGTGCCAACACAGTTTGATGAAGCAAGGGCGAGAATCCTGTGTAAGCATGCCAATATTGACAATTTTGAACAGCCGGAATTCAGAGGCGTGTTATCCAATGCTCAAATGGAGAAACTGTATCGCCAAAGAGCAATCGCAAATGCAGTCAAAGGAGGCGCTGCTGTGGCAGGCGCGGCCGCCGGCGGTGTGTTACTTGGCGGCGGAAGTGTATTTTTAGGTACCGGAGCAATGCAGATGGGTGCAGTGGCAGGCATGACTGCAGGATCAGCGATCGGCAGTACAGCAGTAGGAGCCGGAATTGCCGGCGGCCGTTTCGTAAAGACGGTGGGAAACCGGTTTGTGGATAGCGGCAATGCTTCACCGCCTGTACAACCTGTCTCTCCTCCGGAAACGCCGGTTTCGCCGGTGCCGACGGCAGCACCGACTCCGACAACAGGCGGAGAGAGGATAGTACCGCCCGAACAGCCGATTCCCCATCAGACACAACGAGTGGAACGGGAAATTGTGATAGAGGAAGGCCAGAATCCAACCGGGGTTGGACCAGAGGCAATGGGCTCTGTCGTGGAGCGGAAAGTACAGGTGGAAATCGAAAAAGACAGTGCGTCAGCACTCCAGCAGATTTTAACCCCGGCCGGCGGAATCCGGAACAGTGCCGCTGTAGAGGCGCTCCGGCAGGCAAATATTGAAACAGAAAAATACATTCTGGCTGCCAGGGAATTAGAAGGGACTGTGCTGACAAAACAGCAGGAGCTGGCAAAGCGGACGGAATTCCAAACCGAAAAGCTGACCGATGAGATCATGAAAAGGCTGAGCAATAACCCTGATTATGAGCCGGGAACAGAGAATTATGCTGCAGCACGGGAAACGATATCAGACAAGGTCCGTGCCATCATTGAACGCCAGAACCGGGATCTGTTTTAGGGAGGATGAAAATTGAAACTGAAGAGAAAAATCTGCGTGCTGTTTGTGGTCCTCCTTTCGGCATTCCAGTTCACGGGCTGTGAGTTTGAAGGCAGTGGATACGGAACTGCGAATGTACCGCCCATAGTGGAACAATGGAGGTCTCTTGTCGAGCATTATGCAGAAGAATATGGAATACCGGAATATGTCGACCTCATACTTGCGATGATCATGCAGGAGTCAGGAGGAAATGCCGAGCAGACCCCTGATATCATGCAGTGTTCGGAAAGTGCCGGGATGTCGCCTAACGCGATCGATGATCCGGAGGTGAGCATCCGCCAGGGTGTGAAATATCTGGCATCACTGGTCCGGTCCGGTGAAGCGGCCGGGGTTGACAGGGCGACTGTGATCCAGTCCTATAACTTCGGTGGAGGATACATATCATTTATAGCCGAAAATGGCGGGAAACATTCGGAGGAGCTGGCAAGGCAGTATTCCTCTTCCATGGCATCCAGATATGGATGGAGCAGTTATGGGGATGTGAAGTATGTGGAGCATGTATATTCGCATATGAATTTTGACTCTGCTGCAGCAGGGGAAGGATATGAAGCCATGTATGCCGTTATGAAGGACTATGAAGACGTCCCATATCGTTTTGGCGGGGAAACAAAAGCAGGGATCGACTGCTCTGCTATGTCAAAAAAAATATATCAGGCTGCAGGGATTACAATTCCCCGGAATGCGCAAGCCCAGTATAATGCCTGTAAACATATACCGGAAAGCGAAGCCAGACCAGGGGATTTGATCTTTTTTACAGGAACGTATGATGCAGGAGCATATATTACCCATGTAGGTGTATACACGGGTAACAATCAATTTTTCCATGCAGGCGGGACTAAATGCCAGTTTTCGGATTTCACAGGTTATTATAGAGAACATTTTGTCAGTTTCGGACGGATGTAGTGATATAAAAGGAGGATATTATGAGTAAAAAGCGATTGTTTTTCGTGTTTGTGGCGATTGTTTTCGTGCTTTTGGCAATCCCGGCTTCCCTTATGATCAATGCTGTGATGGAACCGGAAGAGAATCAGGAACAAAATCCTGTAAAGGAAGAGCAGGAGATCCTGTCACCGGATGAGACAATACAACAGTTTGCAGAGGTGATCTACACATATGATACCAGTGAGCGCCCGTTTTATGAGGGGGCAGAAGAGTATATGACGCCGGAGGCTTATGAAATATTAGTGCCGATGCAGGACCCGGAGGCATCCGATGAGGCTCCGATACAGATGACATCAAAGATGGACAGCGTTACCTGTTATTATAAAGACTCGGACAGCCCTCAGGTGGAAGCCATAGCTGATGTTGAGTATTCCTTGTCCGGAATGGGGGATTTCCGAAACCATCAGCTCCTCAAACTCGTATTGACATACACAGATGGATGGAAAATATCGGAGTGCACGGTCCTGGCTACGATTGAGCAGTAGGAGGCAGGGTTATGGCGGATAACAGGGAAAAACTTTACATCTTGTGCGGGCTTGCAGGAAAGGGCGAGGACGATATCAGGAATGCTCTGACTGAAAAAGCGGAGGAAGCCGGGTATGAAGCGGTATGTGTAAGCCGTTACCGGAAAGCTGGGATAAGACAGTATATCGCAGAACATCCGGAATTTAGGATTGTGCTCCTTCAGGAATCCATGCAGAGCAGTTATCCATATACAGCGGAAGAACTTGCAGAACTGATGGATGACTATAACCTGAATATTATTGTTTCGTTGAGCAAGTCACACAGGGCCAACCAGTATATGAAGATACTGTATACGGCGGGGATCCTGAACGCGTTGTATGAGGAGGATGCCACAGCTGCAAACATCATGAATCTGATCCTGTATCCAAGAACGAGGAAGATCTGCAGGGAATATTATCAGATCACAACTGCTGCAGACATTCTGGATACACTGGAAGTGGTAGACGAACAAAAAATACAGGGATTCCTGGAATACATTGAAGAATCTGACTCGGATGATGAAGTGATTCAGAAATACCGGTACGTTGCAAAATCGATAAAAATAATAGAAAATATATATCTGGCACGTCATTTATCTGAACATGTAAAAGCTATCTTGGCGACGGAAGATGAGTTCCAGAAATATCTTTCTCTCCATCAAAAGAAACGGTGGAGACCTTTCGGGAAAAGGAAAGTCCACAGTCGAGAGCGGCCGCTTCCGGAACACGGGAAACCGCAGGCACGGACAGTACAGCAGGAGATGCGGAGCAATCGGGAGGAATTGCAAAAGAAAGACGGGAACAATGTCGAAGAGATGGTGGACGAGGATATTTCTGATCTTCTCGGTTTTGGATCCGAAGAACGAGTCTTTGATACCCAGGAATTTTACCCAGAAGTATTATCTGAACAAGAGAAACAGACAGATGAGACTAAACCGAAAAAACAGAGAAAAACAGGAAAACAGAGTGCTTTAATTAAGGCTGCGGCAGTATTTGGCGTAATGATCTTTTTAGCAGGAATCATTCTGTTTGGCTTTTTTTTGATCGCAGAGTATCAGGCTTCAAGGGAGGAAACACCGCCGGTCATATCACAGAATACCGGCACAGATGAGCCTGATATATCAGACCAGATAATGGTCAGCAGATCAGATGAGAGACCAGACGAAGAACAGGATGATCCTGAGATAAAGGAGACGGAAGATGAAGATCATTTGGCAGAGGAGGAAACCCGGGGAGATGAAGGGGAAACTCATATTGAAAATCAGGATACCCAGGTGGCTGAACCCAAGACACAGGCCCCTGTTCAGAAGGAAACACCAGAGGTAAGCCAGGAACAGGAAACAGTGCCTACAGCACCGCAGCAAAACTCTGATTCGGTCAGTATTTCCACAAGCCAGCCGGAACCTGTACAGGAAACACCGGAGGCGGAAGAGCAGACGTCATATGTTGGCCAGATACTAACCGGATCGGAAGTGGCGGCAGCCGCAGCAGCAGAGGAACAAAAAGGAGCCCAGTTATATCTGAAAACCCGTGAAAACGGGGAAGGATATTTCAGTGCATCGGTGATTGCCGGTATGGTTGACAGTACCTGCAGCTATCTAGTTGAGGGTTCGGACGGCGTGCACATTTCTTTTATTCAACAATAAAAACTAAAGACAAAGCACGAAAGGAGACTCTTATGGCAGATACACCGTCAATTGATATGATTACTGCAGATCTGGACAGACTTGGTCAGCACATTAAGGATTTCAATAAAGGGGCTTATCCGGCATTTTTGTTTCAACTGCACAGTGTTTTAAAGATTCATGACATCCTGGAAATGCGGTTAAGTGATGTGTATTACTGCGATGACGGTTGTGTCAGGCTGCTCCCGGAAATTGTGTTTGAGGGGGAAAAGGTTCATCTGGATCAACAGATGCGTACGGAGCTGGCCTGGTATGCATTACAGCGGGTTGCTGTGTGCAATGCGGATGAAGAAGCATTGGAGGATTGGCTGTGTGTCAATATACATGGCAGGCAGCTGCAGCCACAGGCCTATCGAAAGATGCTGGAGCGGACAAGTTTTGAACTCGGATTCCGGTCTAATTACAGCGTAGGATATCTGCATAGCCTGTATGGCTATCTGCGGATTGCTTCTGGACAGAAAACAATTGCAGAGGTGGCACGCGAGTACGGGGTAACGCAGTATTATCTTCAGCACAGAATATTTAAGGGAACACCGATTCAGTACGAAGACCATATTATCCGGCAGGTTGCAAATATAGAAGAGGATAAGGAGAAGGAATGATTTCGGCAGAGAAAATCTATGTTGAGTTATTAGAACTGTATCATAACAGCGGAAGAGAGTTTTATGCGGAAATGGCGGCTCTGCTTGGTCAGCAGACAGAGGGGATGGAGCACAGTTTTCTTACCCTTGAGGATGACCGGTGGAAAATGGTCGCTTCCACTGTAAAAAACCGCGATGAGAGGGAATTCTTAAGGAAACAGGCGGATGCAATGGAGGAAGTGAACCTCAAAGACTCTTTTTTGTTTCCTCAGCAGCGCGCAGTGGTGAAGACTCACCTTGTTATACCGCTCCGGGTACGGAATAGGTTCATATTGGCGATCTGGATTGTGGAGTCCAGGATCAGAGAACGCATCCCGGAACGGGAAATTTTAAAAATTGCACGGCTGATCGCTCTGCTTTTTCAACTTTCCAGGACCGAACGTAACTGGTATCTTGATCCAGGTACCGGACTCCCGGGGCGGATCTATTTCAGGCAGATTCTGGCGAAACTGCTGGAGGGCGGGCACCGGATCAATGTTTGTGTTTTCCGGATTGATAGATATCGGGAAAGAGTACGTACAAACGGGTGTCTGGAAATGGAGCAGGAATACCGGGAGATGATTGGCCAGATTAGGAAGCTGCAGATGGGCAATCTTTATGCAGTTTCTGATGATACGGCGGCTGTCATATCGCTTACGGAAGAGAAGGAGGTATATGCCAGAATCGAAAGTCTCCTGGATCAATCCGGGCATGGTATTGCAGCAGCCATTATCCATCCGAATAAAGATGAGGACATCTTTGCAGAGATTGAAAACCGGTTATCTGCCTGCAAAGCTGCAGAAAACCAGAAAGATCCTGAGAAAGAGACGGATGAAAATAAGAAAGAGGATAGGGAAGAGGACACATCAGAGGCCTTCTCCATGGAGGAACTGTTGAACATCATACAGGAGGAATGAGTATGTGGAGGGTATTACTTGCGGCGATTATTGCGGTACTGATCTTTATGTCCTCAGGGGAGTCAGTGCCGGTTTATGCGCAGAGCGATCCCGGCCAGGAAGAAGATATCTATGATGCACTGCAGAACAGCATCAATGAGAGCTGGGAGAACGGCTTTGAGGAGCTGGAAACAGAGGATGAGATCGAAATAGAGGGACCCATTACAGAGCGGATTATCAGGAGTATTGCCAATACTTTTTACAAGCATCTGGTAGAAATCAAGGCGTGGTCACTCATTATCGGGCTCATTTCCATGCTTTGCGGCATTTTTATTGCTGTAACGGCCAGATTGAACAAGAAGCTGCGGAGGTTTGCAGTCATTGCGCTGATTATCACCATACCTGGTCTGTTAACAGGATTTGTATTTGGAATCACAAAACTGATCAGTATATTTATTTAGAAGGAGGACTTTATGGATTTTCAGAATATAGCAGATATGTTTTTAGTCAATAAGAATAATCATCGTCCTATGGCAAAGGGTGATGCCGGCCATATGAAAAAGTACGTTTCAGCATATGAGCAGGGAACGTATCTGATGTTGGAGTTTGAAAAGGTGGACTCCGTCACTGGGGACCTTTCCCTTGTAGATGATGATATCACCGTTATCATGCCGTCCGACCAGATTACCGGGCGGCCCTACGATCTCCGGTATCGTGCTCAAAAACTGGAGGACGTATATTGTGTGAAAGTGACATCCATAGACAGTGCAAAAAAGATCGTCTATGTCAGCCATCAGGAGGCGAGGATGGAGAAGCGGCCGGAGATTGAAGCAGCCATCCAGCAGTATCTGGAGTCCAATACACCGGTGATCGTGACAGGAAAAATCCTTAAGATACAGACCAGAATGGTTGACGGGGCAGCGGTAGATACCGGTGTCTGGCTTGATCTGTGCGGCGTCGGGATCCCTGCATTTGTCTATATCGGGAACTGGAAGAAGACGTATACGGAATCCCTGCGCGGGAAAGCGGCATATGGCGATATTATCGATGTCAAAGTGCTTGAACGGGTTGAGAGGAAGAACGGGATGTACTATTATTCCTGTTCCAGAAAGGAACTTGTGCAGGATCCGTGGGAGAGCCAGGAGCTGTCAGAGAAGTATCATAAAGGGGATATCGTAAAGATCCGCTGCATATCCAAAAGAGAGAACAACTGGTTCGGTGAGATCAATGGTTTGGATGATATACAGGTCTTTGTTGAGTATCCATCGGAGCGCCACCATTTTGCGATCATACCTGGCATGGAGTATATGGGCACGATCTATTACATAAATCAGGAGGAACATTCCTTGAAAGCACGCGTATTTCAGGCATTATCACTGGAGCAGCTGGAGGAAGAAAATACGAACGTGGAACAGGCAGGCTCAGATGAGGCTGATACAGACGAGCAGCCGGCATCCGAGGAAGAAACAGAAGATGCGGGTGAAGCTGCCGCGGAGGTGGAATGATGGAGGGAGCAACGGAGAACAGGGCCGCAAGGGAGATACTGGAACGGATGGGCGAAAAAGCGCTTTTCGCTTATCAGCAGGGAATGGAGATCACGGTTCCGGAATCAGATTGCCGCAGTTCACTTGACAAGATCGCATTGTACCACCGGGAGAGTCAGTTTGCCCTGTCGGACCTGTACATAGGATATGCGGTATCTTTGTACAGATATACGATCCCCAAAGTGGTTGCAGCGACAATTCAGGTTCTGGGAAATCACTGGCCCAAAAAGAACGTTCCGAAGAATATCAGCAGGGATGCCCTGCTCAACCGGATCAAGAAGATGTGTTCTATGGGGATGCTCCGGAGATTTAAGTATGACCTGAACGGGAATACGATTGTCCTTTATTCTACAACACCGGAGTTTTCAAAAGTCATTTATCAGGCCCTGAAAATGAATACAGATGCAAGGCCGGAAAAAGACATCATTCCTCCGTTAGAGATTATGGAAAAAGCCGCGGCATCTCTGGTCAGTTCCGAGATACTCAAGAGCCGGGACATGAAGAGATTTGATTTCATGCCGGATTTCCGTGATTCGGAAGGCAGGATTATGTTTAACAGCAGGATTACCTGCGAGATAGACGGGAAAATGTTCACAACGATCATAGAGCCTGTGTTCACACGGATTGATGAGAAGCGGTTTACAAAGGAAGAATGGGAACATTATCTCACGAGGAAGATTCACCGGCTGAAAGCCTACATGGACCAGATCGAAGAGAAGAAGGAGGAAAGGCCGCAGCTGGTCATCGTTTGTGAAGATATGAATGATTTCCGGAAAGTCAGTACGATTATCTGCAATCTTTTCCCGGAAAATAAGCTTGAGCAAATCTATTATACGGCAGAGGGATCGCTGAAAAGTGCAAATTATGACATCCTGCAAAGCCTGATACGGGTAACTTCGGTTAAGCGTATATCCGGGATGAAACTGCCGGAAAGTGTATCTTCGCAATTGGCATACCGGTTTTTTTGACGATGAAGAAGAAAGAGAAAATATTACTCATACTGTTGGCTTTGTTTGTATTTATCCAGATTGTGAGGATTGGATATGGAGTTCGGGTGATTATACTGGTGGCAGCAGGATGGTATGCATATAACAGATGGCTGAAGCGGTGATTTTGAAAGGAATTTTGTAAAGATGGAGGAGAAAAAGAAGTTTATTACACCTGCATTTGTAGTAAAAGAACTAGAAGTAGGCAGTATACTGGAATGTTTGTATGATGTATATTCAGGAAAGAATGGAGGCTGTATTGACGAGCCTCTGGAGCGTGCTTTCCTCCGGATGTTAAATAAACATTTGGCAGCAGGAGTAAATATAGAAGGCATAAAGAATAAGCTGCGAAATGAATTCTGTGATGGTGAGCCAAAAGAGCAGTATGTCTTCCGTATGAAAGAAATACTTGGTATATGAGATCAGTACAGCAACAGTAGGTCCGCTGTTGCAGTTGACTTTTGACTTATTTGCAGACCGGTAATATAATGGGAAATGGCAATTTGAGAAATATAATTTATGAAATGAAGGTGTAGTATTATGAATAAAAGAATTGCTAAAGCAAAAACAACAAAAAAAGTTGAGCCGAAGTCAGCTACAGCCAATACTGATGCAAGTGCCTCTGCTCAGAAAAAAGAAACCGTAAAGGCTGTTGAGGCTTCTACACAGAAGATAAAGAAAGAAGCGAAAGAATACACGCTGTATCTTCAGTATCAAAACAGGGAATACAATATGGCTGATTTGACAAAACAGATTCTGGAGAAATGTGAAGCAGAGAAGATGGATCCTGCGGATCTTCGTATATATGTTAAGCCTGAAGATGGCAAGGCATATTACGTATGTGCCGGCGGGAACAGTTCCGTTGCTTTATAATTTGTCAGAAACCTTTTCTTTTTGCCCGGAATAAGACCGGGCATTATTTATTTCGGAAACAGTATTGCCGAATTTATCGGAAATTAAGATTCTTTAATCTACTTTTAGAATCTAATCATATTTATGTCACAATTGATTATTATACTTAGTGACAGATAGTTGAATAACAACTATCTTCCCCCTCATAAAGCAAAGACACGGAAATGTGTCGCACTTTACTCTCATTCCTTTAAAATAATTATGTATACAGCAAAACCCGTCCAATTGGAGACGGGTTTTGTTGTGTTTGATTTGAAGCGGAACAGTGGGGAATGACCTATCCACTTAGTGATGCTATATCCGTCAATCTGAATAAAGTATAGTTTCCTGTTTCGCCTGTAACTTCTTTTCTGCGATGGAGAAATACCTTTTTAAAATAGGATACGTTAAATTATCTGGCAACGTATCGAAAAACCCGATTTCTCCCATTTCGCTGTAAGGTGGGATTTCGCCAAAAGAATAAATTGTAGCAAAATAGACTTGTCCATTTCCCTTGTAGTGAAAACCATTTAATTCCATATCAATATAATAATCACACAATGGCTCTATATCAAATTCTATACTTCCGGTTTCTTCAAATAATTCTCGTTTTGCGGCTTCTAAGGCGGATTCGCCTTCTTCGATCCAGCCGCTTGGATGTTCCCAAGTTGTTCGATTCTTATGTTTGCAAAATACCCATTTTCCCTTATATGTGGCCATAATATCAGCAGAAAAATAATTAGTATGAGTATTAAAAGGATATATTTTGAATTCCATATGCTTATCCTCAGCTTTCTATTGATATTGTGATTATACCATTGCTTATTTCAAGAGAGAAGTTATATGTGAATTAATAAGTTATTTGCTTGAGCGGGATAGTTTTATGAAAAAGCAGAGCTGTTTTGTAATTGTGCAGGAGCTCCGCTTTTCATAAAAAAGTCTGATTGGAACAAAAAAGGCCGAACGGAGCGGACAGAGAGAGATGTAACTGATATGATAAACGATGAAAGCGCCAGGTGGCGCTTTTACTTAGAATAAGAGTTAGAAAAACCTAACTAAAAGGAGGAAATCTTATGTCTGACGCAAATATGGGCAAAAAACTGAAAGGAAAAGACCTAATTACCATCGGTATCTTTTCCGCAATCTACTTTGTCATCAACTTTGCCTTCATGC
>ERZ1090861.455-NODE-455-length-25006-cov-8.028937_pt1 | contig 25006 bp, 11 predicted proteins | sample MGYA00478482_ERZ1090861 | MGnify/ENA primary metagenome ERZ1090861 (study PRJEB33644, sample SAMEA5815744) | chicken gut metagenome | biome: Chicken; feature: Gastrointestinal Tract; material: Caecum | place: Ireland | collected 2019-01-01 | study: A study of the... | reverse complement strand
CTTTATAACCTCCTATTCCCCTAAATCCCCGGCCCCCGCTATAGGTGGGGGGGCGCCTGTCTTTTCGGCTTTTTTATTTTTGCCGCCATTTTTTAGGGCGTTTTTTAGGGCCGCCGCGGCGGGCCGGGCGGCTTGCTCCGGGGTGGGAAAGTTTTCGGTTCCGGGCGGAGCCGGCACGGGAAAAAGCTCTGCCGCCATCGGAAACGGATAGGGTATTTTCACACAATTTTCGCCGCATTTATTGGTAAATACATCTACTGAAATGGCCTGTACAAAACGGGGCGTTTTTTGTTCTTCTTTTTCAGAAATGCCTTGTTTTGTCATAAAAATAGTGAAATCTGCGTGAATATACCCCCAATATATTTCATTAACGCATAAATCGCCCAGACAGATTGTAGACGGATTTACCATTGTTTTTTTGTATTTTTCATAGATAATAGAATTTGTTGAAAATGCGAGAGGGAAGGTGGATTGACCATGCGGAAAATTCATGAAAACGTGCCGGTTCTGTTCCGTCCGGAAAAATGGACGGTGAGCGAATACGGCTTTGACCGCCGGAGAGGCATCGTCAACGAGACGATCTTTACGGTCGGGAATGGCTATCTGGGCGTGCGCGGGTATCTGGAAGAAGGCGTGCCCGAAAATACGCCGTCGGAGCGCTCCGCGCTGATCAACGGGGTATACGAATACCACCCGTACCATCATATCTGGCAGCGGCCGGGCTTCCCGGGGCGGTACCACGCGATCTTTGCGCAGGCCGATCCCTTCCAGGTGCGCGTGTACGCGGACGGGGAACTCTGCACGCCGTACGGGCGGTGCGAAAACTATGTGCGCCGGCTGGATATGGCCCGCGGGGTCATGACCCGTTCGTTTGAATTCCTCACCGAACAGGGCAAGCGCGTCTTCCTTACCTTCGAGCGCTTCGCCGATTTTGAGAACGTACACCGGCTCTGCCACCGCGTCCGCGTGCAGTCGCCGGAGCAGGCCGCCGTCCGCGTGGAGAGCCGCCTCTGCCGGCCGGGCAAGGCCGAAGGGCAGCGCAAAGAGGAGATGGGGGACGACAACAGCGTCCGCCTGCTCTTGGAGAAAAGCGAGCGGTGCGGGGAGACCCGTCTGCTCGGCTATACGGCGGCGGTGTCCGGCTTCCGGGTGGCCGCGGCCGTTACGGAAAAGGCGCGGGGCGCGGCCCTGCATACCGAAGGCGAGGGCGAAGACCTCGTGTTCGTCTACGAAGGCGAAACGGGGCAAGACGCGCTGACGGTGGAGCGCTTTGCCGCCTATTATACCGACCGCGACGGGGAATCGTTTGCCGAACAGGCCGTTTCCGCCGCGCAGCAGGGGGCGGCCGCCGGGTTCGACGCCTGCGCGGAACAGACCGCGAAGGCCTGGGCGCAGTTCTGGAAAAACGCCGATATCGAGATAGACGGCGACGATCTGGTGCAGCAGGGCGTGCGGTTCAGCCTGTTCATGCTGCAAAGCTCCGCCGGCCGGGACGGGAAGACGAACATCGGCGCCAACGGACTGACGGGCACGGGCTATATGGGCCACACCTTCTGGGACACCGAAATTTTCATGACGCCGGCGTTCCTGTATTCTTCGCCGGAAGTGGCGCGCCAGCTGCTCGTGTACCGCTACAACATCCTGCCGAACGCGGAAAAACGCGCGGCGGAAATGGAAGACGAGGGCGCGCTGTATTCCTGGAACAGCATCAACGGCGAAGAGTGCGGCCACGTGTTCGAGGCTGCGACGGCGCAGTACCACCTGAACTGCGACATCGCCTACGCCATCAAGCGGTATTTCCTCGCCACGGACGACTGGGATTTCATGCGCCGCTACGGCATCGAGATGCTCGCCAAGATGTCCAAGTGCATCTCGCACCGCGGCAACTTCATCGAGCATAAAGGCGGGCGCTTCTGCATCAACGGCATCTGCGGCCCGGACGAATACAACCCCGTGGTCAACAACAATCTGTATACCAATTGGCTGGCGCGCGATCAGTTCCGCTTCACCCTTTCGATGCTCGGGAGGCTGGAAGGGGAGGACCCCGCCGCCTATGCGGAGATGCTCCGCAAATGCGCCGTCGACAAGTCCGAGCTCGCGCGCTGGCAGGACGCCGCGGACCGCATGTACATCGGGTACGACGAACAGCTCGGGATCTATCTGCAGGACGACGACTTCCTCGACAAAGACCCGATCGACGTGGACGCCATCCCGCCCGAAAAACTGCCGCTGCTGACGCACCTGCACCCGCTGAACCTGTGGCGGTACCAGGTGATCAAACAGGCGGACATCGTCCTGCTGACGTACCTTTTCAGCCACGAATTTACGCAGGAGATGAAGCGCCGCATCTACGATTTTTACGAGCCGAAGACCATCCACGACAGCTCGCTGTCGGCAGGGATCCACTGCATCGTGGCGCAGGACATCGGCTATGCGGCGGAGGCGTACGGGTACCTGAAACAGGCCGCGCGCATGGATCTGGACGACGTGAACCGCAACACCTTCAACGGGGTGCATTCGGCCTGCCAGGGCAGCACGTACATGATGATCGTCAACGGCTATGCCGGGATGCGCGACCACGACGGAAAGCTGCACTTCAAGCCGGCGATCCCCGAACACTGGAAGGGATACCGCTTCAAGATCTGCTACCGCGGCAGCCGCTTCGCGGTCGACGTGGACCAAAAAGGCGCCACGTTCACCCTGTTGGAGGGCAAACCCCTGGCGGTGGACTGCGGCGGCAGAGAGGTCTCCGTGGCGGAAGGAAAACCGGCGTTCTGCGCCTTCGGAGAGTGAACCATGTACGAAGCTGTGATATTTGATCTGGACGGGGTGCTTTGCAGCACGGACGAGTTCCACTATCTGGCATGGAAAAAGCTGGCGGACCGCCTGCACATTCCCTTCGGCCGCGCGGACAACCGGCGGCAGCGGGGCGTGAGCCGGATGGAGAGCCTGGAGATCCTGCTCGAAAAATCGGACGTTTCGTACAGCGAAGAGCAGAAGCGTGAGCTGGCTGCGGAAAAGAACGCGGAGTACGTGCGCCTGCTGCAGAATCTGACCGAGGCCGACCTTTCGGACGAGGTGCGGCAGACGCTGAACGCGCTGCGCGCGATGGGGCTGAAACTGGCCGTTGGCTCGTCCAGCCGCAACACGCGCACGATTCTGGAAAAGATCGGGCTGGGCGGCTTTTTCGACGCCGTGGCCGACGGAAACGACATCCGGCATTCCAAGCCCGACCCCGAAGTGTTTCTGGTGGCGGCGCAGCGGCTGGGGCTGGCGCCGTCGGTGTGCCTGGTGGTCGAGGACGCGCAGGCGGGGATCGACGCCGCCAACGCGGGCGGGTTTGACAGCTGCGCGATCGGCGCGGCGGCGGGGTACGCGGCGGCGAAATTTTCGCTGGCGGCCTTCGCAGAGTTGAGAGAATTGGTTGAGCAGGCAGGGAGCGGAAGGAATGGAAAAGCGACAGGCTGAATGGATATGGTACAACGGAGATTATGAGATCAGGCAACTGAATGCGTGCCTTACGTCGCGCTACGAGCGCGAGGTGTTCGTGCCTCCGTTCTGGCATATCGACGATTTTTGCAAGAACGTCAAATTTGTCAAGACTTTTCGCCTGAAAAAGAAAGAGCGCATCCGCGTTCTGGCGAACGGGAAATTCAACATCATCGTCGACCGTACGGACGCGCCGCTCAACAGCTACGTCCGCAACTACAAGGGGTATCTGGATCTGGAAGAAGGGGAGTACAAGCTCACGGTTTCCGTCTACAACGAGACGGAGATCCCCGCGCTGTTCGTCGACGGCGAAACGGTGCGTTCCGGGCCGGATTTTCTGGTCACGTCCAACGATTTCCGCTACGTGCCCGCCGGCTGCGACGGGCTGACCGACCCGAACTGCCCGCCCGGGAAGTTCCGGTTCAGTTACCAGGAAGTGGATTTCGACGTGCTCTTCCGCAACGACAAAGAGCTGTTTCTGGACTGCAAAAAGGAAATGATGGGGCTGATCTGCCTGGAAAACTGCGCGGGCAGCGGCCCGGTGGACATCTGGTACGGCGAAAGCCGCGAGGAAGCGCTCGATAAGGAAAACTGCGAGCTGACCGACCGGCTGATCCTTCCGCAGAAGAGCCGCCCGGACGTCAGCAAGGCCTTCCGTTACGTGCTGCTGCGCGCGGAAAACGCCGACCTGTCGGCGGTGGAGATCCTGCGGGAATTTCATCCGCAGGAGCGCTCGAGCCGCTTTTCCTGTTCCGATCCGAGGCTGGAAAAGATCTATTCGATCGCGCTGGATACCCTGGCGCTGAACACGCGCGAATTTTTCCTGGACGGGATCAAGCGCGACCGCTGGCTGTGGGCGGGGGACGCGTACCAGTCCTTTCTGATGAATTATTACTCCTTCTTCGACCTGAAAACGGCGCGGCGCACGATGATCGCGCTGGCCGGGAAGCCGCCCATCCTGCACTTCATGAACCAGATCATGGAATATTCGTTCTACTGGATCATCGGGCTGTACGACTATTACATGTACACGGGCGACCTGTTCTTCCTGCGCAGGATGCTGCCGACGGCGAAGCGGATCATCGAATTCAGCCACACGCGCAAGACGGCCGACGGCTTGCTGGAAGGCAAAGAGGGCGACTGGGTGTTCGTCGACTGGGCCAACCTGGACAACCGCGGCGAAGTGTCCGCCGAGAACATCATCTACCTCAAAGCGCTGGACACGGTGGCGAAACTGTGCGGCCTGCTGGGCGAAGACGCCTCTGCCTACGCGCAGGAATACGAAGAGATGCGCCGGAAGGTGTTCGACGTGTTCTGGGACGAATCGCGCGGCGTGTTTTACTATTCGCGTGTGAACGGGAAGCTGAACCGCGACGTCAAGCGGCATCCGCACATCTTCGCCCTGTATTTCGGGCTGCTGGACGAGGCGAAAAAACAGGCCGTGATCCGCAACGTGCTGATGAACGACAAAGTCGAGAAGATCGTGACGCCCTTCATGCGGTTTTTCGAACTGAGCGCCCTGTGCCTGGCGGGCGAGACCGACGCGGTTTACCGCGAGGTGCTCAGCTATTGGGGCGGCATGCTCGACGAAGGCGCGACGAGCTTCTGGGAACTGTACGACAAAGACTGTACCGGCGTGGAAAAATATGCGATGTACGACCGCAAATACGGCAAAAGCCTGTGCCACGCCTGGGGGGCGAGCCCACTGTACCTGATCGGGCGCTACCTGGTGGGGTTGCGGCCGACGCAGCCGGGGTACCGTACATACGAACTGCGCCCCTGCCTGACGCGGCTGGCGGAATATTCTGTCACGCTGCCGCTCAACGAGGGCGACGTCTGCCTGACGTACGAACAGGGGCGGTTTACGGTGTTTGCCGAAAAGACGGACGGCGTGCTGCGGCTGGATCCGGCTCTGTATGAGACGGAGGCGGCGGACGCGGACGAAGACGGAGACCGGATCTTCCGGATCAAAGCGGGACAAACGCGCGTTGTACGCGCCGGGATAAAACAGGAGGGGAATCCACAATGAAGCAGACCGTTGCCGTTGCCGAGGCCGAAGCGATGCAGCCGGGCCCTTCGCTCCGGAAGGGGAGGCTGACCACGCAGACGGTGAAAAGCATCCTTGCGGCCGCGATCAGCCTGGTCTGTATCGTCTGCCTGCTGGCGGGCGGCGTGATCGGGCGGGAACTGGCCGACATCGGCCAGAGCGGCACCTTTTCGGGCGTCGCCGTGCTCGGCGCCCTGTTCAACGGGGGCGAACTCAGCTTTTCGTATTCCGTGGACGGCGAATCCGTCCCGGTCACGGCCTATCTGCCGACGGGTATGAACGTGCTGCTGGCGCTGGCGGTCGCCGCGTTTTTGCTGCTGTTCCTGTACCAGGCCGCCACGGTGGCCGTCGCCTGGAAAAAGGGCGACGAGGCGGCGGCGCGCTTCAACCGCGCCGGCGGCATCGCCGCGTTCGTCCTCGGGCTGGCTGCGGTGGCCGTTTACGTGCTGCTGATCACCGTTTCCGCCCCGACGACCTATCTGCGCCTGGTCGGGCTGGATTACGAACCGGTCCAGGCCAAATTTTACGAGGTGTTCACGCCCGCGGTGCAGTGGCTGATCATCGGCGTCGTGGCGATTGTCGCCGGGCTGATCCAGCGCAAGATCGACGCGGGGCAGGTCGTGCTGCTGAAACGGTACATCCCTTCGTACCTGTTCATGATCGTTCCGCTCGTGCTGATCGCCGTGTTCAACCTGTACCCGATCGTGCTGCAGACCATCCTTTCTTTCAAGGATTATTCGCTGGGCACGGGCGTGTTCAACAGTACCTGGGTGGGCCTGCAGAACTTCAAGGAGATCTTCACCACCCCCGAGATGCTGCGCGTGATCGGGAACACGCTGTACATTTCTCTGCTGCGGCTGGTCGGCAGCACCGTTCCGCCGCTGCTGCTGTCCATCTTTTTGTATGACATGCGCATGATGCGCACGCGCAAGGCGGTGCAGACCATCGTATACATCCCGCACTTTTTCAGCTGGGTCATCATCTACGCCATCACCTACGCATTCCTGAACGAAGAGGGCATCCTGAACATGTGGACGGGCGCTACCGGAAGCGCGCTCACCGATCCGGACTGGTTCGTGCCCATCGTCATCATCACGGCGATCTGGAAAGAGCTGGGGTGGGGCACGATCCTGTACCTGGCGGCTCTCTCTTCCGTGCCGCCCGAACTGTACGAGGCGGCCAAGCTGGACGGCGCCGGGCCGTGGCAGCGCGTCATCCGCATCACCCTGCCCAACATCATGCCCATCGTCATGTATCTGCTGATCATGAACCTCGGGCAGGTGCTGAAAAACGCGGGCGGCGAGCAGCTGCTGCTGTTTGCCAATTCCGTGACGCGTCCGCAGGCGCTGGTCATCGATACATGGCTGTATTGGGACAGCCTCGGCGAGCTGAAATATTCGCTCGGCGCGGCGATGTCGTTCTTCCAGGCCGGGATCGGGCTGCTGCTGGTGTTCGGCTGCAACTATCTCTCCCGGAAAACGACGGGCATCGGAATGTGGTAAGGAGACAGACGAATGGAAAAATCCGAACAGAAGACGGTCAGGGCCAAGCGGCCGCATCTCTCTGCAAAATTCCATGAAAACCTGTACCAGGTGATCTGTACGGGCGTGTGCCTGATCGTGGCGCTCCTGTGCCTGTATCCGCTGCTGTACACGCTGGTCGTTTCGTTCGCAAGCCCGAGCGATATCCTGTACCAGTTTGTGATCCCCATCCCGACGCGGGTATCGCTGTACGCGTACATCCAGGTCTTTACGGTCAGTTCGTTCCTGGGCAGGGCGATCGCGGTGTCGGTGTTCCGCACGGTGGTCGGCACGGTACTGAGCGTGTTCGTCTGCGCGATGCTCTCGTACGCCATCGCGCGCAAGAACATCCCCGGCAAGAAATACTTCATGTACCTGATGATCTTCCTCATCCTCTTCAACGGCGGCCTGATCCCGACTTACCTGGTGATCCGCGGCGTCGGCCTGCTCGACAACATCTGGGTGTACGTGTTTCCCAACATCATCAACGCCTGGAACGTGATCATCGTCAAGCAGTCGATGGAAGGCATCCCCGCCGAAGTGGAAGAATCCGCCATGCTCGACGGCGTGAACGATCTGCAGAATTTTCTTTGGGTCGTGCTGCCCATGTCCAAACCGGTCATCGCGGCGATCAGCATCTTTACGCTGGTCTTCCAGTGGAACAGCTGGTACGACGCCATGCTGTACGTTTCGCCCGCCAGTTCCAAACTGTGGCCGCTGCAATATTACGCCACGATCTCGCTGAACAACCTCAACCAGATCAACAACGCCGACCTGGGCAATCTGGAGGGGATCATGGGCATTCAGGACGTGGACAACATGTCCATCAAGATGGCGCTTACGGTCATCACCACGCTGCCCATCCTGTGTGTGTATCCGTTCTTTCAGAAATACTTCACCAAGGGCGTGTACCTCGGTGCTGTCAAAGGTTAAAAATGGAGGAAAAGATGAAAAAATTACTCTCGTTGCTTTTGTGCGTTCTTTTGTCTCTCGGAATCGTCGCCTGTGCGGACAGGAGCGGCGATTCGCAGACGAAGATCAACATCCTGTTCTCGGGCTGGGTCAACACCCCCACGACGGACGACGACCCGTACCGCGCCTACATTCAGGAGAACTACGGCATGACCGTGGAGCTGAATGCGAACACCGACTTTGAAAACAGCGCGATCATGGCGTTCAACTCGACGTCGAACCGGCCGGACATCATCAGCTTCCCCAGCTATACCAGCTTCAAAAAGTTTGCGGACCAGGGCGTGCTGATCGACGACTGGACGCCGTACCTCGAATACATGCCCAATTTTGCCCGCATGCTGAACCAGGAGTCGCAGGCGGCCTCGAAAGAGGCGTTCACGGTGGACGGCAAACTGACGGCGCTGTGGACGCCGGCCGACCCTCCCACGTGGTCGCTGAAGATCCGCGAGGACTGGATGACCATGTACCGCACGGACACGGAAAAGGCGGCCGACTGGGCGCCGCAGACCCCCGAAGATCTGCTCGACTTCGCGCGCTGGATCGACGCGCAGAAGGAGGCCGGCGTGCAGCAGTTCCAGGACGTTTACGCCTTTTCGACGGCGGGCGGCGGCAATTCGCTGGGCACGCTCGGCACCTGGATGCCGCTGATGTTCGGCTCGGTCACGGTGGCGCCGTACGGCTTCTATCCCACCGACGACGGCGAAGTTGCCTTCGGCACCACGGACGGCTCGTATAAAGAGTTCCTCGACTTTTTCAAGATCGTGGTGGAGGAAGAGCTGATCGAACCCGCGTGGTTCACGCAGCAGTATGCGGAGCGCCAGCGCACCTACGCCGGCAAGATCGCCATTGAATGGATGCCCGGCGAGATCACGTCCTATACGCAGGCGGAGTTCAACGACAAGAAGATCACCTACGCTTCCCGCGGGATGACCCCGCCCGAAGGCAAATCGGAAACGGACATCATCGACGCCACCAATCTGTGGGAGACGTACGAGCTGCCCGTCAAGAAGGGCACGACCAACCCGCGCGCGGGGTATATGCCCGGCTCGGGCCTGTGCAGCAAGGTCATCACCGTTTCCAAGGCGACGGCGCAGAGCCGCACCAAGATGGAAAAGATCTGCGCCCTGATCGACGACTTGTACTGCTACTACAACGAGGAGACGGGCGAATACGAGCGCGGCGAGGCGTACGACGCGCTGCGCTGGGGCATCGGCATCGAAAAAGATCTGCAGTACCAGCCCATCGAAGGGAGCAAGCAGGTCTACATCTGCACGAGTTCGGAGCGCGCCGGCAAGAGCGAAAAGTATTACCGCGAACAGCAGAACGGCGCCTGGGACTGGGGCGCATGGTTCTCTTCCACCAACGACGGCGTCATCCAGGCGGACGAGCCGGAGGTCAACGCCCTCGTCCTGAAAATGGCCGAACACGAGAACAAGACCGCCAACATGGCCTCGCTGCCGCAGGTCGGCGACTACGTCAACCTGGATACGACCCTGCTCAACGAGATGGTCGCCGACATGGTGAACTTTGAACACAAATACGTGACCGAAAATTGGGACAGCGCGAAGGCGCAGACCGAATACGACAACTATATCGCCAAGTGGAAGACATCGCTGCACGGCGACGAATTCCTGGCCGAAGCCAAAGAGCAGTTCCGCGCGCTCGGACTGCTTGCCTGAAAATTGTAAAAAGGGGATCCGAAAATGAAACGGAAAATCGCGCTATCGTTCCTCTCCGCCGCGCTGGCGGTCTGCCTGCTGGCCTCGGCAGGGGTGATGACGGCGTTCGCCGTCTCCGGGCCGGGCCTCGTCGTCGAAGACGACCCCGCCAAGACGACGACCGTCGATCTGACGGCGCCGGACGCGTCTTCGCAGTTTGCGGGCGTGTTTGCGGGGGCAAAAGGCGCCCTGACGGCGGGCGCCGCCACCGAGGTGTGGGATTTCGACGCGGAAGCGGGCACGGCGACCTCGAAGGCCAAATTGGTGGAATCCGTAGAAAATTCACCCTACGACGACTGGTTTTACCTGTATTACACGGGCGCCGAATACAAAAACTTCTATATGGAAGTGACTTTGCAGGAAACGTCTGACGCCCCCGGCTGGAGCGGCCTCGTGTACGGCGTGGACGACGCGACCAAGCCCGTCAAACAGTCTTCCGCCGGTATGCCCACGCCCGAAAATCCCAAGGGCGGCCTCGTATTCGTGCAGGGCGAAGGGTATTATACCTGGCAGAATTTCGGCATCAACAGCAGCGAGTGGAACGATACAAAGACGGCGCCGGCCGGTTATGACGGCCGGAACGAAAACGTGCACCACCTCAAGGTGTACGAGGGGCACATCCAGTATTGGCTGAATGACCAGGATCCCGTCATCGTCGACCTCGAACCGGGCGCCGACGCCCTGACGACGGGGAATGTAGGCGTCGCCGTCACGAACAAGGCGACGGCGGTCAAATCGTTCAAGGTGACCGAACTGATGGACGACGGCACCGTTACGGGCTACCAGCCAGCGGAAAGCGTGCAGGTCACGGGGCTGACCGACGGGCAGACGGCGGAAGCCTACAAGAGTTACGGCGTGGAGGTTTCGGTTCTGCCCGAAGGCGCCAATCCGGAGATCGCCTTTTCGTCCAGCCCGGCGGGCGCCGCCTATGCAAACGGGCAGGTGTACTTCACCGAGCCCGGCGAGTACGCGCTGACGTTCGCGTCGCAGGCGCAGCCGGACGTCAAGGAAGAAATCTCGGTGACCGTCACCGAGCCGCAGGGCTACATCACGTACGGCTTTACCGAAGAGGAAATGGCCCGTTACGAGGCGTACTTTATCGCCGGCGACAGCGGCGAAGGCGGCACGGAGACCGCCTGGAACGAACACTTCGCCGTGGAAGACGGCGTGCTCAGAACCACGAACACGGCCATGGGGCGGACGGATAACAATTATTCCATCCTGTATCTGCGGAACCGCGTGGTCAACAATTTCGAGATCGTTTTCTCGATGAAGGGCACGGGGAATCACGGTTGGCTGGGCCTTCAGTTCGCCATGGAGGACAAGACCGTAAAAGGCACGAACAGCGGCGCCTTCGCGATGATCCAGCACCTCGACAGAAAGGCGACGATCTGGGGCGGCGGCGACAACGGCGCATCGATCGGCGGGCCGCACCAGGAAGCCCAGGCGGGCGCGTATCTGCCGGGCGAATGGAATGCCTTGAAGGTCCGCGTTCTGAACGGGAAGATCGACTTCTACGTCAACGACATGGCGACGCCTGCCATCAGTTATACGGCGTCATCGAAAGATCTTACCGGCGCCATCTCCCTGTTTGCGGACGACGGCACGGTGGCCGAGTTCAAAGGCGTGTACTTTGCCTATCTGACCGACGAAGGCGCGGTCGACCCGTTCACGCAGGTGCAGTCGGTCAGCATCGGCAACAAACCCGCCGGCGCGCGGGTCGGCGACGAGCTGGCGCTGCAGGTGACGGTCAGCCCCGACGGGGCGAGCAACGACAGCGTGAGCTACGCCTCGTCTGACGAAGACGTGGCCACCGTCGACGGCAGCGGCAAAGTGACGTTCCTTTCCGAAGGGCAGGTGACCATCACCGCGGTTTCGGAAGACGATCCTTCCAAAACCGATTCGTTCACGGTTACGGTGGAAGGGAGGGCTGTGCCCGTCTCTTCGGTGCAGATCACGAACAAACCGGGCGACGCGGCCATCGGAGAGACCCTGACGCTGAGCGTCGACGTGGCGCCCGCGGACGCGACGGATAAGCGGCTGGAATTTGAAAGCTCCGACCCCACGGTCGCGACGGTCAGCGCGGAGGGCGAAGTTCGCTTCGTCATGCCGGGCGAGGTGACCATCACCGCCACGTCGGTGGCGGACGGCATAAAGGCCGATTCCTTTACCGTGACGGTGCAGGCGCCCGGTTACATTGCTTATGAGTTCACCGAGAGCGGCATGGAAGAATTCGAACCGTACTTCCTTGCCGGCGGCAGCGGCAACAAGGGTGTGCAGGCTGAGTGGAACGAATATTTCGCGATCGAGGAAGGTGTGCTCACCACAACGGGCGAGGCAACGGGCAACGTCGGGGAAAACTATAAAGTTTTGTACCTGCGCGGCCGTGAAGCAAACAACTTCGAGATCGTGTACCGCGCCAGGGCGACGGGCACGAACGGCTGGTTCGGCATTCAGTTCGCCATGACCGAAAAAGATACGGCGGGCAACCAGAACGGCGCCTTCGCCATGATGCAGCAGCAATCCAAAAAAGCGACCTTGTGGGGCGGGCCCGAGACCCTGCTTACCGACGCCTCGGACAAGGGCGGTTCCATCGAAGCGGACAGCAACTATGCGCCCGGCGAATGGAACCTGTTCAAACTGCGCGTGGTGAACGGGCAGGTCGCGTTCTACGTCAACGATATGGCGACGCCCGTCGTCACCGCGACGGCGAAATCGGCAGACATCCCCGGCGCCATCTCCCTGTTTGCGGACGACGGCAGTACGGTGCAATTCAAAGACGTGTACTTCGGTTTTCTGACGAACACGGGCGCGCTGGATCCGTATACGCCGATCGAATCGGTGACCATCAACAACAAGACCGCCAAGGCGACCGTCGGCGACCGCATCACGCTGGATGTGACCGTTACCCCGGGCACGGCGAGCGAGCCGGAACTGAAGTTCGAAACGGATAAGCCCGTCGTGGCGGCCATCAACGACGAGGGCGTGATCACCTGCCTGACCGCAGGGACGACCACCATCACCGTGACGTCGGTCAGCGACCCGCGCATTTCCGATTCGTTTACGCTGACGGTCGAGCCGGCTCCCGCCGCTCCGGACGAGCGGGGAGGCTGCGGTTCGTCGGCGGCGGGCGCGTCTTTGGCGGCGGCCGGGCTGGCGCTCGGCGTCGCGGTGCTTGCGCTGCGCAAGAGGAACAAGGAGTCGAAATAAATGAAGAAAGCCATCAAGGGGCTGGCCTGTTTTCTGGCGGCGTGCATGCTGTTCGGAATGACCGCCTGTAAGCCGGAGGACGTCGCAACGGGTATGCAACCGATCGTCTACACACAGAGCGAATACAACAAAGGGGAGGCGGAAACGAACGTCGTCCTCACCGTTCCCAGCCGCACCGTGGCCACGGGGGACGAGATCAGCGCCTCCGTGCGCATTTCGGGCAGAACGCAGTTCGAAGAGGGCACCGAGGCCGTGTATTACATCGTCGACTGGGGCGACGGCACGTGGTCTTACCAGGGCCCCGGGCTGCAGAGCGCGGATTCGCAGTCGAGCATTTCGCTGCCGCACACCTATAAAAAGGCGGGCGAATACAACGTGACGGCGACGGCCATCGCCATGCAGCACACCGATTCCGAACTGGGTTGGACGGCCGCCAAGACCATCCGCGTGGAGGGCGCCGATTACGAGCCGGCCACAATGATCCAGGACGTGAAGGCGATCTCTTCGGGCGAATACGACGACGCGTATAAGGCGATCAACGTGACGGACGGCGAGGCGACGTACTTCAAATCGGCGCCTTCGCAGGACATCGACGACGAGATCTACGTGGGTTACCTGTTCAACGAAAACTACACGCTGGACAAACTCGAGGTCAAGATCCCGGCGGAAGCGGACATCTTCCCTTCCAACATCGCGGTCGAATACACTTCCGACTTCGGGAAAACGTGGCAGAGCCTGCCCAAATATTATTACCTGTACGATTACAGCGTCGGGCGGTTCAGCCCGATCATGCGCTTCCCCAACCCGAAAGGGGCGACGCTGGTGTTCAACATGGACGGCATCGTCGCCAACGGCGTGCGCTTCACGCAGAAGCTCACTTCGATGGACCTGAGCCAGATCGACGCCGAAAAATGCCTGTACGTGGAGGAAATGCGCGTGTACGGCAGCCTGCGTACGCTGCTGTATACGTCGGAAGGGTACACCTTCGACGCCGACCTGAACAACATGTGGACCATCTTCGGCACCGCCAAGACCGAGCCGATCGTGCTCGGGTCCCTGCGCGGCGAAACGCAGAACACGTCGCCCTTCCGTACCGGTTCGGCGATGATCGCTTCGACCGAATGGGCGGAGTGGATGGGCCTCAAATTCAACTTCACCGACTACGAAGAGGCCAACGAGACCTATCTCGACTTCCTCGTGCGCATCCGCACCGGCGAAGACACCTGGTCGAACGACGACGGTTACGTATGGGCCACGGCCGACAGCCCGCTGCACCTGAACGTGACCTTCGGCTGCCACTATTCGCTCAACCCGATCTTCATCCTCGCGGTGCGCAATTATCTGCTGCAATGCAACCGGCAGGGGCAGTTCAACGACGACGGGACGGAGTTCACCGTCTTCATGGACCTGACCAACACCCAGGGGCAGACGATGCGCTCCAAGGTGGAAAAGGCCATGAGTTACATGATGAACACCCTGAAGGGCAGCACGGGGCTCATGGCCATTCTGGATCCCGAAAAGGACGGTACGGCATCGGGAATGTCGTCCAACTACTGGGACGTGCACAAGGCCTTCGGCTATCTGTCGGCCTATGAAAACGCCTTCTTCTACGCGTCCCTTCTGGCGTACGCCGATATCTGCGAATTCGAGGCGCTCGGGCTGGAGCGCGGCGGGGACGCCGCCGGCGCGCAGGCAAAGCGCGCGGTCGCCGAAGAATACCGCGACTACGCCGAAAACACCAAACGGCTGTACAACGAGCTGTTCTGGGACGAGGCGAAGGGCCGCTACATCGGCTCCATCAACGCGGACGGCGTGCGCGTCGATTTAGGGTTTACGTTCGTCAACTACATGGCGGTCGCGTACGGCCTGGCCGACGAAGAGAAGGCCCGGCAGATCTACGACTGGGTGGACGGCGAACGCATCGTCGAGGGCGATACGTCTACGGGCGAAGACATCTACGGCAAGTTCAAATACGCTTCCCGCAGCACGACGGTCGACGCGTCGTCCGTGACGGACGAAAACGGCGCCTACTACTGGTACGATCACGGCGGGGAACTGCCTTGCACGCCGGGATCCCTCGGCGGATACGGGAACCAGATGCAGAACGGCGGCACCATCTTTTACATCAGTTATTACGACCTGATGGGCCGCATCGGCGAGCTGGGCGCGGACAACGCGTTTGAACGCTTTTCGGTGATCATGGACGAGTTCCACATCGATTCGCTGCGGCGCAACAGCTATTCGCAGTACGGCGAATACATCGAGGGCGTCATCGGCGAATTCCCCGAAAGCGGCCTCGTGCCCTACGCATTCATCAGCGGATTTCTCGGCATCAACGCCACGGCCCGCGGGCTGGAGATCTGCCCGAGCCTGCCTTCCGGGATGGACTATGCCGGCATCTCCGAATACTGGTACGGCAACCGCGAATATTCCATCAAGATTTCGCGCGACGCAGACGAGCCTTCCGTGGAGATCCATGCGGGCGTGTATTACGTAACGCTGCCCGCGGACGGCACCTATTACATCACGGCGGACAACCGCCTGGTGCGCGGATAAGGAGGGCAAAACATGGTTCGATGCAAAAAAATCGGGGCGGCGGTTCTGGCCGCGCTGCTGGGCCTGGCGCTGATCGCGGCGTTCCCGGCGGGCGCGGCCGCCGAAGAGGAAGTGCCGCAGTTCCCCACCTATACGCAGGATTTTTCCTCGGAAGAGGCGGTCAACGCCGATTTCAGCGCCGGGTATGTCGAAGCGATCGGTCTCTCGACGAGCCGCGAATCGGTCGGGCAGGTCGACGGGCACTGGTTCCTCGAGGACGGCGTGCTCGTGCGCAGAAACGACATCGACGGCGAAGAGGGCGGAACGTGGCGCGCGGCGCTGCTGACTTACACCCGGCAGGTGTACGCCAATTTCGAGCTGGAAGTCGATTATAAGCAGGGCACGGAGACGAACTGGTGGGCGGCGGTGATCTTCCGCCAGTCGGAGAGCAAGAACATGCTCGACGACGGCGCCGGCGTGTTCGTGCAGACGCAGGGCACCATGACGATGTGGGGTTCGACGGGCGTCGGCGGCCCGCATGAGGCGCTGCCCGCGATCGAAGACTACGACCGCGAAGCGTGGCACCACATGAAGCTGACGGTGCTGGGAAATACCGCCACGATGCAGATCGACGGCGACGCCGTGGGCGAATGGACGCTGCAGCAGATGTTTTACCGCGAAGGGTACATCACCCTCGCGAGCATCAACAACGACAGCGCCTTCGACAACCTGAAGATCACCGAACTTCCCGAACCGGAAGAAGAGGCCGCGCCCGTCTATCCCCCGGTCGCGGAGGCGGATACGGACGATTCGCTCGGCAACCTTGCGGGCGTGCAGGACGAGCAGGCGGCCGTCGAGCGCCCGATCGCTTTTGACGATTCGTACGGCGGATGCTCTTCGTCTCTGGCCTTCGGCGGAGCCGCGCTCGCGGGGGCGGCGCTGGTCGGCCTGGCGGCGGTGTGGCTGAAGAAGAAAGAATAAACGCGCGGAAGGTGGCGGCATGGTATTCGACATCAAGATGTACAGTATCGACCGGAATATTATCGTGGTGAAGAGCGAAGGGTATGAATCCATCCTGCGCCACAGCCACAACTTCATCGAGATGACGTACGTTGTGAGCGGCAGGGCGCTGCATAACATCGGCGATAAGACGGTCGAGATCAAGGCGGGCGACATGTTCGTGATCGCCACGGGCGAAGAGCACAACATCCGCCCCGTCTGCAAGGAGAGCGACTTCAAGATCATCAACATCCTGTGCAGCCACGACCTGTTCAAGGACACGGAATTTCCGCCGCCGAATCAGGTGTTCGGCAACCCCGAACTGGGCTACGGAACGCAGGTGGCGCTGATCGAAAAGGAGTTTGCTTCGGAAATGAGTTCGGAGCAGATCCTGTACCTGTATGTGTGCAATCTGCTCAACTGTTTTCAGATCGAGCAGCTGTCCAACAACCGCCGCAAGGAAAAGGGCCGGCTTTCGGCCCGCACGATCGACGACTACATTGCGACGGCGGTGCTGTACATTCAGGAAAATTATATGAACAAAATTTTGCTGAAGGACATCGCCAACGCCGTCGGGCTGTACCCGGCGTACCTGCAGAAGATCTTCCGCGAGAACCGTTCCACCAGCGTGATCGAATACCTGATCCGCTACCGCATGGAAAAGAGCTGCAGCTACCTTCTGGAAACCGATCTGACGGTGGAAGAGATCAGCCTGATGGTCGGCGTGGGCGATCTGAAAAACTTTTACAGCGTGTTCAAAAAATACTTCAACTGCACGCCCGGGCAGTACCGCGAAAACCACGCGCACCGGGACGGGCAGGGCATCCGCGACGTGCCGCCCGGGGCGGCTTCCGCCGGGGAGGGCGCGTAAAAGGCAGGATCTTTTTCCGCCGCGCCGAAAAAACGGCCGCGGGATCCGGGAAAAAGGAGGGGCCGAAACGCGAAGTGTAACACAATTTACCATGGTAAAGAAAATCGGGGCATGATACAATAAAACGGAAAAACGGCGCGGAAGCGGCGCGGGCAGACCCGGCCGCGCGCCAAATCTATCCAAGGAGGGAAAGATGAAAGTTTTGGCAAAAAAGCGGCTTATCGCCGTCGCATTGCTCGTGCTGACGTTCGGTTTGTGCGTTCTCGGCTGGGCATTGGCGACCGGCGCGTTTGCCCGGCAGGCCTTTGGGCTGGAGTCGGCAAGCGGCGGCACGGAGGAGACCGTTGCGGCGGGCGCCGCGATGTTCTCGGATGACGCAACATACACATTTACCAACCCGCCTGCCAACCTGACGGGCCTGAAATACATCAAGGCGCCCAAAGCGGGGGATACATACACCGCCGTCAGCGACGGCTGGGTCTATGTGCTCACCACCATGCGCGACGTGGCGGGCGTTCCCACGACCTCGCAGAGCGAGCGCCTGCTCAACGACGGGTTCGAAGAGATCGACTACACCTTCGACTATCAGTTCTGCTCCCAGCACAACTCGGGAACCACCAACGGGCCCAGCTTCGCGCCCTTCCGGCTGTACCGGAAGTACATGAAAGACGGCGCGTCGTTCAGCCTCGAATGGTTTTCGGTGGTGCTGTTCAGCGAAGAGGCCGTCGATTTCGACACCGTGCACTTTGCCTCCGCCGTCAACGAGGGCGACAGCATCCAGACGGCCGAAGTGGGCGCAAAGATCTGGTCGGACGGCACCGAAACGTTCGGCGAAGGGCTGCCCGAGCAGCTCCGCGGGCTGGACTTTTTGCAGAAGACCAAGGCGGCGAACGGAAGTTCCAAGCTTTCGCAGTACGGCTACGTGTACCTGCTCGCGCCAGTGCCAACCGCAACGGGGTATACGCGGATCGAACACGACCCCATCCAGCCGTTCGAGGGCAGCGCAGACCATAATCTGTTCGTGTGCACGGGCAACGTGGGGCAGACGATCACTACGGGAACGTCGATGATCCAGTTCTTCTCGTACGAATGCCTGTCCTTTGCGGAACAGGGCACCCCCGCCGTGGTCAAGGTGGACGAGGGTTCCAACAACGTCACCGTCGACGCCTTCCTGCCCGGCCGGCAGCTGTTCCTGGACCGCAACTTCACCATCACGAACGTCCCGGAGATCCTGGAAGGGCTGTATTACACGAAAGATAAGATCACCAATAACACGAGCCTCACGGTCGTCGAGGGCGGCAAGCTGTACGCGCTCGCCAACGACGCCGGCAAAACGGCGCTGGAAGGGCAGGACTTTACGGCCGTTTCGTCGCTGTCGCTCAACCAGCCCTACGCGCAAGGGGAGAAGAAGCACATCCTGGTCAAGGACGTTTCCGCCGGCGAAAGCTATAATATCAATGTCAAGTGGGCGAGCTTCCTCTTCTCGAACATTCCCGAGGCGGGCGACGACCTGGCCATGGCGGAGGGGACGCATGCGACGGGCCTCCCCATGCAGAAAGTCAAGCTCGAGACCAAGGCGCGCCTGTACGACAACCGCCACTTCTTCGCCAAGGACGACCTGCCCGCGTGGCTGTACGGCAAGACCATGCTGCAGCCCAAATACGACGTGGGCGGCACGTTCACGGTGACCGAGGCGGGCACGGTGTACATGCTGGTCAACGACGGCGTGGCGGCGCCCACGGGCTTTGAAAAGGTCAACCGGGAGAAGTTCGAACTCTCGTACAGCCTGGTCATGCTCAACACCGAGCTGTACGCCAAAGAGTGCGCCGTCGGCGAGACGATCACTTACAACATGACCTGCATCCCCATCCTGAAGGCCCTTGCCGACGAGGAGTACGACGTTGCCAACGCGATGACGCCCGCAACGGTCACCAACCTCGCCACGGTGGACGAGGACGCGCGCGCCGAATTCGACGTGCAGGAACGCAACTTCCAGGGCTGCGCTGCCATCGCCGTGACGGCGGGCGGCCGCTACTATTACGGCATGTTCACGGGCGGCGAAGCGGAGCCGCAGCCTGAAAACTACGGCATCGTGCTGATGGGCGACGAAAACGGGGTCATCTGGGATCCGCTGCTCGTCATCCGCCACACCGCCGCCGCGCCCGACCGCGTGCGCGTCGAAGACGTGCAGGTGTGGATGCGCCCGGGCACCAACGAACTGTGGGTGTTCTGGACCAATTCGGGCAGCATCGAAGAGTGGGACGATACCTGGAACAACTTTGACCACAGCCTCGGCGTGTGGGTCTCCATCATCAAAAATCCGGACGAGGCAGATCCCGCCGACCTCGAGTGGACGGCGCCCCGCCGCATCTCCGACGGGCTGATGCGCAACAAGCCCACCGTGCTTTCCAACGGCGATATCCTCGTGTGCGCCTACGACGCCATGAACAACAACTGGGCGAACGTCTACGCGCTGGAAAGCGGCGAGATTGATACCTGGATCGAATCCGGCACGGAGCAGTGGTCGCTGCGCGGCAGCGTGTACGCGCCCCAGAACAGCGTGTTCGACGAGCACCAGATCGTGGAGCTTTCGGACGGAACGCTGTGGATTCTGATGCGTTCGCCGCTCGGCATCACGCAGAGCTATTCGTACGACGGCGGCTACCACTGGACGCAGGCCGAAGTCGCGCCCCTGCTCAAAGGCGGCGATTCGCGCTTCTACGTGGCCAAACTGCCTGCCGACCTGGTCGAAGAAAACCAGCTGGACGGGGATATCCTCTTCGTCAACCACATGCCCCCGAGCGGGGTCAGCCGCACCTACCTGTCGGCGATGATCCTCAACGAACAGGGCGAGATCGTGCACGGCCCGCTGCTGCTGGACGAGCGCGCGATCTCCTACCCCGACGTGGAGATCCTGCCCGACGGCACCATCCTCACCGCGTACGACCGCGGCCGTTCCTCCGATATGGAACTGCTTCTGGCCAAGTACACCGTGGCGGACATCAAGGCCAGCAAGCTCGTGAGCGAAGGCTCGCAGCTGAAGATCATCCTCAGCAAATCGTATAAAAAATCTCCCATGACGGTGGCCGAATCGGTGTTCGCGCTGGTCGGGAAAGACGCCGTGATCGGCGCCGACCTGCCCGGGCGCACCTTCCAGTCGCTCTCGATCGTGGAAGACGGCCAGGCGACGGAAGTGGATTCCGAGGTCTATTCGTACGAGGACGGCAAGATCGTTCTGACCAACGAATACCTGACGACGCTGGGCGAGGGCACGTTTACCTTCCGCGTCACGGCGCTGCGCTACGACGGTTCGGCGGAGTCGAAAGACGTTACGCTCACCCGCGGCAGCGCTTCGACGGCGAGCACTTCCTTCGACATGGTCGAAACGGAGCGGGGCGGCCTGCTGTTCGAGACGGACGGCGCCGAAAACGAGGTGTTCACCTACACCGAGGACGACGGCCGCAGCGTTCTGAAGATCCAGAATTCTTCGACCGCCTGGACGCACGACAGCGTTCTCGTCGGCGGCAACTACTTCGGCGACGTCGAGGTCGAGGCGGTGTTCCGCCGCGACGCGACGGTCGGCAACAAGACGGGCTTCGGTCTGATCGTGCTGCGCAAGACCGCGCCCGAAAACACGCACGAACAGGCGGGCGGCGGCATCGGCTTCGCCTTCCTCAAAGAGGGCGTGCTGGTCATCTACGACACCGAAACGTCGCAGTACCTCGTCAACCAGGAACTGCCCGAAGGGCTGTACCGCGACAACGAGTACAACACCGTGCGCATCCTGGCGGAGGGCAACCGCTTCATGGTCTTCCTCAACGGGCAGTACGTCATGACGTATGCGCACACGGCCGGGCTGTTGGCGGAAGTCGGGTATGCCGGCATCGCCAGCTCGAACGGCGTGGTGCTGGTCGACCGCTTCGAAGTCAGCCAGTACGGCGAAAACACCGTCAGAATTTCGGACGTCAACCGCTTCTACGACTTCAAGGACGAATCGCAGCTGGACGATTTTGAAAGCTGGTATTCGGCCGACAACAACAACCGCGAAATGGACGCCAGCCCCACCGACCGCTGGGGGATCGACAAGAACGGCGTGTACCGCAAGGCAACCGTTTCGGGGAGCGACCCGAACAATCAGAACATCTCCTCGCTGTACCTGAAAGACGTGTTCCTCGCGAACTTCGACATGAGCGTCGACTTCAAGCGCAACACCTCCAACTTCAACTGGGTGACGCTCGTCGGGCGCATGCGTTACAAGGGCATCACACCCGAAAACGTGTACAGCGGCGGCGGCAGCTTCATGGCCTTCCTGCAGAGGGAAGGGATACCGACCTTCCGTACGGCGGCCAGCACCGGCGGCTACGTCGAGTGCGAGACCATCTCCAATTACGTGGATACGCAGTGGCACAACCTGCGCGTGGTGTGCGTGGGCATGCGGTACGACATCTACGTCGACTACCAGCTGGTCCTGTCGTATGAAGGGAAGGACCACGACGCCCTCGGCGGATACCTCGGCATGATGTCCAAGAACAACTCGGGCGCGTACCGCAACTTCAGCGTGACCGCGCTGGACAAAGACGGCAACCCCGTCGTCATCGATTCGCAGGACAACAACAAGATCAAGGTCGCGACCATCGGCGACAGCATCACCTACGGTGCCGGCGCGGCGAGCGCCGAAATGGGGCTTGATCCGCAGCTGACCTATCCTTCGCAGCTGGCAGACATGCTCGGGTCGGAAGTCGACCTGCGCAACTTCGGCATCGCCGGCAGAAGGCTGCTCGACGGCGCGGACTGCTTCGAAAACGAACCCGAATACCAGGCCAGCCTGGACTTCAAGCCGGACGTGGTGTTTATCATGCTCGGCACCAACGACATCAAGTCGGCCTATTGGGTCCCCGACAGCGCCGGCCAGCAACAGAGATACAAACAGGCCTATGAAGAGCTGATCGCGGCCTATCGCGAGGCCAACCCCGACGTGAAGATCTTCGTGATGACGTCGCCGTACCTGTACACGACCGTTCCGGAAATGGACGGCGCGGTCCTCGCCAAAGAGGTGATCCCGCTGCAGCGGCAGGTCGCCGAAGAGCAGGACTGCTACCTGATCGACGTGTTTGCGGCGACGACGGGGATGCCCGAACTGTTCCCCGATTCGATCCATCCCAACGCGGAAGGGTATGAACTGATCGCGCAGCTGGTCTACGAATCGGTGCTCGCCGCGCTGAACGGCGAGATCGAGCCGAACGGCGAGAACGCGCTGGATCTGCTCATCGGCGAAAACGGCGCCGTCTCGGCGCAGGTCAGCGTGGACGGCACCGTCCTTACGGGCGCAAGCGTGCAGTACACCTCGAAGGACGAGACCGTCGCCACCGTCGACGAAAACGGCGTTGTCACGGCCGTGGGCGCGGGCGAAACGCAGATCCTCGCCTCCGTCGGTGAAAAGTCGGTTTCCTTTACGGTCACCGTAAGCAAACATACGCTGCAGATCGAAGTGAGCGTGCCCGACCTCGATTACGTGTTCGGGGATAAGATGCCCGCCATCTTCACGGACAGCGAACTCGGCACCGTCCGCTTTGCGGAAGGCCAGACGCTGACCGCGGGCGACAAAGAGTACACCTGGGAGTTCGTGCCCTTCGACGAGGATTATTACCAGACGGTCACCGGAAAAGTGGTCATCCACGTCGACCCGGCAACGCCTTCGTTCACGGTCCCCGTCCTGCAAAAGACGGTGGAAGCGGGGACGGCGCTCAAGCTTTCCGACTTCGCGCTGCCCGAAGGGTTCCGCTGGAAGAACGCGGACCAGGCCGTGACGGAGAGCGGGTATTACGAGGCCGTCTACACCAAGGACGACAGCGGCAACTACCTTGACGCCGACGCGCGGGTGTACATCGATCTGGATATCGTCCGCACGCCCGAAGAGAGCGGCGGCTGCTCCGGTTCGGCGATGACTGCCGGCCTGTATACGGCGGCATTCGCCGGGGTGCTCATCCTCGCGGCCGCGGTGCTCGTCGTCAAACGGAAGAACTGACGTATCTGCAAAAACAAGACCAAAAAGAGGCACGGGAAACCGTGCCTCTTTTGCCGCTTGGCGGAAAGAAAAGGTTTTTATGCGGCGGCGGGAGCCGCTGCGCCGCGCCGCGGGCGCGGCCTTTTCCGTTTGCGGGCGCGGCCGGTTCGGATCTTCCGTGAACCTCCGCCAACGCAAACAGACCGCCAGAAAATGGCGAAGCCGCAGGGACGGTAAGAATCGGCCGAAACCCCGCAGGCGGGGACCCCTCGGCCGGGCGTCGCTTCGCTCGCGCGAACAGGCCGCTGCGCGGCCGGTTCGGCTCTTCACACCCCACCACAAAAAAAACACGGCCTTTACGCCGTGTTTTTTCGTGGTGGGGACGGTAAGACTCGAACTTATGACCTCATGCATGTCAAGCATGCGCTCTAACCAACTGAGCTACGCCCCCGTGCGGTACTTCGTTACTATACCATTTTTCGGCCGGGTTTGTCAAATAAAATCGCTGCGTTTTTTCATTTTTTTCCACAGGATCTGCAAGATGCCCGCTTTGCGGAGAAAGTCTGCGCGGGCGGCGCCGCACGGCTCTCCGCCGCAGGGAAAAGCACGCACCCCGGCCGCGGCGGGCAAAGGCATATCCTTGCGCGCGGCGGAATACAATACCCTGTATTCTTTCCGTCGAGGTGCGCATGCAGGCTTACCATTCTCTTTCCGCCGAAACCGTTTTATCGCAGCTGGGATCGTCCGAGCGCGGCCTGACCGCGCAGGAGGCCGAAGAGCGCCTGCGCCGGTTCGGCGAAAATACGCTCGGCAAGAAAAAGCGCGGGGGTGCGTTCCGCCTCTTTTTGGCGCAGTTCAAGGATTTTATGACCATCCTGCTCATCTGCGCCGCCGTCGTTTCCGCCGTGATCGCCTACATCACCGAAGACGCGGGCGAGCTGGCCGATACGGGCATCCTTCTCTTCATCATATTTTTGAATACGTTTGTCGGGTTCATCCAGCAGTACCGGGCGGACAACGCGGTCGAAAAACTCAAAAAGCTGTCCGTCTGCCGCGCCAAGGTGCTGCGCGGCGGCAAGGAGGTGCTTCTGGACGGCAATCTGCTCGTTCCCGGAGACGTCATCTTATTGGAAGAGGGGGACATGATCCCCGCCGACTGCCGCGTGCTGCAGTGCGAGCAGCTCCGCTGCGACGAATCGGCGCTGACGGGCGAATCCAAAAGCGTTCCGAAAAACGAGCTTCCGTGCGACGAAAACGCGGCGCTGTCGGACCGGCCGAACGCGCTGTATTCCTCGACGTTTGTGGTCAAGGGACAGGCGAAAGCCGTCGTCACGCACACCGGCCGCGACAGCGAGATCGGCAAGATCGCCGGCATGCTCGACGAGACGAAGGGGGAAAAGACGCCGCTCGAAAAGACGCTCGCCGTGCTCGGCCGGATCATTACGGGTTCCGTCGTGGCGGTCGCGGCGGTCATTTTTGTGTTCGGCGTGTTTTTCAAGGACAGTTCGCTGCTTTCCAACTTCATGTCTTCCGTGGCGGTGGCCGTGGCGGCCATCCCGGAGGGGATGCCTGCGATCGTGACCGTGATCATGGCGCTCGGGGTGCAGAAGATGAGCCGCGAGCGCGCCATCGTGCGCAAGC
>ERZ1090861.454-NODE-454-length-25099-cov-8.686711_pt1 | contig 25099 bp, 22 predicted proteins | sample MGYA00478482_ERZ1090861 | MGnify/ENA primary metagenome ERZ1090861 (study PRJEB33644, sample SAMEA5815744) | chicken gut metagenome | biome: Chicken; feature: Gastrointestinal Tract; material: Caecum | place: Ireland | collected 2019-01-01 | study: A study of the... | reverse complement strand
AACCATACTATATTATACTCGCGCGAAACCGGCACTTTACAGCAAAACGACCTCATCGCGTTTTCACGCGCAAAAAAAGACCCGCCCTTCGGCGGGTCCGTCATTATTATCGTTTACAGTTTTCTGTCGGCGTCGTATTCCACGTTCATGTCCTTGGAATACCATGCGTTCACCGTTTTCGCCCTCTTGAACGGATTTTTGGAGGCGGTAAACGTAGGCTCCTTGGCGTAATACACGCCGAGCGCGTCCAACATCGGGAAGTATTCGTGCAGACGGGCGACGAATTCTTTGTAATTCTTTTTCTCCGTCTTGTTCCAGCCGACTTCCGAAAGCGCGGCGAGCCTCGGATTCATCTGGAATTCCAGCTTTTGCGGAGTATCTATCCATTCCGCCCACAGCTCGCCTTCCACACCGACTACACCCGAAACGTTTTGCCTGTTTATACCGCCGAAATACGGCGAGAATTTGTAAGTGTTTTTGAGCGGATACTGCGAGAACGGCATATCGAAATAGAAATGCTTGTGCTTGCTGATTATCACCTTTCCGCCCTTGTCGAGATGCTTCGCCACTCTGCCGTCGGGCTGCGGAGTCCAATACTGAACGAGAACTTCGTTGTCGAGATTTCCGCCGTGCAATATCTCGTTCCAGCCGATGAGCCTGCGCCCCTTGCTCGCGGCGTATTTTCCGACTTCGTTTATGAACCACGTATGCAGCTGCTTATAGTCCGTAAATCCCTGTTTGCGCATCATCTCTTTGCACTTGGGGCACTTTTTCCACTCTTCCATCGGCACTTCGTCGCCGCCGATATGGAAATATCCGAACGGGAACAGCTCCACAACCTCGTCTATCACGTCTTTGATGAACTGCATCGTACGCGGACTGCCCACGCAGGCGCTTCTGTTAAAGTCTCTGATACCGAGCGAATACGGTATCGAACTGCCGAAATACCATGCTACGGGTCTGTCGAGTTCGCGGCAGCCCAGCCACGGATACGCCGCCATCGCCGCGGCGAGATGGGCGGGCATATCGATCTCGGGCACTATGTTGACGCCCCTTTCGAGCGCGTACGCCACTATGTCTTTGATCTGTTCCTGCGTATAAAAACCGCTGACGGGTACGTTGTTTTCCTCGGTATTGCGCCAGCCGTTTATCTGAGATTTGTCGCGTTTGGATCCTATCTCCGTAAGACGGGGATACTTCTTGATCTCTATCCTCCACCCTTGGTCGTCCGTGAGATGCCAATGCAGCACGTTGAGCTTGTGCAGGCACATCAGGTCGATTATCTTTTTTATCTCCCGTTCTCCGAAAAAGTGCCTTGCCTCGTCGATATTGACGCCCCTCCATCCGAAACGGGGAGAGTCCTCTATCTCCGCGCCGGGAAGATACGTATCGCGCGCCTTTGTGCCCGCCATGGCTGCCATTCGCAGAGTCTGCACCGCATAGAGCGCTCCGCTGTTGTCGGACGCCTCTATCTCAATCCCCTTGTCGGTTATCTCGATCTCGTATCCCTCCGCGGGGATATCGGAGTCGTATTCGAATGCGATCGCGTCTTCGGACGCTTCGCCGAGCTTGACGCCGAGATCTTTCTCAAGCTGCTCTTTCGCAATCTTCATCGCTGACACGAATCTTTCGTCTCCCGTAATGTTTTTCAGTCCTGCGAGGTCGAAGCCTTTTCCTTTGTACCGAACTTCGTTCGGCATCGGTATGATCCTGTCGGGTTTCATATCAATTCTCTCCTGTCCATTCCGGTACGGTGAAATTCGGACCGCCGTAAGCTATGTCGATCTGTACGGCTCTGCCCTGCGTATCCGTGAAATATATCGTGCTGAGTTTTTCGTTGGTCACGCGCAGCTCGATGCCCGTGCACCCGTTAAGAGGATTACCCTCTTTGACGACGTCGGAAACATAATAATACGTTACCCACCCGCCGTTGGTCGTGACCGAAGATATCTGCAATTCGTCCTCGGTCAGTCCGTCCAGATAGTCGCATATCGCGTCGAGCGTATAGGGCGCGATCCTGTCGTCCGCAAAGAACTCGTCGGACGTTATCTCGGAGAAGGTATATCCGTCCTCTCCCTGTACTGCCATGACCGTCTTGTAATCGCCGTCCGTCGCTTCTTTATCCGAAACTCCGCCGCGCCTGGACTTGCCGTAATATATGTTGGTGGTCGACGTGGAGACCGTTCTGTCTACGGTAAAGTCATAGTGCGCGGCAAACTCTTCCGTCCCTTCGTTCACGACGTAAAGCCTCGTCTGCTCGGACGTACTGCCGTCGATCTGAGTCTTGTACTTTACGTACCACTCGGTCGCTTTGCGCGAATTTTCTATAGCGGAGGTCAGTATCTCTCTTCCCTCTGCTATATCCACGTCGAACGAACACGCCGCCGCCGTAAAAGCGATCAGCGTCATTACGAGCGCGATCGCCGCTATTGCCGCCTTTCTGTATCTTCCGCCTTTCATTGTTCGTCACCTCCTTCCGGATCGGACTGCCCTTCGCCGCCGGATACGTCCGCCGCCGCGTCGTATTCGTCCCGAGCCAGCATCTCTCCGCTGGACAATACGCTGGCGTCGGCAAGTCCCTGTTCGGCGTTGAGCCTGTGCGCTCTCTCTTTGAGTTCTTCTATCATGTTCGCCTGGTCCTTTTCGCTCATGTTCCAGAACAGCATCGGCAGAGCGTGCAGAGCGCAGCCGATTATCGAAACTATCGCCAAGGCGGAGAACATAGCCGAGGATATGCTCTCGTCGAAGAGAACGTCGTAGTCGTTGATAAGTCCGAAATATTCGTTAACGTACGGAATGACGTAATTGAGTCCGAGCAAGACGACGTTGTTTATGATCGCGAAGTTCATGGAAAAGCCTTCCAGTCTGTCGCCCGTCTTCCACTGCTGATAATCGAGAGCGTCGCCGTTCATCGCGGGATTGGTGATGATCTGCACCGCCGCGCCCCAGTTCATGAGATAACACGCAACGGCGAACACCCAGAAATTGGTATTGTAGAACACCAGCACGACGGCGGCTGCCAATCTGACCGCGTCGGAAATGAGAACGGTGTTGCGCTTGCCCGTCTTTTTTATCATCAGCGGCGCAAGCGCCATGCCTACGAACGACGCCGTGCCTATGACGAGGGTCATGACGGACTGTATATTCGCGTCTTGCAGCAGGTATATGTACGCCCACGGCAGACAGGCGCTGATCGCGGTCGCAAGCGTGGAGAACCACGTCGTGATGTTGTATATCCAGAAATACCTGTTGCGGACTATCTTTTTCATACCGTCCGCAAACTTTACTTTCTGCTGATAGTTACGGGGAACCACCACTCTTTCCTTGGTGCAGAAATACGCGAAGAACGCGAGGAAACAGCCTATGAACGAGAACAGCGGCAGCGTAAGACGGTAGAAGTTGATGTCGAGCTGACCTCTCTCGAAAGCGTTGGATATCAGCGGGAGCAAAAAGCCCGTGATCGTCGGAGCGATCGAATACACGATCGACGACAGAGAGATTATCTTCGCTCTTTCGGCGGAACTCGGGGTCATGAGCTGCGCGAGCTGATTGTACATTCCCAGGTAGAACTGGAAAATAAAGTTCATTATGATGAACAGCACGCCGATGACCGAAAGCGTAACGGTGTAATTGGTGGTGGGAATGAATCCGAATACCGATATAAGTATCGCGCACGGCGGCCCCAGCCAGAGAAGATACGGTCTTGCCTTGCCCTTGCCGCCCGGCGTATTGTCTATCCAATAGCTTTTCAGCGGCTGGATGACGATCGTGACGATAGTGTTGATCGTGTTTATGATAAAAAGATCGCTCGGTTTGAGCCCGTAGACCGATCCGATGAGCAGACAGCTCGCCTGCATCGCGATCGTGTAACACATTGCGGCGACGAACTGAACGCCTATGCCGCCTACCGAATAACAGACTATTTCTTTGCTGCTGACGTAATCTCCCTCTCCCGGAGAATTCCAGTGTACAAAGAACCCTTTGACCGCTCCCACGGCCTTTCCGATGATGCCCATAATTTCCCTCTGATTTATTCTATCCCGTCGGCATGACCGAGGGCTTCCCTAATCGTCCTTACCCATTATAACGTGTCCCGAACGCTTTGTAAACCCCTTTTTTCCGTACCCGGGTTATTGCTCCTCTTCCTCTTTTCCGTCGGCGGGATTTTCCGTTTCTTCCTCCCCTTTGTCGGAGAACTCGGCGTCCCCCCTGCCGTCCCGAGCCGCCGGAGCGGCGGTATCCGCCGTATCGTCCGATCCTTCTCTCTTGTCTTCTTCCGCGCCGTCTGCGGGCGTATCCTCATCGTTTTCGGGCATAGGCTCTCCCGCAGTATCCGCAAAGACCCTCTCGCTGTCCAGGACCGCAAGATGCCCTCTGTCGGCGTTGCAGACCAGTACCTGTCTGCCCTCGAATTCCTCTATATGCCTCTCGGCGCCGCATTTGGGGCACCTGCCTGTCGGATCCAGCCAATAGACTTCTCCGTCGCACAGCATAAGCGGAGGTTTGCCGTATCTGACTTTTTTTATCGCCCGACCGCTCTTTTTCATCGCCTCGAGAGCCCGTACCGCAAACAGCCGTTCGGCAAAACCCGCCGCCCCGTATGCCGCGACGAGAAGGAGCGCGAAGGCGATGACGACCGTGACCGTCGCGTTTATCTCCGAATAACGCAGCAGCACCAGCCCCGCCAGCGCGACTATCGCCAGGACAGCGTAAGCGACGAGCACCGCTATCTGTTTTTTGCGATACGTATCGAATTTTCCCACCGAAACGGCGCGTACGGACTTTTCGTCCTCTTTTGCGGCGTCGGCTATGTCTTCGGCGTGCAAGGACGCCTTGGAGATGAACTCCGCAGTTTCGGCTTCGTTCTTACGGCGCCTTTCCGCCCAGGTAAGCCTCTTCCTCTTTTTCTTCTGCTCGGCTCCGCAGTATTTGCAAAAAAGCGTATCGTCCTCGATCTCTCTGCCGCATACTCTGCACTTCATTTTGCCGCGACCTCCTTTTTACGCTTTTTGAAATACGCGATCGCGGCGCACGCCGTTGCGATCACAAACGACAGGAACGTCAGCCACGCTCCTCCCCCTGCGGTGAGTACGAACTCTTTCGTGCTCTGCGAATAGATCGCTATCGCGAATATCAGTCTTATGAGGGCGCACGCGCACGCGACAGCCGTAAATACAAGCGCCTGCAACCGTTTGTCGCCCTTTTTCACGGAAAGCATGACGACGAACGCGACGGCGTACGCTACCGTGACCGCGCACAGAGCGACCTCTATCGCGTATATCGCGACAAATGCCGAATCGAGCTGTTCGAGCAAAGACGCCGGATACGTCTGCAGATACGCCCTTGCGATGTCCTGCATGGTTTCGCTGTTCTCCGTCGCGGGAAAATGCGTCACCAGCCACTCCGCCGCGCCGTCGTAACCCGTCGCGGGAACGAACAGTATATCCAGCACGTCCGCGCCGATATAAAAACTGTCCTCATCCAGAGTATACCCCTCGTCTCCGAGATCGAGGTCCACCGTCGCCTGTACGGTGTAGGAAGGAACGAACGAAAACGCGAACGCCGCGACGATCGCCGCAAGCATTATCCAGACCCAGACGTCGGGTCTGTTCGCGCTCTTTTCGGGAATTTGCGCCGCCGCTTGCGCGGGGCGGACCTGTTCCGCCTGCTTTTTCTTACCTCTCGATGCCATTTATCCTCCGTCCGCTCGCGCGGATCGCGTTATTTTTTGTAATACTCTTTCATCTCTTTGCGTCGCTGCGCGTAGTCGGGCATAAACCGCGCCACCTTCGCGTAAAACGCCGCCGAATGATCGGGCACGTAAAAGTGACACAGCTCGTGTACTATCACGTATTCCGCACAGCGGAGCGGCAGCCTTGCCACGCGGGACGAAAACCTTATCTCGTTTCTGTCCGTAAAGCATTTGCCGTAATAGCTTTCCGCTCCCGTCACCATCGTTTTTACCCCGTCTCTGCCCGTGAGCCTTTCCCAATACGCAAAACGGCGGTCCAGAAAAGCCCTGACTTCTCTTCTCAGAAGTCTTTCGCACGCGGCGGCTTCGTCGCCCTCTTTGCAGAAAACGATAAGCTCGTCCCCGTCTATGCGGTGCCCCCTTCCCCCGCTTCGGGCGAATACCACGCGGTAACATTCCCCCCAAAGCCAGAAACCTCTTTGTTTTTTAACGAGATCCTCGCGCTGTTTCGCGACGTGTCCCGCTATCCAGCCGCTCATCCTGCGCACATAACTCTCGGCGGAGGCGTACGACCCCCGCAAAGGCATCCGCACGGAAGCGGCGGCGTCTTTTACGACGATGCTCATGCGACGGCTTCTCGCGGATCTCACGACGCTCACTTCCAGCTTCCCGTCGGGAGTGTCCAGGATCACGGGGAGATCGGTCATCTGTCGGTCCTGCCGGGCGAAGTCAGTCTTCCGTTGCGGATAAAGTCGAGATACCCGCTCTTGAACCTGTCCATCATTCCGTCCTGTTTGAAACTGTACGTCTTTTCTCCCGCTACGATTATGTGATCGACCAATCTCACGCCCAAAACTTCGAGCGCGGCGATAGCCCATTTGGTAAATTCGACGTCGCTGAAAGACGGCTTCGCCACCCCTGCGGGGTGATTGTGCGCGAGATATACGTACTTGGTCTGAAAGTTCTGACAAAGCATAACGAGCTCGTTGACCCTGATACGGCATTCGTCCGCCGTGCCTGAGCCCAGCTCGCACTTCTCCTTGAGCCTGCCCGAATTATCCACGAAAAGCGCGTAGATGCGCTCCTCTCCGAGATTCTTCATCAGCTTGACGAGATACCCCGTCGCCCTCTCATAGGTATCCACCCTCGGTCGTTCCGCGCCCGCGTCCGAACAGAACTTGCGCGCCACGTCGGAGAGCGACGAGAGAAAAAGCGCCGCGCCCTTCGTCATGTTCGGTATTGTCGCAAGCGCGGCGGGATCGGCATCGAGCACCGCGGAAAAAGAGCCGAACTTGTCCATGAGAGCGTGCGCGATCGGATTGGTATCCTTGCGCGGAACGAACGGATACAGCAGATATTCCAATATTTCGTGATCGGCAAGAGAAAGAATGCCGTTCGCCGCTATGCGGGCGCGCATCCTGCTCCTGTGATCGGTATGTATCTGCTCATTCTTCATCGCCGCGATCCTCGTCCTCCCTGTCTTCGGTCTCTTTTTTTCTTCCGAATATTTTTGCGACTCCCGACGAAAAACCGTCGTATATCTCATTCGCTTTCTTCTGCAACGCGTCGCCGTATTTCGCGTCGATAGCGTCGGCGATCTTCTTGGATATCAGCAGGACCGCCAGTCCTATCGCAGCCGCCGCCGCGATATATCCGATAAACTCCGCGGGCAGCGTGCTCATCGCAAAGAACGTGCCGTCCAGGAAATTCCCGTCCACGTAAGCCGCGAGCAGCGACAGCGCGAACATCGCCGCGATTATCCCCAGACGGAACTTGTCGGGAGGCATGCTTATGACCGTGAGCGCGACGAAGCCCGCCATGGTCAGCGCATAAGTCGCCGCGGTGGCCTCTCCCTCGAAACCGCCCGCCGCACCCGTCTGCGACGTCAGTATCAGCATGAATCCCGCCGCGGCTATCAGAGATACCGCCGCAGGCAGTGCGGATTTGAGTATATTGCGCATGAAATCGCCTTTCGGCCGAGCTTTCGTCGGTTGCAGCGCGAACAGGAACGTCGGCACGCCTATGACAAAGAACTCTATGAGCAGCATCTTCTTGGTGTCGAACGGATAACTGCTCCGACCCGTGACGATCGTGACTATCGAAAACAACAGCGTCATGAACATGACGAAGATGTTTTTCATCACGTACAGCGACGACACCTTCTCCACGTTGCCTATGACCTGTCTGCCCTCCTGCACTATGCCGGGAAGCGTGAGGAAATTGTTGTCCATGAGAACGATGCGCGAGATGTTGCGCGCCACTTCGTTGGCTCCCGCGAACGAGATGGAACAGTCCGCCTGTTTGAGAGCCTGGACGTCGTTCACTCCGTCGCCTATCATCGCGACGGTATGCCCCTTTTCCTGCAACGCCTTGACGACGGCGCACTTCTGTTCGGGCGAAATGCGGCCGAAGACCGCCGTATTCTCGACGCTGTCCCTTATATCGGCGTCGGAAGCTCCGTTGCAGTTGAACGTGCTGCCGGCGTTGCGTATACCCGCCTTTGCGGCGATGTTTCCGACCGTAACGGGATCGTCTCCCGATATTATCTTTATATCGACCTCGCTTTCGTAAAACCAGTCCAACGTTGCCTTTACGTTGGGACGGAGCGTATCTTCAAGCGCAAAGACGTAACAGGGCTTTGTCGCAAAACGGTCTATCCCGTCTATGGGGCCGTCGAACGACGACAGCATTATCGTACGCCTTCCTCTCGCCGAACACGCGGCGATGAACTCGGCGATCTCTCCGTCGGGATCTCCCACGAAGTCGGGAGCGCCCAGCACATACGTCTTCCCTCCTTCCAAAGTCACCGCGCTGTACTTGCGCGCGCTGTTGAAACTCATGACGTCGGATACGGGCAGACACTCCGCCTCGCCCGCGCCGATAAGCAGCGCCATAGCCGTGGACTTGCTGTCCTTGGTTTCCTTCATTATGGTGTTGAGCAACACGGGCGCGGAAATTTCTTCGTTTACCGCCATCGTTTCGACAAGCTCGAGTTTGCCGTCCGTGATCGTTCCCGTCTTGTCCAGAAGCAGAGTATCCGCGCTCGCCAGCATCTCGATGCCGTACAGATCTTGCGCCAAAGCGTGCTTTTTGGAAAGTTTGAGGACCGACGCCGCGAGCGCCGTGGAAGTTAGAAGGAACATACCTATCGGTATCATGCCCAGTATACTGCTCGACACGTTGATGATCGTTTCTCTCCAAGGGCCGCCTACGGCGGTTCGTTCCGCGATCAGCATGAACACGGCGAGGATAACGAGGATAACGGATATCCCCTTGATCAGAGAATCGAGCACGGAGAATATCTTGCTCTTGGGCTTGCTGACTTTCTTCGCGATACGGGCGACGCCCTCGATGTATCTGTCCTGCCCGACTCTGTCCGCTATACAGCACGCTTCGCCGGAATGGACGGAGCTACCCGCCAGAACTTTATCTCCCGCGCTCTTGCGGACGGGTTTGGATTCCCCCGTAAGGATCGACTCGTCCACCTCTATCTCTCCCGCACGGACGGTGGAATCCGCGGGGACCTGAGCGCCCGCGTTGACGTAATAGACGTCTTCGAAAACCAGCTCCTGCGTGGGTATCTGTCCGCGCTTACCGTCGCGCACGACGTCGCAGACCGATTTCCCGACGAGCGAGAGCCTGTCCACGGTGCGCTTTGCCTTGATCTCCTGATAGATGCCTATCGCGATATTTATGAGTATTATGCACGAGGAGATCGCATAATCCCACGCGCCTATCGCTATCAGAAGGATCATCAGGGCGATCGTCACCGTATTGCAGAAATTGAAAATGTTCTCCGCGAATATCCTCGGATACGATTTGCCCGACGTGGCGGTCTTTTTGTTGACCAGCCCCTCTTCCTCTCTCTCCCTGACCTGAGCCGACGTAAGTCCTTGCTCCGTACACGGAAAATATCTTTCCGCTCTTTTCAGTTTCAACGAATCGCGTTTGCCGCGTTTTCTCGCTTTTTCTATCTTTCTGTTCGCCTTGCTCTCTTTCATCCGAGATTTTCTCCCGCTGTCAGTCGCCCGCTGCCGAGCCTTCGGTACCATGCTGTTTTTTCACTTTCGCGTCGTCTATGAGATTGTGCAGACCCTCCCAATGCAGCTGCCTGCGTTCGAACCACAGCTTTTGCAAAGAGCCTCTCAGAGCGGACGGATCGTAGACGGCTTTGCGCTTTTCGCCGTCGTATCCTTTGGACGAGAGATAGGAAACGAACGCGACCGACCTCTTCGCGAATCCGGCGTAATCGCCGTCCGTGCCGCTCCACATACGTTCCGCGAGCGCGCACGAGCGCGGCAGACAGCGTTTGAGCAAAGTCTTATAGTCGGGGATGTATTCTCCCCAGAGTTCCAGTTCTCCTCCCAACGCCTTTTCTTCGGGCATTCCGGGAAGTTTGGGCGTGAACTTATAGCTCTTTTCGAGGCTTATCGTGCCGTACGGCAGATCCACGTATGCGTATGCGGAATCGGAGTTGATCATTCCCCCGCCCGCCGCCGCGATCGCTGCAGTCCCCTTTTCGTCCATGCCGCCGTCTGTGTGCCAGTATTGCCATACCGTTTGTTCCGGCATGAAGCCCTCCATACATTTTTCGTTCCAGACGACGGGCGCGAACCCGAGCCCGCACACGTGCTCGGCGACCTTTTTCATGAAAAAGCCCTGGAGCTGTTCGCTGTCTTTCAGCCCCTCTTCTTTCGCCTTTCTGCGGCACGCGGGGCAGATGTCCCACCGCATCTTGGGAGCTTCGTCTCCTCCGATATGGATATAGCGCGTATAGCCGCGGAACAGTTCCGCGACCTCGTCCAGCACGCGGAAAACGAACGAATACACCTCGTCTTTGCCCGCGCACAGGATATCGTGTTTAACGCCGCTGTGCGTCGCGACCGGAAGCTTGCGCCCGAAACAGCCGAGTTCCGGATAAGCCGCCAGAGCCGCCCGCATATGCCCCGGCATATCTATCTCGGGCACCACTTCGATATTGCGCTCGGCGCAGTAACGCAATATGCTGCGCATTTCCGCCTTCGTATAATATCCCTCGTGAGGTCTGCAGCCGAAATTGGTATGACTGCGGCGGCTCCCTACGCGGTGCAGACGGGGGTAAGCGTCCGACTCCAACCTCCACCCCTGGTCGTCCGTCAGATGCATATGTATCGCGTTGAGCTTGTGCATGACGCACAGGTCGGCGATCTTACGCACGTCGTCCGCGGGAATGAAGTAACGGGCGCTGTCCAGCATCAATCCCCTGTATCCGCAATACGGTCTGTCCTCTATCTCCGCGTCGGTCACGGCGCCGTCGCTCTGCGCGAGTATCTGCGACAGAGTGACGTAGGCGTAGAGCAGTCCTCTTTTGCCGAAAACGATCTCCGCCCTGCCGCCTTTTACAGCGAGCGAATACGCCTCCTCGGGCATCGAGAGATCCTCTCTCGCCGCGACGAAGAGAGTCTGTCCGCTTTCCTCTCCCGCGCGCACTACCCGAACGTTCCCGGGGGCAAGAGTCTGCGCGAAATATCTTTCTTCGAAGCCGTCCCTTTCGACGACGACCGCCGAGAAAACGCTCTTTCCTTCGCCGTATCTTACGGTTGAAGGCGCTGGAACGATGTCATATCTTTTCATAGGCAAAATCAGTTCTCGGGCTGGATGAGCATATACGCCTCTCCGCCCGCCACGCATATCATCTTGGCGGCTCCGACCGTGTATTCGTCGGCGTAAACGCGGAACTTCTTATCCAGTCTTGCGCTTGCCGAAACGGAGAGCCAATTCGAGTTGGGAGCGGACGCGAGTCCTTTCTCGCGTATCGCGTCTATATCTACGGTCGCACCGTCCTCGAACGCCGCCGAAAGATCGTCCAACGTGACCTTTGTCTTGATAAATCTCTCGGCTTTCTTGGGCGCGTACACGTATTCCACGGCGTTGGTCGCAAAATCGTCGGGGATGGCGTCCACCTCTTCCTTGGTCGCGCTGCCCTTTACCATGTATCCGTAGCCCTTTCTCTCCACGGTCGAGAACCCGTCGAGAGTGAGTCCTTCCGCAAAGTCGGTCGGTTCGTATTTCTTGGGCTTTATCACAAGCTCTTCCGCTATCTTGTCGATAAGGGTCTTTATCTTGCGCACCGCAAGCCCCGACCTCACGTTGATCATCGTCGGAAGGTCCGCCACTCCTTTCTTGTCGCTCACGTCCTTGTGATGATATATCTTCGGATCTATCGAGTTCGGATCTATCGCAAGATATACTTTGAGCGTCTTGCCGTTGATCGCCATTCTCGCGATCTGATTGCGTCCTTTGTTGAAGTTTTCCTTGTGACGGCTCATCCTGCAATGCATACCGTACGACAGAAGCGCGTTTTTGATGTCGCTGTAAAATCTCTTCACGTTGTCGTCCGCAAGACGGAGTTTGAGATCGAAAGTATAGCGCGGTTTTGCCCTCCTGTCCTTTGCCTCGGTCTCGATCCAGTTGACTTCGGAGCGCTCGTCTTCGAGCTCGTCTTCCTCTTCGTCGTAACCGTCGTTCGCGGAAACGGGCTCGGTCGCGGGTACGGCCGGCGCGGCGCAGGCGGCGGCGAGTTTTTCTTCAAGCAGAGCCGTTCTCGACATAAGATACTCGACCTTGGAGATAAGCGCCTCCGTCTGCCTCAGCAGGAACGCGTCGCGCTGCGGAGCGGGTTCGGGCGCAGGCTCTTGTACGCCGTTTCTCAAAGACCTCTCCTCTTCTATCAAAGACATGGTACGCTCTGCGTTGCGCATGAGGAAGGCGACTCTGCGCTCCGTCTCTCCGTCGTTCGCCGCGGGAGCGGGCGCCGCAGGCTGTTTCGCTCTCTCTTCTTCGAGCAGGGACATGAGTTTTTCGGCGTTGCGCATGAGGAAAGCGTTCTGCCTTTCCAGTTCGGCGACCCTGGCGGCAAGCCCCTCGTCCGCTGCGGAAGGAACGTCCTTCTTGTCCTCGGCGGCTTCGGTCTTTTCTGCGGAATAGAGCACTCTCCCGATATTGACTGTGCGCTTTACCAACACGATCTGCAACACGACGGCGGCGACGATTATCACCGCGGCGACCGCTATGTCGGCGGCGCTGTGCGCGAAAGCGAGCCTGACGAGCATTCCTACTGCGAGCACAACCGTGTTCATCGCAATGGTATCGAAGAAGTTTATGTTTTTGTAGACCATCCTGTGGACGAAGCTGGCGATATAAAACGCCGCCGCGACCACCGCGCCTCCGATCATTATCTCGTACAACTTCCGCGTAGCGTCGTTGCTGACGGCGGTGAAGCCGAACCATCCCGCGTTCTCGGTCACGATGAACGCCACGACGACGACGGCGGTAAGCGCCGCCCCCACCCATGTGGAAGGCTTGCTCAGCATAAGTTTGTAATACCCTGCCGCGCCCGCGTCCGCTTCCATGGATCCGGTATCGACGAGCATATTTTCGTCGGGATCGTAACGCAGCCATCTCAGCACCGTGATGACGACCGCCGCCGCCAACGGAAGGACGTAAAGCAACGGTTCGGTGCGGTTCTGTACGACCTTATCCACCATAAATTTCTGGACTATGACCATGATATCGGCGAAAACGAGCGCCACCAAAGCGGTATCCAACGCCCGTACTCTCTTCGAGAATACGACCGTCAGCACCGCGTATACGAGCGCCGCCGCGCCTATCACGCCGGCGAGTATCCAGATCGCGGTCTCGTAACTTTCGCTCAGGCTCCTGAGATGTCCGAAGATGTAATTGTCGAATATGTAGTGGAGTATGAAGAAAATACCCGACAACGCTATCGCGGACGCGAAACCTCCGCTTCTGCTCAACGCCCGGTAGTAACCGAACGGCTTGAATCTGTCGCACAGACTTTTCTTTTCCATTTTTATTCCTCCTCTCTGTTGCAGAGTTCAGATATCTTTACGTACGCCTCTTCGGGGCAGCAGACCACGACGTCCGCGCCCGCGGCTTTCAGTTCCTCTTCCGAGCGGAACCCCCATCCGACGCCGACGAAGTCCGTCCCCGCGTTGCGCGCGCAGGCGACGTCCGCTTCGCCGTCCCCGACGTATACCGCCTCCTTCGGCGAGACTCCCAGTCCGGCGAGTTCGGACAACAGCAGTCCCGGGTCGGGTTTGACCTTCCTGCCGTCCGCGTTTCCGACCGCAAACTCCGTCATTCCCGCAAAATAATGCGCGCACAGCTTTTTGACCGCGGGATCCGGTTTGTTGGATACCACTCCGATCATAAGGCCGTCCGCGCGAAGTCTTTTCAGCAAAGCAAGGATCCCGCTGTAAGGTCTGGTCTGATTGTCACAGTCGGCGTCGTAGATGCGCCTGAAATCCGCCAGCACGTCCTCCGCCTTGTCCTCGGCGTCCTCCACGCATCGGGCTATCAGCGTTTTGGCGCCGTCGCCGACGAATCTTTCGATCTCCGAAACCGAACGGTACGGAAGCCCGTTCTCCCACAACGCGGCGTTGACCGCATTGGCGATGTCGGTCAGAGTATTGAGCAGAGTTCCGTCAAGATCGAACACTATCGCTTTCTTCATAAACGAAAACCGCGAGCGTACCGCTGCCGACCGTTACCCTGGCGTGCTCTTCTTCGAAAGAATTGCTCACCCCGAGCGCGAAATCGGACAACAGCGTCGCGTCCTCCAATTTGTATTTCAGCCCTTCGAGCGTCACGCCCTCGCTCTTCCCGAAGGAAAAGACCGAAACGCGGGCTCCCTTTCTGCCCGTTATCGGCAGCGTGCCGTCGCAGACGAACATCACGTCGTACCCCTTGCTGCGGAATACGGTTTTCACCCCTCTTTCCGCCAAGGACACTCCCAACTGCAGATTGGCGAGAGCATGATCGAGTTTTCCTCCGAGTACGCCGTAAAACTCCATCTCGCCGCAGCCCTTTTCCAAAGCCGTTTGCGCCGCAGCCGCGGTATCGGTAACGTCCTTTTCGACGGGCAGGCGGACCGTTTCGGCGCCTCTCGGCTCGTAACCGAGCGAATCGAAATCGCCGATCACGATATCGGCGGCGTCCGCGACACCCGGCTGAGCGTAACCGCCGTCGGCGGCTATAACTATATCCCCGGGTCGTTTCCGAAACGGAACGAAGTCGTCCGCCGCTCCGACTATCACGGCTTTCATGCCGCTATCAGCCTGTAAAGCTCTTCGAGCTGTTCTTTGCCCAGTATCTCGGGCACGGGATACAGCGGATTTGCCTCCGCCGCAGCCCTCTCCGCCATTAGAGGGATGTCCTCGTCGCGGATGCCGTCTATCGACGACGGGATACCCATAGCGTTGTTCATGTCTTTTATCTTCCGTATGAATTTCGCCGCTTTCGCCGCGTCGTCGTCCTTTTCGTCGCATACTCCGACGATATCGGCAAGCGCGGCGAGCTTCTTATGAGCGCTCTTGCCGTAATATTCGAGCACTATCGGCAGTATCACGGCGTTGGCAAGACCGTGCGCAGTTCCGTAAAAACCTCCCAAAGCGTGCGCGAGCGCGTGGACGTATCCTACGTAGGCTCTCGTAAACGCGACCCCCGCGTAATACGACGCTTTCTGCATATTGGCTCTCGCTTCCATGTCGGAGCCGTTCTCATATGCAAGCATCAGGTTGGAAAAGATGAGCTCCACCGCCTGCTCCGCCCTGCGAGCGGTCAAAGAAGTATTGCTGCCGCCGATATACGCCTCAACGGCGTGCGTAAGCGCGTCCATACCCGTAGTCGCGGTGGTCTGCGGAGGAAGCCCCGCCGTCATCTGCGGATCGAGTATCGCGTAACGCGGTATCAGGCTGACGTCGTTTATCGCGTATTTTTCGTGCGTGGCGCCGTCGCTGACCACCGCCGCAAGCGTGGTCTCGCTGCCCGACCCCGCCGTGGTCGGGATAGCGTAGAGATCGGGGATACGCTTCCTTATTTTGAGCAGCCCTTTCATCTTGCGCACGTCCATATTCGGACGCGCCGCCTTCGCCCCCACGACTTTCGCCAAGTCCATGGGCGAACCTCCGCCGAGCGCGACTATCGCGTCGCAGTCGGCGGCCCTGTATGCCGAAAAAGCCTCTTCTATGTTGTCGATCGTGGGATTGTTGACCACTTTGTTGAAAAGTTCGTACGGAACGCCGTTTTCTTCCAGTCCGCGTATAAGTCCGTCCGCAAGCCCTTTGCGGTAGACGTTGGGTCCCGTGACCAGGAATATCCTGCGGTATTTTCCCTTGATAAACGCGCCGAGTCCCGCCGCCCCTCCGGGAAGATCGAGCAACTGCGGCTCTCTCCACGGCAAAAGCGGCGACACGCATTTCATCGTCTTCTGAAATATCCTGCAATAAAGCTTGTAAAAACCGTTCATATTTTTTCTCCCGTCTTTAATATTATAAATACCCGCGCGCGTCAAGTCAACAAAATGACGCCCCTTGCGGTCTCGGCGCCGAAACGCCCGACACGTCTTGCCTTTTTCGTCGGAAACCGTCCTTTCCGTTTACTTTTGCTCAAAGCGGTGTTAAAATTGTCTATGTAAAACGCACGCCTTTTCGGCGTTTGAGGTAGATCATGAAGGTATTGAAAAAACAACGCAACAGCAGAAGCTGTATCATCTGCGGTCTTGACAACGAGCTGGGCGTAAAAGCGCCTTTCTACGAAATGGAAGACGGAACGGTAGTCACCGTTTTTTCTTTCAGAGCGGAACACCAAAGCTATCCCGGACGCGCGCACGGCGGCATGATAACGTGTATGCTCGACGAACTCATCGGCAGAGTTATCTGGTGCTATGAGCCCGACAAACTTGCGGTCACTCTGGATATCAACGTGAAATTCCGCAAACCCGTTCCGTACGACGAAAAACTGTACGGCGTGGGAAAGATAATCAAAAACAGTTCCCGCGCGTACGTCGGAGAAGCCGTGATCAAAAACGCCGACGGAGTCGTGCTTGCCGAAGCGACGGCAACTTACTTCAAACTTCCCGCCGAAAAGATCTCCGACGCCGATATGCACGAAGAACTGGACAGATTCCTGCCCGACGACGTGACCGAGATAAACGTTCCCTGAAAACAGATCTTATCTACACGGGCGCGGTTTTTTCTACCGCAATGAAAAGACTCTCTTTTCCCGTGATCCGTTAAATACGGCAAACGAAAAAGCGGACGGCAAGCGTCCGCTTTCGCTTTTTCCGACAACGTCCCTATCTGCGATACCGACGCTTGAACGCGGGGTCGTTGAGCACCTGCCCCAATACGATCGCCCTGCGCGCGTCCTCCGCGGAAACGTATATCTTCTCTTCGTCGGCGGGCGCTTTCGTATCGTTCTTTTTCACGAACCGCACGCCGTAATGGTCCGCGCATCCTTCCGGTCTCGCGCCGCGTATGCTTCCTCCCGTCGGGACTCTTTCCACGGCGTAAGCCTCTCTGCCCGAATGCGGTACGGCGCAATGCTCCGCATGATGCCCCGCGGACTGCAACTTCTGCCCCGAGGGCTGTTTTTTCTGCCCCACCGCGGCTTTCGTTTTATTTGCGGGGATCTTTCCCGTCCCCGGCGCGCCCAATTCGAATATCCCGTCCAGGGGAGCGTTTACGGGCGCGGGTGCCGCGCCGAGTTCGAAAACCCCGTCCAACGGGTCGTTGAGCTCTACCCCGGCAGATATGCGGCGCCCGTTTTTGTCCGTGCGGCGCAACGGAGGCGCGGCGTTTTGCACTGCGCCATTCGACGGGGGCGTACGCCGCCGCTCCTCCTCTTTCCGCTTCGCTTCCTCTTGCTTTTTCTTATCGGCTTTTATCCCGTACGACACCCCGTATACTATAACGGCGATCACCGTCAGGGACAGCATTATGCCGAGCGTCATTGCAAGATCCATTATTTTTTGCCCTTATCCTCTGTCGGCTCGTTTCCGGTCAGAGAATTCCTCATCGCGGTATCCGCCTGGACGTTCTGCATATTGTAATAATCCATAACGCCGAGATTTCCGTCGCGCAAAGCCTTTGCCATCGCCTTGGGAACTTCCGCTTCCGCCTCTATGACCAGAGCGCGCATCTCCTGAGATTTGGCTTTCATTTCCTGTTCGAGAGCGACTGCCATGGCGCGGCGCTCTTCCGCCTTCGCCTCGGCGATTCGTTTGTCCGCCTCCGCCTGGTCCATTTGCAGCTGCGCGCCGATATTTCTACCCACATCTACGTCGGCGATGTCTATCGAAAGTATCTCGAACGCGGTCCCGTTGTCCAACCCCTTGTTGAGCACGGTCTTGGAGATCTGGTCGGGATTTTCGAGCACGTCTTTGTGACTTTGCGCCGAACCGACCGTGGTGACGATGCCCTCGCCTATACGCGCTATGATCGTGTCCTCGCCCGCGCCGCCGATAAGCCTCGTGATGTTCGCCCTGACGGTCACGCGAGCCTTGACGCGCAATTCGATGCCGTCTTTCGCTATCGCGGAAATGGGCGGCGTTTCTATGACCTTGGGGTTGACCGACACCTTGACGGCGTTGAGTACGTCGCGGCCCGCAAGGTCGATAGCTCTCGCCGTTTCCGGCGCGAGCGTTATGTTCGCGCTGTGCGCGCTTATCAATGCGTTGACGACTTTGATCGCGTCGCCCTTTGCCAATACGTGCGTTTCCAGCTCGTCGATAGTGACGTCGAGTCCCGCTTTGGACGCGCTGATATAGGCATCGACGATCGTCGCGACTTTTACGCCGCGCCATTTCATACCGATCAGCCTCGCCATGGAAACTTTAACGCCCGAAACGAGCGCCCGGAACCATATCCTGACGGGCAGCACCCCGAAGATGACCGCTATCAGAATAAGAACGACGACGCAGGCGATGATGATCGCGGTGATCCCGCCGGCGTCAAGTGCCAATAATGCTAACATAAACCACTCCTCAATCGGTCTGTTTGACCGTTATTTTACCGCCTTCGACTTCGTCGACGACGACTTTGCACCCCTTTGCAATAAACACGGCGTTGGAAACCACATCGTACGTTTTACCTTCGATCTCCACTCTTCCCGACGGACGGAGCGCGCACAGAGTGACGCCCTCTTTGCCGACCAGGGCGCCGAAGTCTTCCGTGCCCTTTGTATGCCCCGTCGACACCGCGGTATCCTTGTTCACAAGCCCCGTACGGGCGAGCCAGCCTTTTTTCAGCGCTATCATCATCACGACGGCAGCGACCGCCAATACGCCCAGCACGACCGCGAGCAGCACGAAAAACTGAATGATCGGGTTGCCTCCTCCGTTGTTATATATGCGGACTATGATACCTACGACCACCAGTATGCCGCCCGTGATGCCGAAAAATCCGAATCCGGGCTGGAAGATCTCGACAATGATGAGAATCATGCCGAGGATAAGGCAGATCGCGGGGACCCATCCTATGTCGGAAAAGACCAGCGCCACCTCTTCCCAAAATGTCATTTCTACCTCCGATCTCCGCGCGCCTCTGCGTGCGGTCCGCCGTCTTTGCGGCTTATATATAATATATCAAAACCTATACTTTTTGTCAAGAGAGGTATATTTTGCTCCGACCGCCGCGCTTTGCACGCCGCCGTCCTCCCTGAACGATCCGCGGCTTTGCGTCTGTTTCACGCTTTTTCTGCCGAGAACACGTTTCTCGCGGCTTTTTCGGAAAGTTTCCGTCCCCGACAGAGCTTTACGTATGCCGAACGCGTTATATATCGAACATCTTTTCGCAAAACCGCCGTCCGATAACGGAGCGGCGACATTGCAGAGAGTTGCGGCTATGCCGCGACGATACGGACGGAGCGTTCGGAGGCAGGCGCGGCGATCTCTCGCCTTCCCGCCTTCCGTCCCCTCCTCTTTCACCCCCCTTCGTTAAGTATAGTACACGATACGTGTTTTGTCAATATACGAATCGTGTTTTTTGGCTAAAATGTTCTTATGAAAAGCAAATTTACCGAAAGGCTGAAAGAACTCCGCGCAGAAAGCGGGCTGACGCAAAAGCAGCTTGCGGAAAATCTGAACGTGTGCAAGTCGGCGGTCTCCGCATGGGAGATAGGGCGCAATCAGCCGGATTACGATCTTCTGATCGATATAGCCGATTTTTTCAAGGTTTCGGTGGATTTTCTCGTAGGCAAAGACTGACGGCACAAAAAAACGCGATACGTATCGCGTTTTTCGTTTATTTTATCTGTTTGACAAAGGCGTATATCAGCCGTTTTCCCGCCCTTCCGACCGCGGATCCGGGATCTTTCCGATCGGAGTTTCGCCGTCGATCGCAGGCTGCCGTCTTCGCTGTCGCATTGCGATCGTAATATTTAGGATCTATAATCGCACGCGCGTCCGCACGCGACTATATATAGAGAAAGCGTACCGCAAGTCCTTTTGCGGGAATACGCCCGCAAGGATCCTTTCTATTCCGATTTTGCGCGCTTCACCGCCACGACCGTCGCACGATCGCCGTACATCCGATATCCCGTATGAAGCAGCTTCTCCTCCTTCCTCCCTTTTCCGGGATCAATGACGGCAAAACCTCGCAAAGACAGGCGCTGCGCTACATTTGCATAAAAAAACGGACTTCCGAAGAAGTCCGTTTGGATCGTGTTTACTTAGATCAGCCGAGGATCTTCGCAACGACGCCGGAACCGACCGTTCTGCCGCCCTCACGGATAGCGAATCTCAGACCTTCTTCGATAGCGATCGGGGTGATGAGTTCGATCTCCATGTTGACGTTGTCGCCGGGCATGACCATTTCGACTCCGTCGGGGAGTTTGATGGAACCGGTAACGTCGGTCGTTCTGAAGTAGAACTGCGGTCTGTATCCGTTGAAGAACGGAGTGTGGCGGCCGCCTTCGTCCTTGGTCAGTACGTACACCTGAGAAGTGAACTTGGTGTGCGGATTGATCGAACCCGGCTTCGCGAGGACCTGACCTCTCTCGATGCCCTTACGGTCGATACCGCGGAGCAGCGCGCCGATGTTGTCGCCCGCCTGCGCCTCGTCGAGGAGCTTACGGAACATTTCCAGACCGGTGATGGTCGTTTCGACGGTGGGATGGATACCGACGATCTGGACCTTATCCTGGATCTTGACCTGACCTCTTTCGACTCTGCCGGTAGCAACGGTGCCGCGGCCGGTGATCGTGAAGACGTCTTCGACAGGCATAAGGAACGGCTTGTCGGTGTCGCGCTCGGGAGCGGGGATGTAGGAATCGACCGCGTCGAGCAGCTCCTGGATGCACTTGCAGGCGGGATCGTCTACATTGCCTTCGGAAGCGGCGTTGAGCGCGAGGAGCGCGGAACCCTTGATGATCGGGGTGTCGTCGCCCGGGAAGTCATACTCGTTGAGAAGCTCTCTGACTTCCATCTCGACCAGTTCGAGCAACTCGGGGTCGTCGACCTGATCGGTCTTGTTCATGAATACGACGATGTAGGGAACGCCGACCTGACGAGCGAGCAGGATGTGCTCTCTGGTCTGGGGCATCGGACCGTCGGTAGCCGCAACGACGAGGATCGCGCCGTCCATCTGCGCCGCGCCGGTGATCATGTTCTTGACGTAGTCGGCGTGTCCGGGGCAGTCAACGTGAGCGTAGTGACGGGTATCGGTCTCGTACTCGACGTGAGCGGTATTGATTGTGATACCTCTCGCCTTCTCTTCCGGGGCCTTATCGATTTCGTCATATCTCATCTTCTGCGCGTGACCCTTTGCTGCACAGTACATGGTGATGGCAGCCGTCAACGTGGTCTTACCGTGGTCAACGTGACCGATCGTACCGATGTTGACGTGCGGTTTGGTTCTCTCAAATTTAGCCTTAGCCATTTTATTATCCTCCTAAAACCATTCGGGGTGTTTATTTTATTTTACTTTGTATAGGGCGGTTTGTCAACCGCAATGCTTTATTTTTTTCTCGACTCGACTATTTTGGCGGATACGCTCTTGGGCACTTCCGTGTAATGGTCGAACTGCATCGAGAAGTCGCCTCTGCCCTGCGTGCTCGATCTCAGAGTGGTCGCGTAACCGAACATCTCCGCAAGCGGGATCTCCGCGTCGATGACCTGCTCGCCGTTGCGGTTTTCCATCGACTTGACGCTGCCTCTTCTGCTGTTGATCGTGCCGAGCACGTCGCCGAGGTACTGGTCGGGGGTCGTGACTTCGACCGCCATCATGGGCTCGAGCAGAACGGGATCGGCTTTCGCCGCGCCGTCTTTGAGTGCCATCGAACCTGCGATCTTGAACGCCATTTCGGACGAGTCGACTTCGTGGTAGCTACCGAAAACGATATCCGCGTTGAAGTCCACGAGCTCGTATCCCGCGATAACGCCGCCGAGCGCAGCCTCTCTGATACCCGCTTCGACCGCAGGGATATATTCCTTGGGGATGCAGCCTCCGACCGTTTTGTCAACGACCGTGATGCCCTTTCCGGGTTCGTTGGGCGAAAGCACGAGACGGCAGTGACCGTACTGACCTTTACCGCCGCTCTGACGGATGTATTTGCCTTCGACTTCGACCGTCTTGCGGATGGTCTCTCTGTAAGCGACCTGCGGCTGACCTACGTTCGCCTCGACCTTGAATTCTCTCAGAAGTCTGTCGACGATGATGTCGAGATGCAGCTCGCCCATACCTGCGATGATCGTCTGTCCCGTTTCCTGGTTGGTGTAGGTCTTGAACGTGGGATCTTCCTCCGCAAGCTTCATCAGCGCGAGAGTCATCTTTTCCTGTCCCGCCTTGGTCTTGGGCTCGATGGCTACGTTGATGACCGGTTCGGGGAATTCCATGCTTTCGAGCACGATCGGCTTATCGGGATCGCACAGCGTGTCGCCCGTGGTCGTATCTTTGAGACCCACGAGAGCGACGATGTCGCCGGCATGCGCGTCTTCCAGTTCCTGACGGCTGTTGGCGTGCATTCTGACGATACGTCCGATGCGTTCGCGCTTGCCCTTGGTGCTGTTGAGCACGTAAGAACCCGCTTTGATCGTACCGGAGTACACTCTGAAGAACGCGAGTTTTCCGATGAACGGATCCGCCATGATCTTGAACGCGAGACCGCTGAACGGCGCGTTGTCGTCCGCTTCTCTGTGCATTATCACGTTCTTGTCGTCGACCGCGGTGCCCTCTACCGGAGGGATGTCGAGCGGCGACGGCAGATAATCCACGATCGCGTCGAGCAGCAGCTGGATACCCTTGTTGCGGTACGCCGAGCCGCAGAACACCGGAGTGATGTCCATCGACAGAACGCCCTTTCTGATCGCCTTCTTGATCTCTTCGGGAGTGACCTCCTGCTCTTCGAGCAGTTTCTCCATAAGCTCTTCGTCGAACATCGACGCCTCATCGAGCAGTCTTTGTCTTGCTTCGGCGACGAGTTCTTTCATATCGTCGGGGACCTCGCGGTGCTCGAACGTCTTGCCTTCCTTATCGGTATATACGATGGCTACGTTCTCGACCAGATCCACGACGCCCACGAAGTTGTCCTCTTTGCCGATGGGCTCGACCATTGCGACGGGGTTGGTGTGCAGGCGCTCTTTCATCATGTTGAGCACGTTCTGGAAATCGGCGCCGTCTCTGTCCATCTTGTTGACGAACGCGATCCTCGGCACGTGATACTTGGTCGCCTGTCTCCACACCGTTTCGGACTGGGGCTGAACGCCGCCGCGGGCGCAGAAGACAGCCACGGCTCCGTCCAGGACGCGGAGCGAACGCTCGACCTCGACGGTAAAGTCGACGTGTCCCGGAGTGTCGATCAGGTTGATGCGGCAGCCTCTCCACTGGGTGGAAGTCGCGGCGGAGGTGATCGTTATACCTCTCTCCTGCTCCTGGACCATCCAGTCCATCGTAGCGCTGCCGTCGTGCACCTCGCCGATCTTGTGGTTGATACCGGTGTAGTACAGGATCCTTTCGCTCGTGGTCGTCTTGCCCGCGTCGATATGCGCCATGATACCGATGTTGCGGGTGTTTTCCAAAGCAAATTCTCTTGCCATTTGTATCTCCTGTTTCTTCTATGCGTCGGCTGTTACCAACGATAATGAGCAAACGCTTTGTTTGCTTCGGCCATTCTGTGCATGTCTTCCTTTCTCTTGACAGAATTGCCGGTATTGTTGTACGCGTCCATCAGCTCCGCGGCAACGCGCTCCGCCATAGTCTTTTCGCCTCTCTTTCTCGAGAACATGACCAGCCATCTGATCGCCAGAGTCTGACGACGGGCGGGTCTGATCTCGATCGGGACCTGGTAGGTCGAACCGCCTACGCGGCGAGCCTTGACTTCGGATTCGGGCATGACGTTCGCCATTGCCTTGTTGAATACCTCCATCGGTTCCATTCCCGTCTTGCTCTTGATTATGTCGAAAGCGCCGTAAACTATACTCTGCGCGGTGCCCTTCTTGCCGTCCCACATGATCTGGTTGACAAACTTGGTCACGACCTTGCTGTTGTACATGGGATCGGGGAGGACGTCTCTTACGAACAAACCTCTTCTTCTCGGCATTTGTGTTACCTCCTATTAGAATGAATTTCCGACCTAAACAGGGGAAGCCTTACTTCTTGGGCTTCTTAGCGCCATATTTAGATCTCGCTTGCATACGCTTCGCTACGCCTGCACAGTCCAGCGTACCGCGTATGATGTGATAACGGACGCCCGGCAGGTCTCTTACTCTACCACCTCTTATCAGGACGACGCTGTGTTCCTGCAAGTTGTGACCGATACCCGGAATGTAGATGGTACCTTCCATTCCGTTGACGAGCCTGACCCTGGCGATCTTGCGCAGAGCGGAATTCGGCTTCTTCGGCGAAGTGGTCGTCACGTTGAGGCATACTCCTCTCTTCTGGGGGCAGCTCTGCATGATCGGGACCGTGCTCTTCTTCACCTGCTTCTCACGACCTTGTCTGATCAACTGATTGATTGTTGGCATCTGACCTTTTACCTCCTGTTTTATTTTGTCGGATAAGTTCATCCTCTCGGAATCGCTCATGCCATACTCCGCGCTTTTCGCGCAGAGCAAGTCCTATTTTACACATAAGGTTCGGGGTTGTCAAACGTTTTTGCAAAGAATTGATAAATTATTTTATATTAATATATCGCCGGCATTTCCTCTGTCCTCCGTTCCGCATCTCTTTTTCCGTTCCGCTTACGTTACCTGCCGCAGAGCCCGACATAGTACCGCGCCGCGGTTTTATCCATGCGCCTCGCCCCGCCCGAACCTCTTTTTACAAAAAGATCTCTCCCCGCCGAATACTCCCGATAACTTCATCGACGAGGCATAGCGGCAGTTATTTATTCGGTTTTGCGTCCGCGTTTTCGGATCGAACCGTACAGCTCTCGGCTTGGATCTTCGGCATACGGAGAGAAGCCCAAGATATCCCATCTTTCCCGCCCAAGCGAGAAAAGCGCGACCGTCGCCCGCCCCTAAGCTCTTATTCTCCGCACATTTGTCTGCCCCGCGCCCGACCGCCTTGCGCCCCATTCGGACTGACAGCCCCGTGTAAACATCCGCACAGGGAGCCGTCGGCTTATCTC
>ERZ1090861.453-NODE-453-length-25102-cov-11.467721_pt1 | contig 25102 bp, 21 predicted proteins | sample MGYA00478482_ERZ1090861 | MGnify/ENA primary metagenome ERZ1090861 (study PRJEB33644, sample SAMEA5815744) | chicken gut metagenome | biome: Chicken; feature: Gastrointestinal Tract; material: Caecum | place: Ireland | collected 2019-01-01 | study: A study of the... | reverse complement strand
TTCATCAGAGGGTGTCCTTATTTTGTGCAATATTTTGGATTTGCTCATTTATAGTTTATATTCCGTTACTCTGTACATAGAGTTGCCGGCGGCTCTCACTATTGATAAAGGAGAGTTTATTATGAATCATTTAAGATTTAAAGGGAACCACTATGAAATTGGCTATCGGTGGGGTTCTCTGCTGGCAGGTCACGGAAATTATATTTTAGATCAGGTGCCCTTTCCAATTACGGAAGAGAGGATAGCTTTTGGAAGGCAGTGCCGTCCCGTTTATGAGAAGTTTTTTCCGGAAATACTGGAAGAAATCCGGGGACTTTCAGAAGGGCAGAAAAGCAGTTCTGAAAAGCTTCAGGCAGTGCTGTTCGGTATGTATGCCATGCCTCCGGCAGGACACTGTTCCTGCTTTTCGGTTTCCAGCAAAGAGCAGTTATTCCTTGGACGGAACAGTGATTTTCTGACAGAAATTGAAGAATTCAATAAAAATGTGATTTACGATTTTACCTCAGATTCTTACGGATTTAACGGTAATACAACGGCCTTCCTGGAAATAGAAGACGGAATAAATGAAAGGGGACTGGCTGTGGGCATGACCTCTGTATTTCCAAAACATATACAGCCGGGCATGAATTCCGGCATGCTCCTTCGCTTTTTCCTGGAAAAATGCAGTACTGTAGATGAAGTTATAAAATGGCTTCACAGAATCCCCATTGCTTCCGCACAGACCTTTACCGTGGCAGACCAGATGGGAGATATTTCTGTGATTGAATGCTGTGCAGATAGTACTCATATACGGAAACCAGAAGAAGGGCAGCCTTATGTATGTGCGGTCAACCGTTTTCACTCGCCGGAACTGGAGAAATGGAATACAGGGGAGATGGATGACTGGCTTTCTTCGCAGAGATATGAGACCATGGAGAAAACTTTAAGCCGGGAAGCTCCGCAGATGGATATTTCTGCTGCAAAAGAACTTTTGTCAGGGAAAAAAGGATTTCTCTGTCAGTATGACAGGGACACAGGAAAGGATACAGTCTGGTCTGTAATCTATGACTTGAAGCATCATAAGATATACAGGGCAGAAGGAAATCCTGCAAGGAGTGTATACCAGGAAGATCAAAGAATGGTGTTTCAACCAAATAAATAATAGACAGCAGCTTTGGCAAAATGCCTGTCGTTATGAAAATATATTGCAGGCTGCTGGAAAGCAGTGTAAAGAGAGGACTATCAGTATCTGGCTGATAGTCTTCTTTATGATCGGGATTCTGTCAATCCTGCTTCAGCAGGAAAAGGTAACGGCCCCTTATCTGGCGGAGAAGTTTGAGGTATCCAGACGGACGATAAATCGGGATATAGAGGACTTGTGCAGGGCGGGCATACCTGTCCAGACTGTCCAGGGGCCAAAGGGTGGGATTTCCATAATGGAAGGCTATAAATTAGACAGTACCCTCCTGACCTCTTCGGATATGCAGGAGATCCTGGCAGGACTTCGGAGCCTGGACAGCGTCAGCGGAACCAAACATTTTGCCCAGCTCATGGAAAAGCTGTCGGCAGGCTCTTCTGTCCTTATACCGGGAGGGCAGAAGAGCCTGATCGACCTTTCCTCCTGGTATAAGGATTCTCTGGCTCCTACATGAGATTTATCTCAGCGACGTGGGCAGGTGTAAGACTGAGAACCTGAAAACCGTCATCCGGCAGCCGGTTTTAAAATCAGTACAGTGAAAAAGATTTATTTCACAGGTGTCAGTGCTGCAAAAGCAGCGATAAATTCCAGTACAGTAAAAAGCAGAAACCAGAATCCGGTTAAAGCCCAGAGGCAGAATTTTTTGGGCAGAGGATTTGCTTTCAGCCATGCCCGGATAGAATCTTTCTTTTTATATAGGAATACACAGGCGATTACCGTGAAGATTCCCATTATGCCATAACTTATGAGATTGGCCGCTGCTTCCGGCAGTCCTTCAGTGAATCGGCTAAGAAGGTCGGAAAATACCAGGTTATTCAGGATATGTAAGAGAATCGACCAGACGATGGAATATTCCATAGCCAGATAGCCGAAAATCAATCCTGCTGCCGCTGCAAAAAATATCTGAGCCAGGTTCCCATGCATGATGCCGAAGAGCAGGGATGAGAAAAGTATGGCAAAGAAGGAGCCGTACTTTTCCAGTCTCCGCATAACAAAGCCCCGGTATATAAGTTCTTCTGCTACTGGTCCTGCAATTCCTACATATAAAAACATGGATAGAGTGGAGGAAGGTCCTGTAGCTGCCGCCGCAGAATCTGCCATGGTGTATCCAAACAGTTGAAAGAGTCCTTCCATTCCTACGGAGGCAACGGAAGACAGAAGCTGCACCATCATAAATACGGCGAGAAATCCCAGGAAAACCAGCGGCCTCATTTTCTTTTTAGAACAGAAGATTTCCCGGTGGGTACCGGCTTTTCTTTCCCACAGGAAGTAGAGAACTACACCCACCAGGACCCCCGCAATACTGGAGATGCCGGAGGAGCCGATACGTTCCATAAAGGAGGCTTCGGCCTGGGCGGTAGGCTCCAGATCAGGAAACTGAAGGAGAAATCCCACACTCTGAAAAATTGTAAAGAGTAAGACTACTCCAATAAGGATCAGATTATAAAATAATACCCGACGGGCCACTTTTCCAGTTTCTTTTTTTACCATCTTTCTCTGGCTTTTTTCATCTGAATTTCTCAGATCTAAATTTTCATTCATAAACATACTCCCTTCATTCTTTTGAGATAAGAATAAAGGAAAAATTTTGCTTCTTGTATTTTTTTGTTGTGAATTGCCGAAATTTTGTTGCGAACGGAAATCTCCGACTTGTAAAAGAACCTCCAGGCGAAAGATTTTGTTGTTTTGTTCAGGGGGAACTTCTGTCCGAAGAGTCCCCTGGTATCTTTCTGCAGCCTGGCGGATATTGGAAAGTCCAAGTCCCTGATGGTGCTGGGGATTTTTGGTGGTTTTTCCTTCCACAGGGAGAACAATGTTATCTGCGACAGGATTTTCAAAAACCAGGCAGAGAAGATTTCCCTGATTCTGGATCCCGATATGGATCCAGGGATTGGCAAGTCCGGAATTTTCCAGATATTCCAGGGCATTATCCAGAGCATTGGCAAAGATGGTACATATATCTGTGGGAAGGATTTTTGCTTTGGAGGAGATTTTTCCATCGGCAGTGATCCGGATTCCTTTTTCTTCGGCCAGCCGGGCTTTTTCCCAGCAGATGGCATCTGCAATTTCATTCCCCAGAGAGATATCTCCGGCATTTTTAGATAAACGTGTATTCAGTTCCTCAAGATAAGCGGCAAGTTCCTGTTTCTCTCCTCTGGAAAGGAGATCCTGGATACAGAACAGATGGTTTTTCATATCATGGCGGAGTCTGCGGACCGCTTCCTGATCCTTCTGTCGGGCCTGAAAATAGCGGAGCTCTGCCTGGAGATAGTATTCATTTTCCAGGGCTTTTTGTTCATAGTATCTTTTCTGATTTCCCTGAAGGACCAGAAATAGAATGGAAAGATCCAGGAGCAGAGCACTGATTCCTCCTACAAGAAGGAAGGTTATGCCTTCTTCTCTGGTAGTGAAAAGATCCTTGAAAGAAAAAAGCATGATCACCAGAATCAGAAGAAAAACCCCGGAAACATTTAAAAGCCGCCTCTCCCAGGGACTTAATGACCGCTGACCACTGTTTTCCTTCAGCTGCTGGCGCCAGTTTTTTCCCGCAAAAAAGAAGAGCAGCAGGAGAATCCAGACAAAAAAATCCATCAGAGGATACCAGGCATATTCTGTTTCCAGATTATAATTCCCTGTGAGAAGGGGAACCAGCACGAAAAATAAAAAGATGGAAAGAACAAATCCAAGTATGGGGAACAAAAGGAAGATCCCCCGGAGCCGTTTTGATTCTCTGGTAAGGAATATATAGAGGGCGAAAAGCAGAAATACAGCCAGCACGAGAAAATCTTCAGAAATATTGAAAACACTTTCCATTATTCCACAGAAAAAAGAGGCAAAAATAGTGATGCCCCAGAAAAGCTGCTGTTTCTTCGGAGAGGAAAACTCCTTTTCCATATAAATATACCGGGCGAACAGGCTTAATATCAGAGTGAACTGTATCAGCCCCAGGGCACTGCCGAAGATTTTCAGTAAGATCATAACCTGTCCTCCTGTATTTCCCAGGAGGCTTTTCCCGCCATGCTGCGGATCAGAGCCTCTTTTAAAGATTCACGTCTGTTTCTGCTTACGGGAAGTACTGTCTGATCCTCCATGACCAGATCCTTTCCGGAATAAGAGAATACTCTGTGAAGATTTACCACGTAGCTGCGGTGGATCTGGCAGAACATGGAAGGCGGCAGCAGAGGCAGCAGATCCTTCAGCTTTTTCCGGATCAGATAAGTATGATCTTGGGTAATCAGGGACAGGTAAATATTCTCGCTCTTTATATAAAGGAGATCTTCCACAGGGAGAAAAAGTTCCCGTCCGTCTTTTGTGATGGAAATCCGCACCTGCCTTCTTCTTTCTGCTTCCAGGGCAGCCAGGGTCCGACAGAGGCGGTCATGCTCTACAGGTTTTGTAAGAAAACGGAAAGCATTCAGCTCATAGCCCTCTATAGCCAGATCCCGATGGCTGGTGAGAAAAATCACCGGAAGGTTCCGGTTCAGTTTGCGGAGTCTTCTGGTGGTTTCCATACCGTCTATTCCCGGCATTTCGATATCCATGAAGACACAGAAAAAACCATAAGGATCTGCACACACGGCTTCCAGTAAGGTTTCACCTGAAGAAAAGGCCTCTATCAAAACATCAAGGCTCTGGTAGTACTGATCCAGTTCTTCTTTGATCTGTCTTTGAAAGATTAAGTCATCATCACATACTGCTATTTTCATATCAAATTCCTCTCTCTGGAGCTGCCACATTAACCAAAATCTATAAAATTCCAGAAATATGTTTCATGCGGCAGCTCCCTGTGTTTACTCATTGTAACACAGGGAGAGGTAAAAGGAAACTACCCCAGAAGTCTTTCGTAGACAAAGCCTTTTACAGCTCTTTTCAGCAGGATCCAGGCAATTCCTATACATATCAGGCTCAAAACCAGCAGGATCCAGGGGCTGACAAGCATAAGACCGGAAACCTGTCCTACAATCAACAGGAGAAGCGGAAGGATCAGAAACACAGCACTTTGCTGGGACTCTTCCATGCTCTGGGCTTTTGCAGAGCCTCTGACAATGAGTGTTACTGCTATGAGAGAAACAGAAGGAGAGAGAAGCACCAGCATGATCAGCCAGTTTGGACCCGGTACAAGGAAGGTTCCCATGAGGAAAAATACTTCTGCTTCTATTACAATGACCATGGCCAGGAAGGAAAGAAGAGATACCGCCATACTCAGCAGGAAGGAAGCCAGCACTTTGGAACGGAAGATCTGATCCAGGCTCAGAGGAGCGTAAAACAGAGTTTCCAGTGTATGTTTTTCCTTCTCTCCTACAAAGGAGCTTGCCGCCATAATGGAGGAAGCCATAATAGGAATGATGAGGAAAAACACAGGAAGGAGATAGTTGAAGATCAGATGAAGCAAAGCAAGTCCGGGATCATCAGACAAGAGCCCCTGGGGAAGGAGCCCAAGCATAGCCTGAATATCCGGATCCTCCGGCGCATAGTATGCGGTCAGGACAAAAATACTGGGAAGAAACAGGGCAAGGACCAGAGGAACGATCATCAGAGAGGCAAAAAAACGGCGATTGGCTGTGATGCTGCGTAAATCTTTTTTTACAATGGCGGACATGGCTTTGTTCATGGCTGCTCCTCCTTTTTTGAAGTCAGTGAAAAATAAATATCTTCCAGAGTGGGATATTTGGTCTGGGCGGCATAAAGTTCCCCTCCGGCTTCTATGATTTGCCGAAGGAGATCGGGAATCTCTTCTTCTGAAGAAATCTCCGTTTCGTATCTCAGATCCCCGGTCTTTTTAAAGGGGAGACTTTCAGGTACCTGAAGGGCAGTGATCTGAAGGACCGGTCTTTGCAGGACTTTTTTCTGCAGTTCTTTCAAAGTGCCAAGAGCCAGAAGACTGCCCTCTTCAAGAAGGCCATACCGGGTGCACAGTTCCTGGGCATATCGGAGCTGATGGGTACAGAGAAAGACCGTGGCCCCCTCTTCCACGGCCAGGCTTTTAATCAGAGAATTTACTCTTTGTGCGCTTTCCGGATCGAGGCCTGAGGTCGGCTCATCCAGAAAAAGGACCTGAGGCCGGTGGATCAAAGCTCTGGCAAGGGAAAGCCTCTGACGCATACCGGTGGAATATGCAGACAGTTTTTGATGAACACTGTTCTCCAGGCCAAGACGGGAGAGAAGGGCCATAGCCCGGTCCTTTCCTTCGCCGGGAGAGATACCGAATACAGAGGCGTAGAACAGCAGATTCTCCAGTCCGGTGAGATGATCATACATCTGGGCATGTTCAGTGACCACTCCGGTTTTTGCATGGGTCTTTTCCGGCTCCCTGGAAGGATCTGTTCCCATGACCTGGCAGCGTCCCCGGGTGGGAGAAAGAATCCCGGTAAGGAGTTTCACAGTAGTAGTTTTTCCGGCGCCATTTGGCCCCAAAAATCCGAAAACTTCTCCTTCCCCAAGGGAAAGACTGATTCCCGTTAGGGCCTGTTTTCCTCCCGGATATGTCTTTGAAAGATTATCTAAAAGAATGGTATCCATATCACATTTCCTCCTCTTTTTCTTTCAATTTGTGCACCATTTTCTGAAACCTGGGGTCTTCCTTCAGAGAAAAGAAAAATGGATTTTCTGCCAGAGCCTGGGTTACACTGCGACGGATAGTACGCTCATTTCTGGGAGGATAATCTCCCATGATGAAAGCTTTTTCAAACCAGTCGTCTAATAGATGGAAATATTCGTCTCCATGAAGCTTTAAGGGATAAATATTTCCGGAAGCCAGACGGGTATAGGCATCCAGCATTTCCAGAGCTTCTTTCTTTTTTCCTGACTGGAGCATGCTCTGGGCCATTGTAATATAGCAGGAGAGAAGAGTTCCGGGGTGAAGTTTATCCAGGCAAAAAATTTCAGATAGCTTCTGAAGCCGGCAGCAGCTTTCCTCCAGAGCAGCAGGGTCCTCCGGGCACAGGCTGATATAGGGAAGCAGTTGATGGATCAGAGAGAGCATATCACGGTAAATACCGATCTGCAAAACTCGTTTCGCTTCTGTAAGATTTCCTTTCATTTTCCAGGCAGAAGCTACAAGAGGCTCTAAAGGCCCTGCAATGGTAAGGTCCTCTGAAAGGAGGTCCAGGACTTCTGCAGGCCGGTCAAGAAGCAGCAGACAATAAGCTTCCATCTGCGTGGAACCGTTTATAAGATCAGGTTCTTTCCCAGAGGCCTTTACCTTTCGAAAAAGTTCCAAAGCTTCTTTGATAAGGTCCCGGGTCTCATCAGAAGATGGAGACAGAGAAATATGGTTGATAAAAAGGGTACCCATTTGAAAAAGAAGGGGATAGCAGGAACTGTATTCTCTTATATATTCCCGGCAGTGTTCCAGAGCTTTTCTAAATGGAAGTACTGTAAATTCTTTTGCAAGATCCATATAAATCTGCCGTATTTCTTCCGGAGTCAGCTGGGGCCGGTATCCCATGAGCTGGTCTATAGTAATGTTAAAAAAAGAGGCCAGTCTGGGAAGCATAAGGATATCTGGATAGGCAGAGCCGGTTTCCCATTTGGAGACGGCTGCTTTGGATACCCCCAGAAACCGGGCCAGATCTTCCTGGGTAATCCCCACTTTTCGGCGGTTTTCAGTTAAGATTGGACCAAGATGGATTTCTTTCATATGTTTGTACCTCGAAGTTCTTTTCTGAGTCTAATTTTACATAGTATTCTTTTTCTCTGCAATGGAGAGATATTCGATTTTGGTAGAAAAAATCAACCAGAAAGAAACTTTTGAAAAAATAAAATTTTGAATTACAGAAAATAATTATCGAAAAACGATAAATATATCTTGCAAAACAGTAATTACTGTGCTATCCTAAAAAAGAAAAGAGAAAACAGATATAGGAGGAATGAACCTATGAAATGGAATGATGATAAAAGCCTGTTCCTTACCAGGATCTTTGTATGGATCAGCGCAGCAGCTCTGATAGTCCTGTGCGTAGGAGCTCCCTGGATCTTTTCCTGGTTTATCCGGGAAAGAATGATCCTGTCTCCAGACAGCAGAAATTATTTTCTGGCCACGACATATGCGGTAGCTATTCCGGCGGCAGCGGCTCTCTATATGATGAACCGGCTGCTGGCCAATATTAAGAGGGAAGAGGTCTTTACAGAGAAAAATACCGGATATCTCAGGGGAATGTCCTGGTGCTGTCTGGCAGCAGGGCTGATCTTTCTGGCCAGCAGCTTTTACTATCCGGTATTCTTTGCCCTCTGTGCTGCTGCCGTGTTTATGGCTTTGATCCTCCGGGTGATCAAAAATGTGTTTGCCCAGGCGGAGGAGATCAAGAAGGAAAATGACTATACCATATAGAAAGGAAGAGGGAATATGCCGATTATTGTAAATCTTGACGTGATGATGGCTAAGAGAAAGATCGGCGCCGGAGATCTGGCGAAAGCCATAGGAATTACTCCGGCCAATCTTTCTATTTTAAAGAACGGCAAGGCAAAAGCAGTACGCTTTACTACTCTGGAGGCTTTGTGCCGGGAACTGAAGTGTCAGCCGGGAGATATTCTGGAATATGTTCCGGAAGAAGGGAGTGACTGAATATGGAAAATCTGGAAACAAGAAAGGAAATGGATCGTGGACTGTTCCTGCTGGAAGAAGGGCGCCCCCTTCTGGAAAAACTGCCGGCGGACCGCTGGGATCAGATTTTTGCCGGGCTGTATGTAGTCCTGGGAATCCTGATGTGGAATTGCCTGTGTATGGAAAACTTTGCCAGAGGTCTGTCCATGTTTTCCATCCTTTATGTCATTACCGTTCTGGCTTACGCCAGACTGAAGAAATTTTCTATAACCGGGGAAAAGATTTTCTGGACGCTGATCCTTCTGGGAATCAGTCTTCCATACGGCTTTTACACGGTGTTTGGTTTTGGACAGACTTTGATGATCTTTCTTGTGGCTGCTTACTGGACTCTGGTCATAACAGAAGGCCTTTTATGGAAAGGAGTAACCTCTTCCTGGGTCCTGCTGGACAGCTGGAACGGGCTTATTGCCCTTCCTATCCTGAATTCTTTGTGCCAGATACGGCTGCTCTTTCAGTCTTTTTCGGAGAAAAAAGAAGAAAAGAGAGACTGGCGGATGGTCCTTCTGGGAATTATTATATCCATTCCGGCTCTGCTGATCATTGTTCCCATCCTGTCTCAGGCGGATACAGGATTCCGAAATCTGGTCTCCGCCATCCTTGACCTTCTGGGAGCGGATTTTCGGATCCTGATCTGGAGAGGAATCGTAGGGATTCTTCTGGGCGCCCTGATGTTCGGTACTTTATATGGAGGAGCTTATAAAAGACATGTGAAAGAGGAGGAGTGTATACACTTTCATGAAGAATCCGGCAGAGTGTTCCGGTTTGTGCCGGATATAGCGGTACTTACTTTCGGTGTTATCGTTTCAGCCGTCTACCTTTTATTTATTGGACTTCAGGCCAGGTACCTGTTTTCTGCATTCTTTGGGATTTTGCCGGAAGCCTATACCTATGCCCAGTACGCACGCCAGGGATTCTTTGAATTGTGTGTGATTGCTCTTTTGAATGCCAGTTTTCTCATTGCCATGAACAGCTGTGCCAAGACTCCCCGCCGCAAGAACAGAGGACTGATCCTGGAAAACGGGATCCTGGGGGTTTTGACCCTTCTCCTTTTGTCCACAGCAGCCAGCAAGCTGGGTATGTATATAGCCGCCTATGGATTTACTGTAAAAAGGTGTATTTCCTCTGTATTTTTGATCTGGCTTATCCTGGTCTTTATCCTGGTTCTGATCTATCAGAAGAAAAACATTCCTCTGGTGCGCCGGGCTGTCTTTGCAGGAGCAGTATTATTTACGCTTTTGTGTGTCCTGCCTGTAGAGCAGATTATAGGCTGGATTCCTTATAACCCTGTTTCAGGATGAATTTTTACAGATTCGGTCTTGTTTCCAAAGAAAAAAAGAGATAACATTAGGCCAGACCGGGAAAAACTCCATGGTAACAGCCCAAAAGGATTGTATTTTTTTGAGTACAATCCTTTTGAGGGATTTTCTGAAAGGTATGAGCTTTAAAGTAAGAAAGTGGAGAGAAAGGAGAAAAACTGTAAGTTTTCTACCAGGAAAATGAAGAATAATAAAGTAAAGATCAAGATTCAGCAGATTTATGCCGGCCTGCGGCCATCGGAGCAGAAAGTGGCAGATTATATTCTCAGATATGAGGGAAAGGCCAGCAAGCTGCTGATGGAGACCCTGGCTTCAGAGACCGGGGTCAGCCAGCCCACGGTAATCCGCTTTGTAAAGGCTGCAGGATATGAAGGCTTTAAGGATTTTAAATATGCTCTGGTCCAGGAAGAGGCTAAGGAGCAGTCACAGGATGATGCAAAAATAGGCCTGTACGGATTTCCCCTGTCCAAGAAAGACCGGCTGGAGGATATTCCGGGAAAGATTGTGACCACTTCCATGGAAATGCTGGAAGAAACGCTGAAAAATATTTCCATGAAAGAGTACCGCAGAGCTGTGGAAGCCGTACTTGGGGCAGAGAACATTGTGATATACAGTGTGGAGAACTCTGTGTGTACAGCCAATGACCTGCTGACAAAGCTGACCTATCTGGGGCTGAACTGCAGGATTTACGGAGATTATTATCTCCAGAATGTCAGCGCTGTGAACCTGACAAAGAAAGATCTGGCCATCGGGATCTCCTATTCCGGCTGTTCCCGTCATACCGTGGAAATGCTGGCACTGGCCAGGAAGGCAGGAGCTACCACTCTGGCTATGACAAATTTTGAGAACTCTCTGATCTCCAAATATGCAGATATTCTCCTGTGCGCCAGTAACCGGCAGTTCCTCTATGGAGATACTATATTTTCCAGGATTTCCCAGCTTGCCCTGGTGGATATGATCTATGCGGGGGTACTGAACCGGGACTATGACCGGTTTGCCAGAAAACTGAATAAGACCAGTGCGATTGTTGCAAAAAGGGCCTATGGAGAAGATGAAGAAGTTTTGTAGATTTTCTACAAAACTTCTTTTTTGACTTTACCTGGCCTTTACACAGAGTTCACTCCGGCTTGATTGAAAGCCGGCTTTTTTTGTCTTTATAATACGAATTGTCAGGCGGGAGAAGCCGTCAGACACAACATGTTGTAATCGAAAGTACAAACTGAGAATGCAAAAACGACAAAAATGAATGCAGTTAAGCAAGTAAAAAACAATGAACAGAGTAGATGGAAAAAAAGAAAGGAGAACCGACATGCTGGAACTGAGACGTGTAAAGAAATCTTATGACGGTGTGACCATTCTGGAGGACATCAATCTGAAGATTCAGGACGGGGAGATTGTTTCGATCCTGGGGCCTTCCGGATGCGGAAAGACCACCTTATTAAATCTGGTGCTGGGACTTACACCTGCCGACCAGGGACAGATTATTTTTGACGGAAAGGATATTACAAACGTACCAATGGAAGAAAGGGGATTCAATATCGTATTCCAGGATTACGCACTTTTCCCGAACCTGAATGTCTATAAAAATATTACCTACGGACTGCGGAATAAGCCGGATATCTCCACCAAAGAAGAAGTGGACGAATTCATCGATCTGCTGGGACTCAGAGAGCATCTGAATAAAAAGATTGAGCAGCTCTCCGGCGGACAGAAGCAGAGGGTGGCTCTGGCCAGGACTATGGTCATGAAGCCAAAGATCCTTCTTCTGGACGAGCCGTTAAGCGCCCTGGACGGGGTGATCAAAGAATCTATCAAGGAGAAGATTAAAGAGATCGCCAGAGACTTCCATCTGACGACGATTATCGTAACTCACGACCCTGAGGAAGCTCTGACACTTTCTGACAAGGTGCTGATTGTAAACAAGGGACATATCTCCCAGTACGGAGCTCCGGAGGAGATTATCACTGCGCCTTCCAATAACTTTGTCAAGGAATTTATCCTGAATCAGCTGGAAATTAAGAAGAATAATATTTTCGCCCTGTTTCATCAGGACCTGACCAGAAATGCACAGGTGGTATAAGACAATGATCAGAAAAGAAAGAGAAATAAAAGTAATCTATGTACTGGTACTCGCTATATTTGCTATTTTTCTTGCCATTCCCATTATAAGGCTCCTGCTGGAGTCTTTCCTGGGAGAGGCGGGGGCAGGAATCAGTAATTATGTAGAAGTCCTGACAGGACGGGGATTTCTCAAGGCCTTTGGAAACAGTGTTACCGTTTCTATCTCCAGCGCTTTGATCGCCACAGTCCTTGCTTTTTTTATGGCTTATAGTATACAGTATACAAATTTGCCAGGGAAATTTAAATCCCTGATCCGTACTCTGGCAGTACTTCCAATGCTGCTTCCCACCATCACCTATGGATTCGCCATTATATATTCCTTTGGAAAAGAAGGACTGCTCACCCGGCTTTTTGGAAGACAGCTTTTTGATATTTACGGATTTAACGGGCTGCTTTTCGGTTATGTGATCTACACTCTGCCAATATCTTTTATGTTGATCCTGAACACCATGGGATTCATTGACAAAAAGTTTATGATCGTGTCCAGGGTTATGGGGGACAATTCTTTCCAGACTTTCTGGCAGACCATTATCCGGTCTCTTTTGGGAACTCTTGCGGCTTCCATGGTACAGTGCTTCTTCCTCTGCTTTACGGATTACGGTATTCCTGCTTCTGTGGGAGGAGAGTACGAAGTAGTAGCTACGGTTCTCTACAATGAGATGCTGGGCAGTATCCCCAATTTCAACCGGGGCGCTGTAGTAGCTATGATGATGCTGATCCCCTCCATTGTCAGCATTGCCCTGCTGAAATATCTGGAACGGTACAATGTGCGCTATACAAAGATCTCCCAGATTGAGATGAAAAAGAACCGGATCCGGGACGGTATCTGCGGCGGTATTTCGGCCTTTATTATCCTGTGCATTCTGGCTATCTTTGCGGTTATTTTTGTGGTTCCTCTGGTACAGGAATGGCCCTATCAGGTGAATTTCACCCTGGAGCATGTGATGGATGTACTGAACGACTGGAGCCTGTTCGGAGTTTATCAGAATTCTTTGTTTGTGGCTTTTTGTACTGCTCTTCTGGGACTTCTGGTTACCTACGGGGCAGCACTGGCTACGGCCAGAAGCGGTCTGAACGGCAGGCTGAAAGGTGTCATCGATGGGATCGCTCTGGTGACTAATACGATTCCCGGCATGGTTATCGGTATTGCTTTTATGTTTATCTTTTCAGGAACACCTCTGCAGAATACATTCCTGCTGATCATCCTGTGTAACGTGGTCCATTACTTCTCCACGCCTTACCTGATGATGCGCAATTCCCTGTCCAAGCTGAACAGTTCCTGGGAGACGACAGCTTCCCTTATGGGAGATACCTGGATCAAGACCATTGTGCGGATCGTCACCCCCAATATGACCTCCACGATCCTGGAAGTCTTCAGTTATTACTTTGTAAACGCCATGGTGACTGTCAGCGCCGTGATCTTTATCGCCGGAGCAAGGACCATGGTTATCACTACCAAGATTAAAGAATTACAGTATTATACCAAGTTTAATGAAGTGTTTGTATTGTCCCTGTTTATCCTGGGAACGAATCTGATCGTGAAAGGAGTTTTGGGACTGATCATTCGAAGAAAAGAAGGAAAAAAGGAGAATTAATACAATGAAAGCAAGAAAAATATCCGTGATCTTAATGACAGCAGCAATCTTAGCAGGAACACTTTCCATGACCGGCTGCGGCGGCCAGGGAGCGCCCGGCGGCTCCGGGGAGGAAGTGGTGATTTATTCCAATGCAGATGATGAGGCTGTGGAAGCCATGAAAAAAACCCTGGATGAAAACGGTTATCAGGGCAAATATCTGTTCCAGACTTTCGGTACCTCTGAGCTGGGGGGGAAGGTTATGGCAGAAGGGACCAACATTGAGGCAGATATGCTCACCTTGAGTACTTTCTATATTGATGCAGCCCAGGAAGACCAGAACATGTTCCAGCCTCTGGACTTTGATTACACCCTTTTAAACAGTGCAGATCAGAAAGACTACTGCGCACCGATCACTTCCCAGGAAGGAACGATTATTGTTAATACAGAGGTTATGAAAGAGAACAATCTGGATATGCCTGCTTCCTTAAAGGATCTTACAAAACCGGAGTATAAAGATCTGGTGTCTGTAACAGACATTAAGAGTTCCTCTACCGCATGGCTGCTGATCCAGGCGCTGGTAAGCGAATATGGGGAAGATGGAGCCAGGGAAGTGCTCTCCGGTATTTATGAGAATGCAGGTCCCCACATTGAATCCTCCGGATCCGCACCTCTTAAAAAGGTACGTGCAGGAGAAGTTGCCGTAGGTTTCGGCCTTCGTCAGCAGGCAGTGGCAGACAAAGCCGAAGGACTTCCGGTAGACTTTGTAGACCCGGCTGAAGGAAATTTCTCTCTGACAGAATCTGTAGCGGTAGTAGATAAAGGGGAAGATACCAATCCTCTGGCCCAGGAGATGGCTGAGTGCATCATCACCAAAGGAAGAGCTGAACTCCAGAAATACTATCCTAACGCTGTATACGAAGGAGAGACCACAGATGAGGCTAACAGCTCTGCAAATCCTAAAACTTTCCCGGAACCTCTGACCTTGGATCTTCTGGAAAAGCATCAGGAACTGTCTGAGAGCTGCAAGTAAATCTTCCCTTTGCAGGCAAGAATCCTACCCGGCAGGATTCTTTGCCGTTTCAGACGCACAACCGTCTGAAACGAGACAGAACAGATAAATAATGAATAAAAGGAGAAATATTAAAATGCCAAACTACAAACTGCTTACACCGGGTCCTCTTACCACAACAGACACGGTAAAAAAAGAGATGCTTTTTGATCACTGCACCTGGGATGATGATTACAAAAAAATCACCCTGTCCATACGGGAGAAACTGCTGAATCTGGCTCATGTAAGTGAGCCTGAATACACCGTGGTCCTTATGCAGGGCAGCGGGACCTTTGGAGTAGAGTCTGTACTGACCAGCGTGATCGGAGAAGAGGACACCCTTCTGATTGCAGCAAACGGAGCTTATGGAGAGAGAATGGGCGATATTGCCCGGCATGCAGGAATCCATTATCTGATGTATGAGGAAGATTACAACAAGATCCCCTCTGCAGAACAAATCAGAGAGATTCTGGCGGAACATCCGGAGATCACCCATGTGTCCATGGTCCACAGCGAGACCACTTCCGGTATTTTAAATGATATTGCTTCAGTGGCGAAAGTAGTCAAAGGAGCCGGAAAAACCTTTATTGTAGATGCCATGTCCAGCTTTGGCGGGGTGGATATCCCGGTGGGGGATCTGGAAATTGATTTCATCATCAGCAGCGCCAACAAATGCATCCAGGGCGTACCCGGATTCTCCTTTATTATCTGCAACAGAGAAAAGCTCATGGAAAGCAAAGGAAAAGCCAGAAGCCTGTCTCTGGATCTCTATGACCAGTGGGAGACCATGAATAAAGACGGCAAATGGAGATTTACTTCTCCTACCCATGTGGTGCTGGCTTTTGCACAGGCATTAAAGGAAATGGAAGAAGAGGGCGGCATTCCCGCCAGAGCAAAACGATATGAAGAGAATAACCGGCTTCTGATCCAGAAAATGGCGGAGATGGGGATCCGTCCCTATATCGGCAGTGAGCATCAGGGACCGATCATCACCACCTTCCTGTATCCGGAACATCACAATTTCTCTTTCCAGGATATGTACCAGTACATCAAGGACAGAGGCTATGCCATTTATCCGGGAAAGGTAACCGATGCCGACACCTTCCGTATTGGTAATATCGGAGAAATCTACAAAGAAGATATTGAAAAGCTCTGCAGTATCATTAAAGAATTTTTGGAGGAGAGATAAAACAATGAAATTCGATGGTATTATTTTTGACTGGGCGGGAACTACCGTAGATTACGGCTGCTTTGCTCCGGTGAAAGCTTTTATTGAAGCCTTTGAACACTATGGGATCACTCCGACCCTGGAAGAAGTGAGAAAGCCTATGGGAATGCTGAAAATCGATCATGTAAGGACTATGCTGTCCATGGACCGGATCTCACAGCTCTGGGAAGAAAAGCAAGGCAGAAAATGGACAGAGGATGATGTCCGGAAAGTCTACGAACTCAGCGAAAGCAAGATCCTGGAGATTGTTCATAACTATGCCCAGCCTAAGCCCTATGTAGTAGAAACTGTAGAGAAGCTGCGGGAAATGGGATTAAAGATCGGATCTACCACAGGATACACCGACGAGATGATGGCCCTGGTAGTACCCGAAGCTGCCCGGATGGGATATTCTCCTGACTGCTGGTTCAGCCCGGACTCTACGAACAAAAAGGGCAGACCCTATCCCTACATGGTTTTCCGGAACATGGAAAAACTGGAGTTAAAGGATGTATCCAGAGTTATGAAAGTAGGAGACACAGTTTCTGACATTCTGGAAGGAAAAAATGCGGGACTGGTAACTGTAGGAATCCTGGAGGGAAGTTCTGTAATGGGACTGACTCAGGAAGAATATGAGGCCCTGTCAGAAAAAGAACGGGAAGCTGCAGACAAAAAAGCAGAGAAGACTTATCTGGAGGCCGGTGCCGACTACGTAGTGAGGGACATGCGGGGGATCCTGGATCTGATGCAATAAATCGAATTGTGGAGTCAAAAGTCATGATTTTTATGCTTGTATGAAAAACATGATCTTGGGACCCTGTACAAGAAATTGTACGAAAACAAAGAAAAATAATTCTTGCAGTCCTATCCGGAAATCTTTATGATAAAGGCTATGAGAGACTGTAAAGGAGGACTGCAAGAATCATGAAAGAAAAAGCAAGCAGCAGAATTCGTTACTACGAAAATTCCCAGGGTCCGGTGATCGGGACCTGCAATGAGAAGGTGATCCGGGAGGATGGCCTTTATTTTCGTGACATTAACGGAGATGGAAAATTAAATACCTATAAAGACTGGAGAAAGTCTCCGGAAGAAAGGGCAAAGGCTTTGGCCGAAGACCTGTCTGCAGAAGAAAAGATCGGTCTTCTTTTTCTGAACTCCTGGAAAATGGGTATGGAACAGGAGGACAAAGACTTTGTAGATGAGACAGGGCTTTTGGATGAAAAGCCTGTGGAGAAAGGATCTTCTATTTTTGCCACCAGTTCCACGGTGGGTACCACAGAGACCATCAAAGACTGGAAAGTGCGTACTTTTATTCTTCGGAGTAATCCGAAACCGGATGAACTGGCGGACTGGATCAATGAAATGAACAGCCTGGCTGAGGAAGGGGAACATTTTATCCCGGTAATGGTGGTGTCCAACTCCAGAAATGAAAACGGAGAAGTGGTCTTCGGCATGAACGATGCCTCCGGCGTTTTTGCCGCATGGCCGGGGACCATGGGTATTGCTGCAGCAGTAAAGGGAGACGGGATCCATATCATTGACGACTTTGCAGACTGTATCCGGAGAGAGTGGGATGCAGTAGGCATGAAGAAAGGCTATATGTATATGGCAGACTGTGCCACAGATCCCAGGTGGCAGAGAACCTACGGTACTTTTGGGGAAGACTCAAAACTGATCAGAGAAATTTTTGAGCATCTGATCCCGGGGGTACAGGGAAGCCAGGAGGGACTGACTCCGGATGGAGTAGCCATGACGGTGAAGCATTTCCCGGGAGGAAGCGCAAGAGAGAACGGTTTTGATCCTCATTACCGCCAGGGCCAGTGGAATGTCTATCAGACCGAAAACAGCCTGGAGACTTATCATATACCGCCTTTTGAGGCAGCTATTGAGAAGAACGCCGCTTCTATCATGCCTTACTATGCAAAGCCATCCAGAGAGAAGAGCGCAGACCAGTATGATCTTCAGGGGAATCCCATTGAGTGGAAGCCGGTAGGGTTTGCCTTTAATGACTATTTTATCCAGGAACTTCTAAAGAAGCAGATGGGCTTTAAAGGTTATATCAACAGCGATTCCGGAATCGTTCAGAACATGGCCTGGGGTGTGGAAGAGCTGGAAGTCTGCGAGAGAGTGGCTCTGGCTGTCCATGCCGGAGTGGATATCATCAGCGGCTCCTATGATATCGAGGCTGCAAAAGAAGCCTACCGGAGAGGAAAAGAAGGTTATTATACTACTCAGGGACACAAGGTGCCGGAAGGTTATACAGTAGAGCAGGTGACCCTTTCTGACGAGGCCCTGACACGGGCTGCAGCTCATACCCTGAAAGAAAAATTTGAACTGGGACTTTTTGAAAATCCATACAGAGATCCGAAAAAAGCTGTGGAAGTGGTAGCCACAAAGAAAGACTGGGAAAATGCCGCAGACGTTCACAGAAAGTCTGTAGTTCTCCTGAAAAATCAGGGGGCGCTTCCTCTTACAGAGGAGAAGACCACAGGCAAAAAAGTATATGCCCAGTGCTTTAACAAGAAAGAAGAGGATGGGGTAAAAGCTACAGAAGAACTGAAAAAAATGCTGGAAAAGGAGAAGGGGATTACCCTTACTGATAAGCCGGAGGAAGCAGATTATGCCCTGCTGTTTTTGACACCAAGTTCCGGAGAATATTTCAATGCCACTCCCGGTTATCTGGAGCTGGAGATCTGCGATGGAAAAGAAGTCTGTGATGTAGACGAGGAAGGAAGACCTGGGAAGACTACCCACAAAGAGACTACCCTTTCCGGTGCGGGAAAAATTTCGGAGATCGCCAAAACCGTCCATGACAGAGGGGGAAAAGTCATTGCAAATATTAACTTTACCCTGGCCTGGGAAGTAGGCACCGTGGAGCCTTACACAGACGGTCTTCTGGCTGGTTTTGACACGTATCCCTGGGCTGTGCTGGATGTGATCTTCGGCAGATTCTCTCCTGTTGGGAAGATGCCTATCACCCTTCCAAAGGATGATTCTGTCCTTAAGGTAAGTCCGGAAGGGGTATGTATTTCTCCTAACGATGTACCTGGTTATGACAAGGATAAATATATGCCGGAGAAGATGAAAGACGAGAACGGAAAGGCCTATGCGTACAGAGACCGTACAGGGAATTACTACGAAATGGATTTTGGACTGAGTTATTAAGAAGAAAAAACTGTTGACAAAATCTATTCCAGGGCATAAAATAATACCAGCAAAAGCAAAACCGTTGAGAAAGAGGAGTAAGCTTTAAAAGAAATCCCAGAGAGCGGCAGGTGGTGGGATTGCCGTATGGATTTTATTGCCGAATGGACTTTCGAGGGCAGCCTGAAATGAAAAGAGTAGGCGTTGCCGGGAACCGAACCCGTTATCAATCAGGAGCGTATGTCAGTATGCGAGAAAGAGGGCGAACTGCCAAATTGAGTGGTACCGCGATAATAAAAGATTTTATTACCGTCTCAAGTTATGAAAAATGACTTGAGGCGGTTTTTTTGTACGATACGCCCGGCAAGCGCCTGCTGCGCTTGCACGAGCAGGCGCTTGCCGGGCAACGGACAGCGACAGGCTTTGCCGCAAGCTGCCCGCAGTATCGCACAGATATAAACCGGGATTTTGCTTTTGAAATCATGAATAAAGGAGACAGAGAAAATGAAAAGAAGAGTATTAGCAGTGATTTTAGGAGCAGTAATGACAGCAGCAGGACTGACAGGCTGCGGAGGAGATACTGGAAGTTCCCAAAGCAGCAGTGAAGGACAGGAAATGTATACGATAGGGATCTCACAGTTTGCAGAGCATGGTTCTCTGGACAACTGCAGAGAAGGGTTTATCCAGGGGCTGGAAGAAGAGGGCCTGGTAGAAGGAGAAAACCTGGAGATCAAGGTAAACAATGCGGATGCTGATACAGGAACCGCTGCGCAGATTGCGGATACCTTTGTGGCGGATAAAGTAGATCTGATCTGCGCCATTGCCACGCCAAGCGCTCAGGCTGCTTATAATTCCGCAAGAAATACAGATATCCCCGTGGTCTATACTGCAGTAACAAATCCGGAGGAAGCCCAGCTTGCAGATGATGAGGGCATGCCTGTGGGAGCAGTGACAGGAACCAGCGATCAGCTTCCTGTAGAGGCTCAGCTGGCGATGATCCGGGAGATCCTTCCGGATGCCGAGACGATTGGTATTCTCTATACTACCAGCGAGGCCAACTCCGCTTACAGTATTACCCAGTATGAAAAATACGCAGAGGAATATGGCTTTACTCTGGAAACAGCGGGCGTTACCAATACTTCAGAAGTTTCCCTGGCAGCGGCAAGCCTTCTGGATAAGGTAGACTGTCTCACGAATCTTACAGATAATACAGTTGTAAGTGCTCTTCCTACAATCCTGGATCAGGCCAATGAAAAAAATATCCCTGTATTCGGCAGTGAGATTGAGCAGGTAAAACTGGGGTGTCTGGCAGCAGAGGGACTTGACTATGTGAACCTGGGAATCGAGACCGGAAAGATGGCGGCTCAGATTTTAAAAGGAGAATCCAATGCGGAGGATATGGAATATGAGCTGCTTACAGAAAGCAGTCTGTATATCAACCAGGCAGTGGCTGACAATCTGGGAATTACCATCCCGGATGGTATGACCCAGAGAGCAGAAGAAACCTTTACCGAAATCTCTCAGGAGTAAAAAGCAGATAACAGGAGGCATAGAAAAATGGATTTTGCGTTAAGTATACTGGAGCAGGGGCTGATCTACGGGATCCTGGCTCTGGGCGTCTATATTACCTATAAAATACTGGATTTTCCGGATCTGACAGTGGATGGAAGCTTCCCGCTGGGATCGGCGGTGACGGCGGCCCTTCTAACCAGGGATGTGAATCCTTACCTTTCTCTTTTTGCCGCCTTTCTGGCGGGGGTTCTGGCAGGAACCTGTACGGGATTGATCCATGTGAAAGGAAAGGTCAGGGATCTTCTTTCCGGAATTATCATGATGACTGCTTTGTATACAGTAAATCTTATGATCGCAGGAAGCAATAATGTGCCTCTTTTTGCACAGGATACCATCTTCAGCAACAGCTTTCTGGAAGGTGTCACGGGGGGAAATATTCCCGGATATGCAGTGATCCTTCTGATTCTTCTGGTGTCAGTGGTCAGCAAGCTGCTGCTGGACTTTTATCTGAAGACCAGATCCGGATACCTTTTAAGAGCAGTGGGAGATAATGAGATCCTGGTGACCTCCCTGGCAAAGGATAAGGGAAATGTAAAGATCCTGGGGCTGGCGATTTCTAACGGACTGGTAGCCTTGTCAGGCTCTGTATTCTGCCAGCAGCAGGGAGTCTTTGATATCTCTTCAGGAACCGGATCTATGGTCATCGGCCTTGCCAGTGTTATCGTGGGAACCAGTCTTTACCGGGTAATCAGCAAGATCGGCCCTTTCCGGAAAAAGAGTTATATCAAGGTGACCACTTTTGTATTTGTGGGAGCTATTTTATACAAGGCCTGCACAGGTCTTGCCATACGGTATTTTGTGCCTCAGTCCATGAAAATGATCTCAGCCCTGTTTCTGCTGGCTGTGCTTCTTCTCATGCTGGTATTTGATAATATGGATAAAAAGAAGGTGAAGAAAAATGCTTGAACTGCGTCATATTCATAAATATTATAATCCTGGAACAGTCAGTGAAATGTGCCTTTTCCAGGACTTTAACCTGAAGATCCAGCAGGGGGAATTTGTCTCTGTGGTAGGCAGCAACGGTTCCGGAAAGACCTCTATGCTGAACCTGATCTGCGGCAGTATCGGCCTGGATGATGGACAGATCCTGATAGACGGAAAAGATATTACGAAACAGAAAGAATATAAACGGCTGAAACGGATCGGCCGTGTTTATCAGAACCCTGCCATGGGTACCTGTCCGGAGATGACTATCTTGGAAAATCTCTCTATGGCAGACTGCAAAGGAGGATTTTTCGGCCTTCAGAGAGGAACGGATAAGAAAAGGATCCCCTATTACAAAGAACTCCTTTCACAATTAGGCCTGGGACTGGAAGATAAGCTTTCTGTGAAGGTAGGAACCCTTTCCGGAGGACAGCGCCAGGCAATGTCTCTTCTTATGTCTGCCATGACTCCTATCGATTTTCTGATCCTGGATGAACATACAGCGGCTCTGGACCCAAAGACAGCAGATCTGATCATGGAGTTGACAGAAAAGATCGTAAGAGAGAAAAAACTGACGACGATCATGGTGACTCATAATCTCCGGTATGCAGTGGAATATGGGGACCGGCTTCTGATGATGCACCAGGGAAAAGCTGTGATGGATATTGCCGGAGAGAAGAAGAAAAACCTTCAGGTAGAGGATATCCTGGATAAATTTAATACCATCAGCATTGAGTGTGGAAATTAAGGGGCTTTTGTATAAATTCACGAATCTGAAATATGGGCTTGAAACCAACCATATATTGTGGTAACATTAGTATCGCTGACAAAATGTTGTGGAGGTTGGTGAAAATAACATAAAATCAACCATATATTGCACGGACATTCTTGCAGCCGCAAAATCTAGTGGAGGTTGACAACATGACAACAGAAGAGTGGTTGGGCAGTGAGAACCAGCTTGGAATGGATATCTGGACCAGAAAGTACTGCAACGAGGGTGAGGATTTTGAAGCCTGGATCCGGAGGATCAGCGGCGGAAACGAAGAAATAGGGAAGTATATCAAAGAAAAGAAGTTTTTATTCGGGGGAAGGATTTTATCCAACAGAGGACTGAACAAGCAGGGAAGAAAGGTTACCTATTCTAACTGCTATGTGATTGCGCCTCCGGAAGATAATATTGAGAGTATATTTGACTGTGCCAAAAAACTGGCCAGAACATACAGCTATGGCGGCGGATGCGGGATCGATATTTCCAAATTAAGCCCAAGGGGAGCAAAGATCAACAATGCTGCAAAAGAAACCAGCGGTGCGGTATCCTTTATGGAACTGTATTCTCTGGTTACGGGCCTGATCGGACAGAACGGAAGAAGAGGAGCTTTGATGATCTCCATTGACTGTTCTCATCCGGATGTGCCGGAGTTTATTGAGCTGAAAACGGATCTGGAAAAGATCACAAAAGCAAATATTTCTGTGCGGGTTCATGAGGATTTTATGGAAGCCGTCAAGAAAAATGAAGAGTATACCCTGCACTATACCAGGGAAACTACGGGAGAAGTCATTGAAAAGAAAGTAAATGCCAGAGAACTTTTCCGCAGGATCACAGAGACAAACTGGGATTATGCAGAGCCGGGAGCCCTGTTCTGGGATAGGATCACCAGTTGGAATCTTCTGAGCAATACAAAAGAGTTTTCCTATGCGGGGGTAAATCCCTGTGCAGAGGAGCCTCTTCCTGCAGGAGGAAGTTGTCTGCTGGGCAGTGTGAATCTGGCAGAGTTTGTTCAAAACCCGTTTACAGACGAAGCCTTTTTTGATTTTGAAGGGTTAAAAGAGTGCGTACAGGCTTCTGTCCGGGCTTTAAATGAGGTTCTGGAGGAAGGTCTTCCTCTTCATCCTCTACAGGAACAGAGAGACAGCGTAGAACAGTGGAGACAGATCGGTCTGGGAATTATGGGACTGGCGGATGCGCTCCTGAAGCTGGGTCTCACTTACGGGGAAGAGGATGCCGTAGAAATGTGTGATAAGATCGGATTTGCCATGGCAGATACGGCCATCGCAGCTTCTGCAAAGCTGGCAAAGGAAAAAGGAGCCTTTCCAAAGTGCAATGTGGATGAGATCATGTCCACTCCCTTCTTCCTGGCAAATACTACGGAGAAGACCAAAGAACTGGTAAATAAATACGGTCTGAGAAATTCTCAGCTTCTTACCATAGCGCCAACAGGCACACTGTCTACCATGCTGGGAATCTCAGGAGGAATTGAACCGGTATATGCCAATTATTATGTACGTAAGACGGAGTCTCTCCATGGTACAGATGTATATTACAAAGTGTATACAAAGATCGTGGAAGATTATATGAAACAGCATGATCTGAAAGAGGATAAAGAACTTCCGGATTATTTTGTGACTGCCATGACTCTGGATTATCGTCAGAGGATTGACATGCAGTCTGTATGGCAGAAGCATATTGATGCTTCTATCAGTTCTACGGTAAATGTACCCAACAGCTTTACAGTAGAAGAGACAGAAAGCCTGTATCTCTACGCTTATGAGCAGGGCCTGAAGGGAATCACCATCTTCCGTGATGGCTGTAAGAGAGTGGGTATTCTGAATACAGAGCAGAAGGAAGAAAAGAAAGAAAAGAAGGTAACCGCCGGAGAAGGCCTGAAAAGAGGAGAGATTCTTCTGGTTACCGATGATGTGGTAGGGAAAAAGAGAAAGCTGATGACCGGTTGCGGAAGCCTGCACTGCATCGCTCTTTTTGATCCGCATACGGGAGCTCTTCTGGAGACTTATTTAAGCAAGGGGTCTACCGGAGGCTGTAATAACTTCATGGTGGGGCTTTCCAGAATGATCTCCATCAGTGCAAGAGGCGGCATTGACATTGAGACTATCGTGGATCAGTTAAATTCCAGCGGTTCCTGTCCTTCTTATACTGCCAGAAGAGTTACCAGAAAAGATACCAGCAAAGGTGCCTGCTGCCCCATGGCTGTGGGAAATGCCCTTATGGATATGTATAAGGAAATGCAGGCTGAGCTGAACCAGAAGCAGGGAAAAGAGCCTATGAAGCCTAAAAAAGCTCCAAAGCCAAAGGCAGTGACCCCTGTGGAGGAGACAGATAAGATGTATTGCCCGGAGTGCGGAGAACCTCTGGTATTTGAGGAAGGCTGCAACATCTGCAAAAGCTGCGGATGGAGCAAATGCCATTAAAAGATAACAGATGCTCTGAAATCCCGAAGGAAAGCAGAGCAGTATGATATAGGAAAAGGCGGCCGCTAAAGAAATCTGACCATGAAGATTTTGAACAGCGGCGGCCTTTTTTGATTATAGAGAAGAACCTTAAAAGAGGAGAAAAAAATGAGGCTGGAAAAGATACAGAAAGTTTTGGAAGAAAAAAATTTCCCATATACCTATAC
>ERZ1090861.452-NODE-452-length-25119-cov-5.507222_pt1 | contig 25119 bp, 23 predicted proteins | sample MGYA00478482_ERZ1090861 | MGnify/ENA primary metagenome ERZ1090861 (study PRJEB33644, sample SAMEA5815744) | chicken gut metagenome | biome: Chicken; feature: Gastrointestinal Tract; material: Caecum | place: Ireland | collected 2019-01-01 | study: A study of the... | reverse complement strand
GCTTTCGAGCCCCATCTCCTCGAGGATATTCGCCACGCTGTCGCCGATCGCCGGCGTCGGGGCGAGCGAAAGGTCGATGATGCCGGCCGGCACGCCGAGCCGATCGCTCGCCAGGTTTGCGACGAGCTGGCCCAGCCGGGTGATCTTGAAGGCGGTGCGCTTGACCAGCTCGGCCACCTCGTCCATCGGGGCGTCCTTGGGCAGCTTGGCCAGCGCGGCGCGCACCGCGCCGGGGCCGGATACCCCGACGTGGATTTCGCAGTCGGGTTCGCCGGGGCCGTGGAAGGCGCCGGCCATGAAGGGGTTATCCTCCGGCGCGTTGCAGAACACGACGAGCTTCGCATCGCCCATGCACATATTGTCTTTGGTGCGCTCGGCCGTCTCGCGGATGACCCGGCCCATCAGGGCGACGGCATCCATGTTGATGCCCGACTTGGTTGAGCCGACGTTGATCGAGGAGCAGACGAGCTCGGTTTCGGCCAGCGCGCGGGGAATGCTCTTGATCAGCCGCTTATCGCCGGCCGAAAAGCCTTTGTGCACGAGCGCACCGAACCCGCCGATAAAGTTGACGCCGACCGCCTTGGCTGCGGCGTCGAGCGCTTTTGCATACTGCACGGGGTCGGCATCCGGCGCCGCGCCGAGCAGCATCGCGATCGGGGTCACGCTGATCCGCTTGTTGACAATCGGGATGCCGTACTCGGCTGCAATCGCATCGACAACCGGCACCAGGTCTTTGGCGCGGGTGACGATCTTGTTGTAAATCTTTTCGCAGGCTTTGCCGCCGTCAGGGTCGATGCAGTCCAGCAGGCTGATGCCCATTGTGACGGTGCGCACATCGAGATGCTCCGAGGTGAGCATCTCGATGGTTTCCATAATGTCGCCGCTGTTGAGAATCTTCATGCCGGGCCCCCTTACACTTTGTGCATCGCGTCAAAGACTTCCTGCCGGGTCAGGGTGACCTGCATGCCCATCTTTTCGGCCAAGGCGTCGAACCGGGCGCGCACGGCGGCCTGGTCGGTGTTGCAGGCCGAAAGGTTGACCAGCATAATCATGCAGAACATATCCTGCATAATGCTCTGGGTCACGTCCTCGATGTTGATGTTCAGCTCGGCGCAGACCGCGCTGACCTGGGCCACAACGCCTACGGTATCTTTCCCGATTACGGTGATGACTGCTTTCATAAGCCCCTCCTGACAAGTTGATGAAGGTGAGTTACAATATACACTGTATTATATCAGATTTCGCCCGGTTTGGCGAGAAGGAATTCTGCGCGGTGCGCCGCGCCCTCAAACCGGCTTGCCGGCGCGCACCAGCAGCATCATCGGCCGGCGCATTTCGTCCCGCATACCGGGAACAGCAAGGGTTTCGGGCGCGGGGAAGGCTTCCTCCACGGCTTCCAGCACAAAGCCGGCGCGCAGCAGCCCACCGAGGATCTGGGTCAGGGTGTGGTGGTACTTCGGCACTTCCTGGCCCAGAAAGACGGTCTGCCGCAAACCGGGATAGAAATAGTTGTCCACCGGCCAGTAGAGCGGGCGGCCGGCCTCGTCGGTGATCCATTCCTCCCGAACGCCGGCTGTAAAGACCGGGTGCTCGATGTTGAACAGGAACGCCCCGCCCGGCTTGAGGGTCGCTAAGACCTTTTCATAGACGGCGTCAAGGTTTTCGACATAGTGCAGCACAAGGTTGCTGACAACGAGATCCCACCGCGCGGCGGGATAGGCGTAGTCGAGCAGGTCGCAGACCTCGTAGCGGATCACGTCGGCCGGGTTGCGGCGGCCGGCTTCGGCGATCATGCGGGCGCTGCTGTCCAGCCCGAGCACCTCGGCCGCGCCGCGGGCGGCCGCATAGCCGCAGTGCCAGCCGTAGCCGCAGCCGAGGTCGAGCACCGCCTTGCCGGCCACATCCGGGAAGAGCGGGCCCAGCTGGTGCCACTCGCCGGCCACCGCCAGCCCGCCCTGGCTGCGCGGCATCTCGGAATAAGCGGAAAAGAAAGCGGGATTGTCGTAGATGGATGGCATGGCAGACTCCTTATTCCTCATGAATTCGAAAGGTTCTACCCCCAGTATACGCGGCGCGGCGGGGGAGAGCAAGACTATGCGCAAAATTTGCAAAAACGCATGGATTTTGTGCAGTTCGTGCAAGAAACTACCTGGTTGTAAGAAAACGGCCCCGGCTGCCGTCTGGAGGGATAGAAGGCCTTCAAAACCCGCCGGCCGCCGCCGGACAAAGGAGAACCATTTGTGGATGACCAAACATTGATCCGCCTGCTGCGGCAGGACCCCGACGCCGGGCTGCGCGCCGCGATGCAAAGCTATGCGCCGCTCGTCAAGGCGGTGATCGGGCGCATCCTGCCGCGCGACCCGCGCGAAGCCGAGGAAGCCGTCGCCGACGTCTTTGTCGCGCTGTGGCGGCAGGCCCCGGCGCTGGCGCGGGAAAACACCCCGCTGCGCCCCTGGCTCGCCGTGACCGCCCGCAACGCCGGCATCGACCGCTACCGCGCGCTGCGCCGGCAAAACACCCTCTCGCTTGACGACGGTCTTGCCGATGCGATCGCTGACCTGGCCGAATTTGACCGGATGTCCGCCGGCCCGCAGGATCTTGTCGGCGCGCTTGTCGCCGCGATGGAACCGCCCGACCGCGATATTTTTCTGCGCAAATATTACCTGCTTGAATCCAGCCGGCAGATCGCCGCGGCGCTCGGCATGAGCGAGAGCGCCGTCAACACCCGGCTGAGCCGCGGGCGCGACCGGCTGCGCCGCGCCCTGCTTGCGAAAGGAGTGCACCCCCATGCGTAAAAAACCTGTTTCCCAACACTGTGACCCCAACCTGCTTGCCGCGCTCGATACCCTCGACCTGCCGGCAGCCGCGCTCTCGGAAGGGGAGTTTGACCGCATCTATCAATCCGCCCGCGCCCGGCTGCCCCGCGTGCAGAAGGCGGCCGCGCCCAAGCGCTGCGCCAAGGCATCCCGGCGGTGGATTGCACGGGTCGGCGGCTGCGCGGCGGCCTGTGTCATCGCGCTCAGCGGGCTGAACCTCGCCGCGCCGGCCCTGGCCGAAGGGCTGCCGCTCATTGGGGGGGCGTTCGCCTGGGCCAACCGGGTCATGAACATCCAGCTGCGCAGTGAGCAGCTCGACGACTACGCCGCCCCGGTTGATGCGACGGCCGAGACGAGCGCCGAAGCGACCGATACGATGACCCTCTCCCAGGCGTACTTTGACGGCGACTGGCTGCGGCTCAGCGTCGTGCTGGAGGATCAGGATGGCAGCCTTGCCGCCTTTGATGAGATCGCCCCGATCCACCCCGAACAGCGCGCCGACCCCGCGGCCTGGCCCGACGACCGCGAGGGCTACGGCGACCTTGTGCTGGCCGACGGCCGCCTGCTTGGCAACGAGGGCTACCCGGCCTTTGCGAAGCAAGACGAAAACACCTGGGTGCTTGTGCTCAACTACCCGGTCTTTCTGGAAAGCGACCCCGCCGCGCTGGCCGGCCAGGAGCTGACCCTTGTGCTGCGCGACCTCGTCGCCTACAACAAGGCGAACCTCGTCCATGATGTGGACGAGTACGGCCGCGGCGCGAGCCAGTGGGAGATGGAAAACGAGACCGATCTGCCCGGCGTCTACACCATGACCTTCACGGTGCCGGCCGCCGGAGAAGCCGGCGTGCGCACCGCGTCGGGGGCCGACGAGGCGAGCGGCGTCACGGTCGAAGAACTGCGCGCAACCCCGGCCGCGACCCGCCTGATCATCACCGCGCCGAACACCCCGCCCGAAGGCGAAGGGGAGAGCACCCTTTCAAACTTCTACGACTTCGCGCTGACCCTGCCCGACGGCACGCCGCTCAAGCTTGAACGCGGCGAGGGCGAACCGGTTGATGAAGCGTGCACGGCCTACCGCTATACCTACTACTTTGACGCTGCGCCCGAAACCGCGCCTTCGGTCACGCTGACAGTGCTGTGTGATGGCGCGGAGGCTGCGGTGATCGAACTGCCGCTGGGCTGAACCGCTGCAGCGTGCCCTTGCGCGGGGGTGGAGGAAGGGTGTATACTATTACAAAAAGCTGTATAAAGTTGCACACAACCCAAAGGAGGAAGCCATGACCATCCGCAGAGCCACCGAAAAGGATATGCCCCGCATCCATGAACTGCTGAGCCAGGTGGAGGAAGTACACCACAAAATCCGCCCCGACCTTTTCAAGGCCGGCGGCCGCAAATATACCGATGAGGAGCTCGCCCGCATCATTGCCGACGACAACCGCCCGATTCTTGTGGCCGTCGACGAGAACGACGCGCTGCTCGGCTATGCATTCTGCCAATTCCAGCAGTATCAGGGCAACAATATCATGACCGATATCAAGACCCTGTATATTGACGATCTCTGCGTGAATGAAACCCTGCGCGGGCAGCACATCGGCCGCGCGCTGTACGATGCCGCCGTCGCCTACGCCAAAGCCCACGGCTGCTACAACCTGACCCTCAACGTCTGGGCCGGCAATGAAACCGCCCGGCGGTTCTATGAATCCTGCGGTTTGAAGCCGCTGAAGTATGGGATGGAAGTTGTTTTGGATAAGAGCTGAGAGTTTAGTTATGGTGTTCCGCGCGCCTGCGGCGCGCTCGAAAAATGGAGCCCTTCCCTTTTCAAAAATGCGCCGTCAGGCGCACCGCATCTAAACGCTCAACTCTTAACGCTCAAACAAAAATCGCCCCCGCCGGCAAAGCCTGCTGCAAGGCTGCCGGCGGGGGCGGTTTTTTGTTTGAACGGCTCAATACTTGGCCGGGTTGGCGCTGAGGTATTTCTTAACCATCAACGCCACTTTGAAGACGATGGCATCGTCAAACTTGCGCAGGTCAAGGCCAGTCAATTTCTTGATCTTTTCAAGCCGGTAGACCAGCGTGTTGCGGTGGACAAACAAACCGCGGCTTGTTTCCGATACATTGAGGTTATTTTCAAAGAAGCGCTGGATGGTGAACAGCGTTTCCGAATCCAGGCTGTCGATGCTGTCCTGCTTGAAGACCTCGCGCAGGAAAGCTTCACACAGGGTGGTCGGCAGCTGGTAAATCAGCCTTGCAATGCCGAGGTGGTCGTAGGAGATGACCTGCTTTTCGTTGTCAAATACCTTGCCAACCTCCATCGCGATCTGAGCTTCCTTGAAACTGGCCGCCAGGTCCTTGATGTTTGCAATCGGGGTGCCGATGCCGACCACCGCTTTGATATAATGCTCGCCCTGTAGGTTATCCACAATCGAAGCGGCAAGCTTTTCCATATCGCGGATGTTGTTGTCCGGCTTGATTTCTTTGACCAGCACGGTATCGGTCTCTGAAATATTAAAGACAAAGTCCTTCTGCTTATCGGGGAAAAGGCTGCTCACAACGTCGTAAGCCGAAATATCGTTGCCGCTTGTCACCCGGATCAGCAGCACAACCCGCTGCACATCGGATACAAAGTGCAGTTCCCGCGCCTTGGCATAGATATCACCGGGCAGGATGTTATCCAGCACAACGTTTTTGATGAAATTGGTCTTGTCGAACTTTTCGTCGTGGTATTGCTTGATGCTCTGCAGGCTGATTGAAAGCAGGGATGCAAACTGTTCGGCGGTGGTATCGATCCCCTCAACGAAGACGGCGTAATCGTTATGTTTGGCGTTGGAAAACTGGTGGTAGGCAAAACCATCCTGCACAAAGGCATCCCCGGCAGTCAGGCGATTGGCGGCAAAGCCTTCACGCATTTCACCAATCTGCCCCAGCTCGGAGCAGGCGATCACAGTGCCGGTCTCATCCACGACGCCCACCACGCGGTCGATCGCATTCTTCATTTGGTAGACCACGTTCTGGAATACCCTGTTTGCCATACTCTAGCCTCTCCTTACCTTTGTGCTGAATGACCAAAGCGGGTGAAGTCCCTTCCCGCGCCACTCTGCCGTGATTTTGCCCCAATTCCACCGGGCTGTCATGTCTATTTTACACAATCAAGTTGGCTTTTGCAACAGTTTTGCTGTAGAAAATAAGATTTTTCTTGTGTAATTTTGTTTTCTTAGCGAAAAGCTACACTTTATTCGGAAAATTGACGGTGAAAATTTCCGTCAATTTGCCGATATCTCAGGCCTTGGGGTCGTCCTTGCGCTGCTCCAGCGTGCCGGTGCCGCCTTCCACCACGCCGCGGCGTGCAAACACATAGGTGATGCTGTGGAAAAAGATCTTGCAATCCTTGGCAAAGGTGATATCGGCCGCGTATTCCCCGTCATACCGGGCCTTGACATCAATCGGCAGCTCGTCACGGCCGTTGATCTGCGCCAGGCCGGTCAGCCCGGGGCGCACGTCGTTGGCGTGCACGGCGTCCCGCGCTTCGATCAGGTCGTACTGGTTGTACAGAGCAGGCCGGGGGCCGATGATGCTCATCTGCCCGGCAATGATGTTGTAAATCTGGGGCAGCTCGTCAAGGCTGGTGCGGCGCAGGAACGCCCCGCTTTTGGTGATGTAGGCGTTTGGGTTTTTCAGCAGGTGGGTCGGCACATCGTGGGGGGTATCGCCGCGCATCGTGCGGAATTTCAGGATGTTGAAATGGGTTTTGTGCAGCCCCACCCGCCGCTGTTTGAAAAATACCGGCCCGGGTGAATCCAGCTTAATCCAGACAGCCAGTACCGCCATCGGGATGGCCAGCACCACGGCTGCCGCCAGCGACAAAATCAGGTCCAGCGCGCGTTTGCCATATTTTTCATACATGGTTCATCCCTCCCGGCTGTCGGCCTCCGCTTTGGCAACGGCCTGGGCGACGGCGTTCTTATCAAGGATTTGGGTGTTGCCCCGCGCCGCGCTGACCGTGTGGTCTTCGTTGACCTTGCGGTTGGGGTGGTATTGCCCCACAATCTGCATCAGGGCGCCAACCACCGATTCATCGTTGTTTTCGGCGCATTGCTGCAGGTGCTGCAGTTCGGTATAAAAACGGGCCAGGTCAATCTGCATTGGCGGGGCGATGAAGATCTTGTTGTGGGCGGTGCGGATCATCTTGTCCTGCTCGGAATCAAGCATAAGCTCTTCGTACAGCTTTTCACCCGGGCGCAGGCCGGTGATCTCAATCGGGATATCAACCCCTGGCTCATAGCCGTAAAACCGGATCAGCCGGGTGGCCAGGTCCATAATCCGCACCGGTTCGCCCATATCCAGCACATAGATGCTGCCGCTTTTGGCAAGGCCGCCGGCCTGCAGCACGAGCTGGGCGGCTTCCGGGATGGTCATGAAGTACCGCACAATATCGGGGTGGGTGATGGTTACCGGGCCGCCGCGTTTGATCTGTTCCTCAAACAGAGGGATCACGCTGCCGTGGCTGCCCAGCACATTGCCAAACCGCACCGCCATGCACCGCATGCTCGTGTGGGAGGCATAGGTCTGGATCAGCATTTCGCAGATGCGCTTGGTGCAGCCCATGACGTTGGTGGGGTTGACAGCCTTGTCGGTTGAGAGCTGGACAAAACGCTCAACATCGTGCTCGGCCGCCGAGGTCAGCAGGTTTTTGGTGCCAAAGACGTTGTTTTTGACCGCTTCGGCCGGGCTCAGCTCCATCAGCGGCACATGCTTGTGCGCCGCGGCATGGAAAACAACCGAAGGATGGTAGGTTTCAAACACTTCATCCAGCCGGTGTTTGTCCCGGATAGAGCCGATCAGGGTCACGATTGGCGCATCGGCGCCATACTTGCTGTGCAGCTCCATCTCAAGCTCATAGGCGCAGTTTTCATAAATATCAAAAATCAGGAGCTGCCGCGGGGAATACCGCATGATCTGGCGGCACAGCTCGCTGCCGATCGAACCGCCGCCGCCGGTGACCAGCACAATTTTATCATGCAGGTATTCGGCAATCTGGGCGTTGTTGAGCTGGATCTCATCGCGGGAAAGAAAGTCTGCGGTGTTCAGCTCGCGCAGGCCGGCCACCACAGGTTTGCCGCTTTCATCCACAGCCTGCGGGTCGTTGAGCATACGCACCCGGCAGTGGGTCGAGTTGCAGAGGTTGATGACCTCCCGCAGCCGGTCGCCTTTCAGGGTGGTGATGGCGATGACAATCTCCATGATATGGTATTTGCGCACAAGCTCGGGTATGTCCGAGATTGTGCCGCGCACAGGCACGCCCTGCACCCGCAGGTTCTTTTTGGTCAGGTCATCGTCCACAATCGCGACCGGGTTGCCGAAAGATGCGTTTTTTGATTTGCAGAGGTTGACAGCCCAGGCGCCGGCGTTGCCCGCGCCGACGATCAGCAGCGGGGCGGCGTTGCGCCGGCCGCGGTCCTGGTCATGGGTTTGCCAGCTGGCCTTGACAGCGCGCACCAGCCGCCACAAAAAACGGATGCCGGCCACGGCCGCCGTGTTCAGCAGCCCGGCGATGATCAGCACCGAACCGCTGATGCCGCGGCTGCCGCGCACAAGCATATCAAACAGCATAATAAAGCCGGTAGCAAGCCCTGAAAGGCAGAGCAGCCGGGCCAGATCCCGCATGCCGGCGTATTCCCACATGATCTCATACAGCCCGCCGAACCAGTACACAACCATATAGATCGGCAGGATATAAATCAGCATCGGGGTCATGGCCGTGATGACGGCCTCCCGGCTTGGGGTGTCGATGATGTTCTGGGCGGCCAGGGTGGCGGCATCGTCATACCGCAGCACAATCGACAGGTAAAAACACAGCACAATCAGCGCGCAGTCCAGCAGCATCAGCAAAATGCGGCGGGGCAGGCCTTTGATGAGTTGTTCGTTGGATGGTTTCATGCAGCTTCCTTCCCGGCCGGCAGGCGGCGCGGTGTTCTGGATCATAGGGCGCAGCGCGCCCCCGTACGTCTTATTATAACACGACTTTGCCCCGTTTGTCCCCCTGCAGGGCGGCCAAACGGAGCAAATGGTGCACAAATTGCACAGGGCTGTTTTGGATGTTTTAACAAGAATACCGTTATTCCACCGTCACGCTCTTGGCCAGGTTGCGCGGTTTGTCTACATCCAGGCCCTTGGCGCAGCTGACATAATAGGCCAACAGCTGCAGCGGAATGACCGAAAGGCTTGTCGCAAAGTGGGGGTCGGTTTTCGGCACATAGACGGTGAAGCCGGCCGTGTCCTCAATGCTGTAGTTTCCGTAACTCGTCAGCCCCATCAGGAAGGCGCCGCGGCTTTTGGCTTCCACCAGGTTGGAAACTGTCTTTTCAAACAGATCAGGCTGGGTCAGGATGCCGACAACCAGCGTGCCCTTCTCCACAAGCGAGATGGGCCCGTGCTTCATCTCACCGGCGGCGAACGCTTCGGAATGGATGTAGCTGATTTCTTTGAACTTGAGGCTGCCCTCCAGCGCGACGGCATAATCCAGCCCGCGGCCGATGAAGAACGCATCATGCGCGTTGGCATATTTGCTTGCAAACCACTGGATGCGCTCTTTGTCCTGCAGGGTTTTCTCAATCTTTTCAGGCAGGGCCTGCAGTTCGGTTACAAGCGCGGCGCAGCGGTCTTCGTCCAGCGTGCCGCGCACCCGGCCGAAGGCGATGGCCAGCAGGTAGCAGGCGGCCAGTTGGGTGCTGTAGGCTTTGGTGGTGGCCACGGCAATCTCCGGCCCGGCCCAGGTGTAGAGCGTGGCGTCGGCCTCCCGCGCGATGGAAGAGCCCACGACATTGACGATGCCGACTGTGCGCACGCCGCGCTCTCTGCACAGGCGCAGCGCAGCCAGCGTGTCGGCGGTTTCGCCGCTCTGGCTGATGATGATGGCGAGGGAATCGGGCTCCAGCACCGGGTCGCGGTAGCGGAATTCGCTTGCAACATCCACTTCCACCGGCAGCCGGGCCAGGCTTTCAAACACATACCGCGCAGCCACTCCGACATGGTAGGCGGAGCCGCAGCCGATGATGTAGAGCCGCCGCACCTGGCGCAGCGCTTCCTCATCCAGGGCAAGTTCACTCAGGTCCACCTGGCCGTCCTTGATGCGCGGGCTGATCGTGTCGCGCACAGCGGCGGGCTGCTCGTGGATTTCCTTCATCATGAAATGCTCGTACCCGCCTTTTTCGGCAGCTTCGGCATCCCACTCAATTGTCGAAGCCGCTTTTTGCACCGGCTCGCGGTCGATGTTGTAAAATTCGATCGAATCGGCGGTCAGCCGCGCAATCTCGAGGTTGTCGATATAATAGACGGTGCGGGTATATTTGAGCAGCGCCGGCACATCGGAGGCAATCAGGTTGCCGTTTTCGGCCTGCCCCACAATCAGCGGGCTGTCTTTGCGCACGGCGTATACAACGCCGGGCTGGTCGGCAAACAGTACGCCCAGCGCGTAGGAGCCGCGCACATGCAGCATCATCCGGGTGATGGCGCCAAGCGGGTCGCCGGCGGCCTCGCCGGTATAATAGTAGTCGATGAGCTGGGCCACAACTTCGGTATCAGTCTGGGAGACAAAGTCGAACCCGCGGCCGATCAGCCGGTCTTTCAGTTCCTGAAAGTTTTCAATGATGCCGTTGTGTACCACCGCGATCCGCTCGTCCTTGCTGTAATGCGGATGGGCGTTGACGACGCTCGGCTCGCCGTGGGTGGCCCAGCGCGTGTGGCCGATGCCGCAGCAGCCGGCAACGGCATGGCCGCCGTCGGTCATATCGCTGAGCACCCGCAGCCGTCCTTTCGCCTTGACAATCTCAATTTTGCCGGCGGCGTTCTGCACCGCAATGCCGGCCGAATCATAGCCGCGATATTCAAGTTTGGCCAGACCGTCCAACAAAATCGGGGCGGCCTGGTCCCGGCCGGTAAAACCAACAATTCCACACATCGGTAGTTCCCTCCAGTTTGTGTCATGAGATTGGGGCGAATCTTCGCCGAAAGCGCGATCCATCGGATCTGCGCTTGCAACGCTAAACTCGAAACTCTTTATCCTTCACGGATTCTTCCAGTATATGCGATTTTGTGCAAAATGTCTACCTTTTCAGGGGGCCAAACCGCAAACCTGACCAAAAAAGTAACCGGCCGTCAAGGGCAACGGCCGGCTGCGCACGTATTCTCCCTTTCCAGTATCTTACACCATGAAGACTTTTTAAATGAAGAAAGACGTACTTACTCAAGTTTATCAAGAAATTCGGCTGCCTGCAAGGAAAACGCGGCGTTTTCTGCTTTTGCAAAGAAAATACCGCGCGTTTTTTGCGTTTCCCTTGTTTTGAGGGGAGAACACAAAAGAATGTTAGTCTGCCCCGCCTGTGCCTTGGGCCAGCCGGGCGCATACGACATACCGCCCGTTGGCGCTGGAATACTCACAGGTGGAGAGCGTCAGCAGCTGGTCGCCATAAGAAGGGGTGATGCCGCTGTCCACATCGCTGCGGCGTTTGGTCTCGGCCACAAACTCGTTGAACGTCGCCTCATCCATATCGAGGAAGGTGTTGTACGGGAAGCTGGTATCCTGCACCACGTCAATCGCAAAGGCGGCGTATACTTCATAATCGCCGCCGCCGTACAGCGTGTCCAGCCGGATGGTCGGGTGTTCTTCATACATGGAAGCTTCCTTGTAATCGGTCAGGCAGCCGAAGATGGTGCCGGTTTTCATGTTGTGGCCGTAGATCACAAGGTTGTTGCTCTGCGCGTCCGCAGTCAGCGTGCAGTCTTCGTCCAGATAAGGCGTGCCATAGTTGCTGTATTCCTGGCTGAAATCATGCCGCAGGTAAAAATCCGGGCGGTCCGGGCTGTACATGACCGGGAAGCTCAGATTGGTGCCCTCGATTTTGATCCAGCCTACAAAGTCAGGGTTGCGTGCAACCAGCGGTGCGAACCGGGTGGCGTTATCCGCCGTTGTTTCCACCGAAACAGTCTCGGTGCTTGGTTCGGCAATCAGCGATTCCAGCTGCGTGAATTCGGATTCAGTCTGTTTGTCCTGCCACAGCCGGCTCAGCAGCGCGCCGGCGCTGGCCACAAACACCAGCGCAAAAAAGGCGAGCGCCACCGTGTACCCCACACCGCTGCGTTTGGGTTTGGTGGTGCGGGCCGCCCGAACGGGGGCGGGGTCCAGGTCCTGGTCGTACAAAACCGGTTTCCCGGTTTGCACAAGCGGGGCGGGATCGTTGCGTTTGATTTTCGGCATGGGCACAAGCCTCCTGCAAAAGCGGTGAAACGCCGGGGATAAGTTCCTAAACGAGCCTATTATACTACGTTGTGCCGTCTTTGGCAAGAAAAAACAGCGCGTCTGACCCTTGGCAGAGGGGGAAGGGGTATGGTATACTGGTGGTAAAGATTTGGCAAAGATTCTATTCCGAAAGGTAGGGACCCCATGCTCGTTTCTCTTCTGCTGCTTCTGGCGGTCGTCATGTTTACCTGCACCGCGTTTCACCGCCTGTCCAACCGGCTGGGGGTGCCGGCGCTGTTGGCGTTTTTGTTTTTGGGGATGCTCTTCGGCTCAGACGGCCTGTTCAAAATCCCGTTTGAAGATTACGCCTTTGCCGACCAGGTCAGCACCGTGGCGCTGCTGTTCATCATGTTTTACGGCGGCTTCGGCACCAACTGGCGCACAGCGCGCCCGGCCGCTGCCCCGGCCATCCTGCTTTCCAGCCTGGGAACCGTGCTCACGGCGGCGCTGACAGGCCTGTTCTGCCATTTTGTGGTGGGTATGCCGCTGCTGGAAGGCCTGCTCTGCGGCGCGGTGCTCGGCTCTACCGATGCGGCTTCGGTTTTCGCCATTCTGCGCGCGCGCAAACTTGCGCTGAAAGAAAACACGGACTCCCTGCTGGAGGTGGAAAGCGGTTCGAATGACCCGTTCGCCTATATGCTCACGGCGGTTCTGCTCACGGCAATGGAAAGCGGCATCACACCCGGGGCGGTGGCGCGGCTGCTTGGCGCACAGCTTGTGTTTGGGCTGGCGTTTGGGTTCGGCGTCGGCTGGGCGGCGTTGTGGCTGCTGCGCCGCCTGCGGCTGGATGGCTCAGGCTTTGAAACGATTTTTGTGGTGGCGACTGCGCTGTTCAGCTATGCGGCGCCGGCCATGCTCGGCGGAAACGGTTTTTTGAGCGTATACATTACCGGCATCCTGCTGGGCAACGGCCGGCTGCGCAGCACCGCAACCCTTGTCTCTTTCTTTGATGGGGTTACCGGCATTATGCAGATGGTGCTGTTTTTCCTGCTTGGCCTGCTGGCCTTTCCCAGCCAGATGCCCGCTGTGGTGCTGCCGGCGGTCGGCATTATGCTGTTCCTGACCTTTGCGGCGCGGCCGGCGGCGGTCTTTCTGCTGCTGGCGCCGTTCCGCGGCAGCAGGCGGCAAAAGCTGCTGGTTTCCTTTGCGGGGCTGCGGGGGGCGGCTTCGATCGTTTTCGCGGTTATGACGGTTATCAGCCCGGTTTCTACCGACCATGACCTGTTTCATATTGTCTTTTTGATTGTTCTGTTTTCCATCTCGCTGCAGGGGTCGCTGCTGCCGTTGGCCGCGCGCCGGCTGGGCATGATTGACGAAGGGGGAAATGTCCTCAAAACCTTTACCGACTATGTGGATGAAACGCCGGTACAGTTCATTCAGTTTACGGTGCCGGACGGCCATGCCTGGTGCGGCCGGGCCGTGCGGGATTTGATCCTGCCGCCCGGCAGCCTGCTGATCAGCCTGCAACGCGGGCAGGAGCAGATCGTGCCGAACGGCGATACACAGCTGGCCGCCGGGGACAGGCTGATCCTTGCGGCGCTTGAGAGGGAAACCCTGCCCGGCGTGACCTTGACCGAAAAAGAGGTCACGGCGCAAGACCTTGCCGCCGGTGCCCGCCTGGCCGATCTGCCGCGCCGCGCCGATGCCCTGATCGTGCTGGTGGAGCGCGGCGACAGCTATCTGCTGCCAAACGGCGATACCATTTTGCAGGCAGGGACCGGTTGGTGATCAACAATACCGAGGGGTAAACAAAAACCAGAAGCCGCGACAGCACGGCTTCTGGCAGACTGTTGCCCCTTTTGCGGTATCAAAAAAGCGGTCACGGCGCGCCGGCTTTGGCCGGATACATCCGGACAAGCGGCCAGCCAAGGCTTGATGCGGCCTCGGCGTCATGGGTGACAAGGATCGCATCCCGTCCGGCAGTCAGACGACGGATCGCGGCCGATGCCTGGCTGACGAGGGCGGCATCCATGCCGGTGAAGGGTTCGTCAAACAGCAGGGCCGGCGCGCCGGGGCACAGCAGCGCCCGCAGCAGCGCCGCGCGCCGCGCCTGCCCGCCCGAAAGCTTTGCGCAGGGCAGCGCAAGTTCCTTATCGGTAAAGCCGAGCGCACGCAGCTCGGCTTCGGCTGCCGCTGCGCTGCCGCCGGGCAGCGTTATGTTGGCCGCCGCCGTCAGCTGCGGGCACAGGCGGTTTTCCTGAAAGACCGCCGCCACCCGCACGGGGGCCTGCACCGCGCCTTCATCGGCGGTTTCCAGCCCCATCAGGATGCGAAGCAGCGTTGTTTTGCCGCATCCGGAAGGCCCCATCAGCACAAGCGGGCCGTTGACGGTCAGGCTGAAATCCTGCAAAACGGTCTTGGGACCGAATTTCTTGGTCAGGTGGTTGACCGCAAAGCTCATGCCGCTACCTCCCCGCAGAGTTTTTTCTTGGCTGCCCGCAGCCCGCGTGCCGACAGCGCCGACAGCGCGGCCGACAGCAGCACGATGACGAGCGTCCAGGCAAAGACATCGGGGGTGGACAGCGTGATCTTGGCGCGGTAGAGCGCATCCCCGACGCTGTGGTCGGGCAGGCCGATGACCTCGGCCGAAACGCCGCTTTTCCAGCACATGCCCATCGCGGCGATGCAGCTTTCGCTGAAGGAGGGAAAGACCCCCGGCAGCCAGATGTACCGCAGACGTTTGGAAAGCGGCAGCTTGTAGACCGCCGCCATCTCGAGCAGCTGGGGGTCGGTATCGGCCATACCGCCCGCAACCCCGGCATAGATCACCGGCAGCACATGGGTAAAGCTGACCACGACCGAAAGATTTTCACTGCGCACCCAGAGCAGCGCCAGAATCACAAAGCTCGCGACCGGCATCGCGCGGATCAGCTGCAGCGGCGGGCCGATCAGAACCCGCACCCACTGCCACCGCCCGCCGGCCGCGCCCAGCAGCAAACCGACCGCCACCGCCAAAAGGAACCCGGTCAGAATCCGCAGTGAACTGAATACAATGCGGCGCCAGAATTCGGTTGTCGGCAGCTGGGCGGCCAGCGCTTGTACCGTCTGCGAGGGTGTGGCCAAAAACAACCCGCCGTGGCCCAGCGCCATGGCCAGCAACTGCCAGGCGGCCACCCAGAACAGGATGGCCGCCGCAGTCTGCCAGCGCTTCGGTTTAGCCCGCGACGCCATAGTAGAAGGCGTCGTCCGGCATGGCGCCGCCCACACTGGCCGGGTCGGCGTCGTACAGAACCTGGAAGTAGGTGGCAAGGTCGGTTTTCATCTCCGAACCTGTTTCAAAGACGATGTTGCATTCGGGCAGCGCCTTCTGGGCCAGCGCGGCCTTGGCCACAATGCCGTATTCCTCGCACAGCGCGGCCGTGCCCTCCAGATCCGAATTGGCCAGTTCCGTGCTGGTCTCATATGCGGTCAGGAAGGCGCTGAAGGCTTCGGGGTTCGCCTCAATCGCGTCGGTGCGGGCCACCAGCACGCCGGTCACAAGCTTGGAACCGGCCACGGCCTCCCACTCGGTGTTCATATCGAGGGCCACCCGCAGCCCCTCCACCTGGGAGAGCGCGCTTGTCACGAACGGCTGGGGCAGCATTGCGATCGTGCCCGCGCCGGCCTGCAGCTGGGCCAGCGCCTCGGTGGCCTCGCTGAAATATTCGATCGTCACGTCGGTATCGGGGTCAAGGCCGTTCTCGCTCAGCACATACCGCAGCACATACTCCGGCGTTGTGCCCTTGCCGGTGGTCAGGATGGTCTGCCCGGCCAGGTCGGCCACGCTCTGCACGCTGTCGCCCTGTTCCAGCACATACAGCACGCCGAGGGTGTTGATCGCGGCCACCTGCACCGCGCCGTTCGTTTTCTGGTAGAGGGTGGCGGCCAGGTTCGCCGGCACCGCGGCGGCGTCCAGTTCGCCCTGCACAAGCATCGGTACAATCTCGTCGGCCGCGCCGTGCATCGAAAATTCGAGGTCAAACCCGTAGTCGGCTTCGCCGCTGGCAACGTCGTCCACCAGGTTGATCAAGCCCATTGTGGTGGGGCCTTTCAGGCCGGCCACCCGCAGCGCGGCGGTTTCGGCCGCTTCGGGGGAAGCCGGGGCTTCGGTCGGGGCAGGGGCCTCGGCGGCGGCGGTGGCAGCCGGGGTTTCGGTGGCTTCGGGCGCTGCGCTGCTCGCCGCACCGCAGCCGGCCAGCGATGCGGTCATGGCCAGCGCAAGCAGCCCGGCCAAAAGACGGTTGGATTTCATGGTACTCCTCCTTGCGAAAGCGCAGAGAAAACGGCTGCCGCTGTAAAAGGGCGGCAGGCCGCTGCGCTTTGATTTGCTTTTGCGGGCTTACTATACTATAATAAAAGACAGAAGTCGATTGCCGGTGCAACAATTTTGCCCCGGCAACAAAACGCACGCTGTACAAAGGAGCCCGGTATGGATCTCTCACCCTATTACCCGCTGCTGCGGGCAACCTCGCTGCTGCGCCATATGCGTGATGACGAGCTTGACCATCTGCTCCACTGTTTTAATCCCCGCGTGCGCCGTTACCAGAAAGGCGAACTGCTGCTGCTGGCCGGCTACGAGACGCGGGAGGTCGGCATCCTGCTGGAAGGGCAGATCATCGCGCTCAAAAACACGCCGGACGGCGGCAGCGTGGCGATCACCCAGATGGAAGCCGGCGGCCTGTTTGGGGATGTGCTTTCGGGCTCAAGCGAAAAAAGCCCGGTCAGCGTGATGGCGCAGACCGCCTGCCTGGCCCTCTACCTGCCATATGAAAAGATCATCCACCCCTGCGCCCAGCTGCACGAAACCCATCTGCAGCTGCTGCAAAACCTTGTGCTGACCATCTCGAACAAATACTTCGCGCTCGACCGCCGCATTGAACTGCTGATCTGCAAAAGCCTGCGCACCCGGATCAGCCTGTGGCTGCTGGAACAGGCCGAGGCCGCCGGCAGCGATACCTTCGCCGTGCCGCTGACCCGCGCCGGCCTGGCGGAGTATCTCAACTGTGACCGCAGCGCCCTGAGCCGGGAACTCGGCCGGATGCAGCGCGAAGGGCTGGTCGAAACCTTCCGCGGCAGCTTCAAAATTCTGGATAAACCACGTCTGCGAACCCAGTGCCAGATGTGAGCGCCTGATACATCCTACGATGAGGTGAACCCATGAACAACCGTGAAACCCCTGTTTTGTATATTGTCATCCCCTGTTACAACGAAGAAGCCGTGCTGCCGATCACGGCGCCGATGTTTTTGCAAAAAATTACAGATCTGGCCGCCGCCGGAAAAATCAGCCCCGAAAGCCGGGTGCTCTTTGTCAACGATGGTTCGAAGGATAAAACCTGGCAGATCATCACCGAGCTGGCAAACAGCGACCCGCACTACATCGGCATCAGCCAGAGCCGCAACCGCGGCCACCAGAACGCCGTGCTGGCCGGTTTGATGGAAGCCAAAGACCGCTGCGATATCACAATCTCGATCGACTGCGACGGCCAGGACGACATCAACGCGATGGACGCAATGGTGGACGCCTACCGCGACGGCTGCGAGATTGTTTACGGCGTGCGTTCCAAGCGGGATACCGATACCTTTTTCAAGCGCTTCACGGCCGAAGGGTTTTACAAACTTCTCAACGCGATGGGGGCCGAGGTCGTCTACAACCATGCCGACTACCGCCTGATGAGCGCCCGCGCTTTGCAGGAGTTTGCCAAGTTTAAGGAGGTCAACCTCTACCTGCGCGGCATGGTGCCGCTTGTCGGCTTCAAGAGCACGGTCGTTACCTACGAGCGGCACGAACGGATCGCCGGCGAAAGCCACTACCCGCTTTCCAAAATGCTCGGCCTTGCGTTTGACGGCATCACAAGCCTTTCGGTCAAGCCGATCCGCTTTATCACAGGTTTTGGCGTGCTGGTGGCCGGGGTATCCTTCCTTGGGGTGGTCTGGGCCATCATTGAAGCGCTGCTCGGCGCGACGGTGTCGGGCTGGGCGTCCACCACCTGCATCATCTGCTTTGTCTCGGGCGTGCAGCTGATTTGCCTTGGCGTGATCGGGGAGTATATCGGCAAGATTTACATGGAAACCAAGCGCCGCCCGCGCTACATCATCAGCGACCGCACCTGGGAAAAAGCGGAAAAAGCAGGACAGGGGGATACGCTATGAGCCGTCAGGTCTGGAAGGGCTCGACCCTGTTAAACCCCGAACCGCCGGTGCTTGTCAGCTGCGGCCCGGCCGACCGGCCCAACCTCATCACGGTGGGCTGGTGCGGTACCATCTGTACCCAGCCGCCGATGCTCTCGATCAGCGTCCGGCCTGAGCGCTACAGCCACGGCCTTATTCAAGAGAGCGGCGTCTTTGTCGTCAACCTGCCGACCGAATCGCTTGTGCGGGCCGTTGACTGGTGCGGGGTCAAAAGCGGACGGGATGTGGACAAGTTCGCCGCAATGGGCCTGCACGCCGCCCCGGCCGCCAAGGTGGAGACGGTCCTTTTGGAGGAAAGCCCCCTGAACCTTGAATGCAAGGTCACCCAGGTGATCCCGCTCGGCAGCCATGATTTGTTCCTGGCCGAGGTTGTCGCCTGCGATGTGGACGAGAGATTGCTTGACCCGAACGGCAGGCTCTGCCTCGAGCGCGCCGGCCTTATTGTCTACTCACACGGGGCGTATCTTGCGCTCGGCAGGCAGCTTGGCACCTTTGGCTACAGCGTGCGCAAAAAGCCGCGCCGCGCCCCCCGCAAAGGAGGATCACGATGAACAAAACCGACAGCTTTCTGCATCAACTGCACCTGCGTGCGCGGGAACGGCAGATTGTGCGGCTGCTGCGCAACCAGGTGGCCGCGGCGTCCAGCATATTGGAAGTGGTGCTTGCCATCCTTGTGCTGATCGGGCTTTTAATCAGCACGGTGCCGATCGCGCAGGAGATGTTCAACCTTGTCTCCACCCGGAGCACCGAGGCGTTCCAGACTTTTTTGGGCCACGCCTTCAACCTTGTCATCGGCATTGAGTTTATCAAGATGCTGGCCAAACACAGCCCGGGCAGCGCACTGGAGGTGCTGCTCTACGCGATTGCGCGGCAGATGATCCTCGGGCACGAATCGGCGCTCGAAAGCTTCATCAGCGTTGCTTCCATCGGGCTGATCTTCCTGATCCGGCGGTTTGTCTTTGTGCCGTCCTTCGGTTCCACCATGCCGGATGGCCAGCCCGCCCCTGATACCGAACCCAACCCCCATGAAGGGGACGAAACCTTTGCCTGAAGGCTTTGCCTGGTTACAGAACCATATTTGCCTGCGCGCTGCGCCCTGCCCGGGGTGCAGCGCGCTTTTTGCTGTGCAGAGGGTACGGGTATGCAGCAAAGATCAACAAAAGATCAACGCCTTTGTTTATCTGGCGTTTACCTTGGGCGTGTAGAATCTAAAACGTTGAAACAAAACAAACCAATCCAAAATAAAAAACACCCAAGCGAAACCCAAGGAGGATCTTTCAAATGAAACTGCATATGAACCCGAATACTCTCGCTGACCTTGCCGATGTCATCCGCGCGATGGCCGGCCTGACCACCCCGGCAGGTGTCGGCCGGAACGCCACGCACAGCGTCCGCTGAGCTTTATAAGGAGGAATCTGCCATGAAAACCACCGCCGCGTCCAACCGCACGCTCTATCTTGTCACCGGTGCTGCCGGTTTCCTTGGCGGCACGGTCTGCCGCCAGCTTGTCGCCCGGGGCGACCGGGTGCGCGCCTTCGTGCTGCCCGGCGACAAGGCCGAGCGGTATGTCCCCGCCGAGGCCGAAATCTGTGAGGGCGACCTGACCGACCCCGCCTCGCTGCAGCGTTTCTTCGCGGTTGAGGATGGCACCACCGTCAACGTCATCCACTGCGCCTCGATCGTCACGGTCAACCCCGATTACAGCCAGAAGGTCATGGACGTCAATGTCGGCGGCACCAAAAACATCATCGACTGCTGCCTTGCGGCCAAAAACTTCGGCAAGCTTGTCTACGTCAGTTCGACCGGCGCCATCCCCGAGCAGCCCAAGGGCCGGAAAATCGCCGAAGTCGATCACTTCGAACCCGAGCGCGACCCCGACCATGTCCGCGGCTGCTACAGCCAGAGCAAAGCGCTGGCCACCCAGGCCGTACTCAACGCAGTACATGAGCGCGGGCTCAACGCCTGTGTCGTCCACCCCTCCGGCATCATGGGCCCGGAGGATTACGCGGTGGGGGAGACCACCGGCACAATGATCAAGATCATCAACGGCGAGATGCCGATGGGAATTGACGGCACCTTCAACCTCTGTGACGTGCGCGACCTTGCCGCCGGCTGCATTGCCGCGGTGGATAAGGGCCGCCGGGGCGAGTGCTACATCCTGGGCAACAAAGCGGTCCGGTTCAAGGACTTTGCCAAACTTGTGGCCGAAGAGGCCGGCTGCAAGGCCCCGCGCCTTTTCCTGCCCTGCGGCGTCGCGAACTTTGTCGCCGGCATCACCGAGAAACGGGCCCAAAAGACCGGCGAAAAACCGCTGCTGACCACCTTCTCAATTTACAACCTTGCCCGCAACAATGAGTTTGATTCCACCAAGGCGGAGCGGGAGCTCGGTTACCACACCCGCTCCTACCGCGAGACGATGCACGACGAAATCGCCTGGCTCAAAGCCACCGGCAAGATCGGCGCGGTGCGTGTCTGAGCCAAAGAGGGAGCAGGAACGATGAAAAACGGAAGCGAGAAAAAGCCGGTCTGCGTCATCACCGGCGGCAGCAGCGGCATGGGCCTGGCCACGGCCCGGCGGATGGGGCAAAAGGGCTGCGCCCTTGTGCTGGCCGCCCGCACGCCGAAAAAGCTCGATGCGGCGATCGAAGAACTCGCGGCGGCCGGAGTCACGGCCACGGCCTGCCGCTGTGATATCAGCGATGCAGGCAGCGTGCAGGGCCTTGCAGCTTATGCCGCAAGCCTTGGCCCGGTCACGACGGTGCTGCACATCGCCGGCATGAGCCCCCACATGGGGGACGCCGAGGCGATCATGCGGGGCAACGCGCTCGGCACCGTGCACATCCACGACGCATTTTACCCTGTCATCGAGCCGGGCGGCTGCCTTGTCGATACGTCCTCAATGTCGGCCTATCTTGCGCCGGAATTCATCATGCCGAAAGGGGCGTTCAAACTGGCGGCCGACGACCGCGAAGCCTTCTGCCGCAAGATGATGGCCCGGGTCAATCTGCTGCCGAAAAATTCCCGCCCCGGCGCGGCGTATGCAACCAGCAAGTACTTTGTGATCTGGTATGCCCGGCACGAAGCCGCGCGGTTCGGCGCGCGCGGGGTGCGGGTGCTCTCGGTCACGCCGGGCAACTTCGATACCCCGATGGGAAAGCTTGAAAAGGACGGAGCCGGGGCCTACCTGAAATTCAACGCAATCCCGCGGCTGGGCAAACCCGACGAGATCGCCGCCCTCTTCGCCGCCGTCAGTGACCCCGAAATGGGCTACCTGACCGGCACGGATATTTTGTGCGACGGCGGATGCGTGGCAGGTAAAATAAAATAAGAGTTCAGAGTTTTGAGTTGAGAAATTAGATGCGGTGCTCCTTCGGCACGCTTTGGAAAACAGCCGGCAGCCTGCCGCCGCTTTTTTGAGCGCGCAGCGCGGAACACTTTATCTAAACTCTCAACTCTTCACTCTAAACTCTTTTAGGGCCAAGCGTAACGATTGGGGAAGGCTGTTTGCCTTAGAACAGCCCTGTAATTTTCCCTTTGGCGTCGCAGTCAATGTCCATGGCGGCCGGGTGCTTGGGCAGGCCGGGCATCGTCATGATCGAGCCGCAGATCACGACGACGAAGCCGGCGCCGGCCGAAAGCCGCACCTCCCGCACGTTCATCGTGAACCCTTCCGGCGCGCCGAGCAAAGAGGCGTCGTCGCTGAAGGAATACTGCGTCTTGGCGATGCAGACCGGCAGCTTGCCGTAGCCGAGCTTCTCAAGCTCGGCCAGCATCTTTTTGGCGGCCGGGGCGTAGCTGACCGACCCGGCGCGGTAAATCTTTTTCGCCACGTCGTCGATCTTTTCCTCAACCGTCTCGTCAAGATCGTAGGTATACTGAATCGGCGCGGGCGCGGGGTTCGCGTCGATGATCGAGAGCACAGTCTTGGCCAGCGCCTTGCCGCCCTCGCCCCCCTTGGCGAATACCTCGGAAAGCTCGCAGGGCACGCCGGCTTTTTCGCAGACTTCGCGGATGACCGCGTACTCCTCCTCAGTATCGGTGGGGAAGGCGTTGATCGCGACGCAGACCGGCAGGCCGAAGCCGTTTTTCAGGTTGTCAATGTGGCGGGCCAGGTTGACCGCGCCGCGGCGCACGGCCTCGGCGTCGGGAGCGTTCAGGCCGGTTTTGGGCACGCCGCCGTGGTATTTGAGCGCCCGCACCGTCGCGACAAGCACGACGGCCGAGGGGGTCAGCCCGGCGTAGCGGCACTTGATATCAAGGAATTTCTCGGCCCCGAGATCGGCGCCGAAGCCGGCCTCGGTCACGACGTAATCGGCGAGTTTAAGGCCGAGCTTGGTCGCAGTCACGCTGTTGCAGCCGTGGGCGATGTTCGCAAACGGGCCGCCATGGATGATGGCGGGGTTGTTTTCGAGCGTCTGGACAAGGTTCGGGTCGATCGCGTCTTTCAGCAGCGCGGCCATCGCGCCGGCCGCGCCGATCTGCCCGGCCGTGACCGGCGCGCCGTCATAGGTGTAGGCGCAGACAATGCGGGACAGCCGGTCTTTGAGGTCGGCCAGGTCGGTTGCCAGGCAGAAGATAGCCATAATCTCGCTGGCAACGGTAATATCAAAGCCGTCCTCCCGCGGGGTGCCGTTGACCTTGCCGCCAAGCCCGTCCACGATGAACCGCAGCTGGCGGTCGTTCATATCCATGCAGCGCTTCCAGGTGATGCGGCGCGGGTCGATGTTCAGCGGGTTGCCCTGCTGGATCGAGTTGTCGATCATCGCGGCCAGCAGGTTGTTTGCGGTGCCGATCGCGTGGATGTCGCCGGTGAAGTGCAGGTTGATGTCCTCCATCGGCACCACCTGGGCGTAGCCGCCGCCGGCCGCGCCGCCCTTAATGCCGAACACGGGGCCAAGGCTCGGCTCCCGCAGGCAGAGCATCGTGCGCTTGCCAAGCGCGCAGAGCGCGTCGCCCAACCCCACGCTGGTCGTCGTTTTGCCCTCGCCGGCCGGCGTCGGGCTGATTGCGGTAACCAGAATCAGTTTACCGTCCTTCCCCTCTGCCTTGGCAAGCTTGTGGCTCAGCTTGGCCTTGTAGCGGCCGTAGGGGATGACATCCTCGGCAGCCAGGCCCAGTTTGGCCGCCACCTCGGTAATGGGCAGCATGTTGGCGTTCTGCGCAATCTGAATATCGGTGAGCATGATCGCATCTTCCTTTCCTGTCTGAACCAACCGGATTTTGGGGCGTTTCCAAGTTGATTGTAGCAAACTTTTACAAGAAATACAAGGCGTCGCCACAGGTTGTGCTTGCGGGCCAAATCCTGCCAAAAGGCGCCGGGCTTTTCATTTTTGCGCCGCCGTGGTATAATACATACAACCATCCGGCCTGGCACCGGCCCGGCCGAAGATCCAAAAAAGCGGGAAAGGAGGCGGTGCGCCTGCTGATGAATCTGCAAACCCTGCACAAAGACGCTGCCCGGCGCGCTGCCTGGGGGCAGCGGCTGTTCTGTACGGCGCTGGCCATGCTGCTGCTGCTTTCGGAGGTGTTCAGCTCCTCCATCCAAAGCACGCTGCCCACCTTCAGCCATCTGGCCCGGCTGGTGCTGACTGGCGGCGCCATTGCGCTGCTGTTGGTCAAGTGCGTCTTTTTCACGCAGTATGAATCGCGGATACAGTGGGTCATCGCGGTGGCGGCGGTCGGGTATGCCGGTTTCGCGGGGCTGTATGGGGATGATACCTGGTTCCCGCTGGCTGTGCTGGTTGGCCTTGGCGCCAAAGGGGTGGACCTGCGCCGTGCGCTGCGGGTATATCTGGCGGTGGCGGCAGCCGGCGTTGTAACGGTGCAGCTGCTGCACGCCGGCACAGACCTGATCCCGTTCCGCTATTATGCCCGCAACTGGGATTTTGGCTACGGGCATTACAACGGCTACGGCGGGCGTCTTGTCGGTGTCTTTTTTGCCTGGGGCTGGCTGCGCTGGGGCCGCCTGCGCTGGTGGGACTGGGCTGGTTTGGCCGGCCTGGCCGCTTACACGCTGCTGGTACCCGGCTGCCGCGGTGCCGGCGGGGCCATGGTGGTGCTGCTGGTGCTTTTCCTTGCCTGGAATCTGTGTCCGAAGTTCTTTACCGGGCGGCTGTGGCAGGCTTTTGTCACGGCGCTGTACCCTGTGCTGACGGCGGCCAGTATGCTGACCGGCTATTTCTTTGACCCGGAAAACCCCGGCCGGACCCCGCTGCTCGCATCGGTCAACAGGCTTCTGTCCGGCCGGTTTGAAGTATGGCATCATGTGTTTTGGGCCCGGCCCTACACCCACCCGGCGGAGGATGGGGTTGCCGCCTGGTACCACGGTGACCTGCCCAACACATTGACGCTGCTCGGCGGGTTGCCGACAGACGGCGACGTCCATCATTCCATCGATAACACCTACCTCGCCCTTGTGATGAACAAAGGCTTGCTTGGGGCGGTTGTGGTCGGCGCGGTGATCACCTTCCTGGCCTGGCGGCTGGTGCGGCACGGCCATGTGGGGGAAAGTCTCTGCCTGGCTGCTATGCTGCTGTATTTTCTGATGGAGAATAAGCCTTTCCTGCTTTCAGCCAATCCGCTTGTGCTGTTGCTGCCCTGCGCGCTGCTGACGCCGCGCGGCGCTGACCTGCCGGTACTGTGCGAGAGGCCGGCGAAGGTGGGCCGGCAAAAAGAAAAGCAAGAATTCACAGCTTTTCATTCTTGATTTTCTCGTTTCATACAAAGACGGACGCCCCGCAGTACCGCAGGGCGTCCGTTTCAGACTGTCAAAAAATTATAAAACCGTCTCCGACGGCGGACAGGCGCCGACGCCGGAGCCCCCGCCCGGGAAATTTTGCGGCA
>ERZ1090861.449-NODE-449-length-25254-cov-101.577602_pt1 | contig 25254 bp, 27 predicted proteins | sample MGYA00478482_ERZ1090861 | MGnify/ENA primary metagenome ERZ1090861 (study PRJEB33644, sample SAMEA5815744) | chicken gut metagenome | biome: Chicken; feature: Gastrointestinal Tract; material: Caecum | place: Ireland | collected 2019-01-01 | study: A study of... | reverse complement strand
TTAAATTGATATCTACTACTTAAAATTGATATCTACTACTTAAAATTGATATCTAAGGATTAAAATTGATAAAGATTTAAGCATAGTAAGAAGGAGGTTTAAATATGGCAGTTCCATATGGTACAGTCTGGATTGAATTAAACGTATTAGCAAATTTAACTCAATGGACAATGGTAGATGCAGATGTATCTGGAAGTGATGTTATAATACATCCAGGTGGATATATCTCATATAGTTTGAGCAATGAATTAAACAATGGTCTTAAGGCTTCAAAGTATAGATACTTTGAGATAACACTGATAGACAGTGGAGTTATAGAACAATATAACTATCAAAACATAGTAGAAGTATTTCAAGATATTGTTTACTCAGATCCAAATGGAGTAAAGACAAACAGTTATGAATTAACTCCAGTTGTCCAGTATGGTTCTACTTATAATGACCAGACTGGAGAATACACAATGTCCAGTGATTTAACAATGATGGACTTAAACATGGATTCTGATACAATCACAATTAGAAATAGAACAGATCAGGTTGGAGGTAATCCACATGATGTAACAGTAACAGCTGTATTAATGTATAGGTCCAATGATTTAATAGGACAGATAGGAGACATTGGTGGAGGTCAAACTCCAGGTGTTATAACCCAACTCCAAATAACTTGTGATAGAAGTAACTGGACAATAGATAAGATAACAGATTCAGTTAGATTAACAGGTTTATTTCCAGATGATATGCCTCCATTCGATATTATTGGAGATTCCCAGTTTCAGTGGAGTGTTTATAAAAAAGCAGGATATCCAGCAGCAGCAGCCATATTTGTAAACATTCTAAATATACCATCAGCTAACATGCCAGCTACGACACAAGTTAAAGGAGTAAGAAATGGAGTTATAACAGTAAGATTAACTTATTTAGGAGCAGGAGAACATTATGGAGAATATGTTGAAGAGGATTTAAGTATTATAAACTGTGATCCTGGAGAAGTTCAATTAAATTTTGGAAGTGGAGCAGACCCAGAAGTTAATGGGTTTACTGGCACTCAACCAATAATTCAGATGAGTCCTAATCCTTGGTATACTTGGTATAGAGAAAATGGACGTATTGGAACACCTTCAGTAACTGATGTATCACAAAATATAACTCTCACAAGAATGGACAGCATTGATGGTGGATATTTCACTATGGCAAGAAGTAGTGACCTTGGAAAAATGGAGAATGTTCAAAACGGTCAGAGAGTATCACTCTATGGTGTATGGAATGGTTTACAGGTTCTTAGAGTAAATGCCAATATGGTAGATGACTCAGACAGCATCATGAATGTTCCAGCAACTACTGATATACCAGTCACAATAGTAAATTGTGAGCATACTAATATATTAACAGCCACTAAAGAAGAATTAACAAGTGTAGATGAATCAACAACACTCATTATAGAGTCAAATCCAAGTGGAGCACCATTGAATGCGACTCAAGATGATAGCAACCCATACAGTTGGACAATACCAGCAGCATTGGAGGCTCTCTCATTGACAGGTGGTAATATAAGAAGTCCTCAGGCAATATTAAAACCCAGATATAAATTTTTTAGTGGGACAGTCACAGTATCAGTATTAACAAATCAAAATGAAGCTGGAATTTATGAATTAATATCGAAAGAGATAGATATCAATATAGCAAATCCAGAAGAATTAGAGATTGTGAGTAGTACTGGAAGTTTTATATTAAGTCAGTATGGAGCACAATTACTTCTTCAAGTAACAAATGGAGATAGTAGTTTAAACTTTGTAATGTCACAGACTACGATCACTGGTGGAACAGTTGGCATTGGGAATTACTCAATGAGGAATCAAAATGTAATGATAACAGCTGAAAGGGCAGGTAATCTTAACGTAGTGTTTACTAACACTGAGCTAGGAATAACAAAGACAGTTCAAATTATAAATGATTTTACTGCATGGTTAGCAACCATAGAAGCAATAAGTTCAACTGGAAGCTTCACAATAGGAAGGTATGGAGATATTATAACAATCACTTTAAATAATGCTCCAATAGGACTGAGAATGACACTTAATACAGATACTATTGATGGAGGAAGTGTAACAGTATCAGGATATAGTTCAAGTCCAAGAACATTCACTGTAGAAGCAGTAGCAGAAGGTAAAGCTCAAGTGAATGTAGTAAACAGTGATATAGGTTTAAGTTTACCAATAGAGTTTACTATGGATTATACAGAGTGGTTAGCAACAGTAGAGGTGAAAAGTTCAAGTGGAAGTTTTACACTCAATGATCCTGTAAGTCCAATTCAGTTATTACTTACTAATTTTGAAGATGTTCCAATGACAATTTCACAGAACACAGTGAATGGTGGAAGTGTTAAATTAGGAAGTTATAGTACCAGTACACACGCACTCACAATCAATGGACAGGCTCAAGGAAAAACAAATGTAGTGTTTAGGTCAAACAATGATGTACTAAATGATTTTGAAAGATCAGTAGAAATAACGATGGATTATACTGATTGGTTAAGTACACTGGAATTGGTTAGTACTACTGGAAGTTTTACAATCGGAGTTGGTGACTCTGCTGGATTAAGAATTAGACAACAGGGAAGTACAGCTGATATAGCTGTGGATTTAAACATAGAACAATCATCAACAGATGGTGGAAGTGTATCTACATTTTCAGGTTCAAGTGGACAAGAAATGGGAGGCAAAACACCAGGAACAGTAGAACTATATATAACAGACACTCAAGGTTGGGGAATAGTAATACAGCAAGAAGTTATAGTTACAGCATAAGGAGGTAATCAATGAAAGAAGTAAAGAAATATTTGACCAATAACAATTGTTATAAGTCAAACAAGAAGATGAGTTTAATCAAGGGAGTTATGGTTCATTCAACAGCAACTCCTGGAGCGACAACAGAGAGTTTTGTAAAGGCTTGGGATGTTCCCAAGCCTAATGGCAGAGAGGTTTGTGTTCATGCATTTATAGATGATGAACAAATAGTTAATACACTTCCATATAATGTAAGGTCATGGGGATGTGGAGGCAGTGGAAATAATAATTATATTCAGATTGAAATGTGTGAACCAAAAGAAGTATATTTCACAAGTCAATGGGAATATAAATCAAAAGACATTGAGAAGACTAAACAATTCATTAATAAACAAATAGAAGGGTTAATTGAGTTTATAGTAAACCGATTAGAGGAATTAGGAATCAATGAGATAAATGAAGAAACAGTAACATCACATTATGAAGGTCATAAGAAAGGAATAGCTTCAAATCATGATGATCCTAGAGGATATTTAAGTTTAGCTGGGATGGATATGAACAATATAAGAAAGCTATGTAAAGAAAGAATGAGCAGTAAGAATAAAAAAGTAACATCAGCCAATGGAATAGAACTCATAACAGAATTTGAGGGTTTAAAGTTAGAAGCATATAAAGATTCAGCAGGAACATGGACAATAGGATACGGACATACTTCTGGAGTTTACGAAGGCCAAACAATAACAAAAGATGAGGCAATAGAATTCTTAAAGCAAGATATTAAGTCAGCAGAAAATGCAGTTAATAACTTGGTAAAAGTAGAAATCAATCAAAATCAATTTGATGCTCTTGTATCATTTACTTATAATCTAGGTTCTGGAAGTTTAAGTAGAAGTACACTTTTAGAGAAATTAAATTCTGGAGATATAGAAGGAGCAGCAGATGAATTTGATAGATGGGTCTTTGCTGGTGGAATTAAGTTAGAGGGTTTAGTTAGAAGAAGGTCAACAGAGAAAGAGTTGTTTATGAAAGGATATCAAATTACAGAAGATTCAAATAAAGATGAAGAAAATGAATCAACTGAAGATAGTAAACAATTCTTAATAAAAGTTACAGCAGGCACTTTAAATATTAGAAGTGGTCCAGGAACTGCTTATAATGTTGTAGGAAAGATAAAAGACCAAGGAGTGTATACAATAGTATCAGAAAGAGGCAGCTGGGGAGAGTTAAAGTCAGGAGCAGGTTGGATAAGTTTGAATTACACTAGGAGGGTTTAAATATGACACTGTTAGAATATGTAGAAAGCAGTCTAGAGGATGAGAGTGGAGCAAAGGATAAGTATCAAACAATGATGGATTTACTTGAATCAGAAGAAAATTTAAGTGATTCAGAGAAGAGTTTAATAATGGGTATACTGTTTAAGATTCAAACAGATGAGAAAACACATGACTTGTTATTAAATATTATCAAAGATGTATTAGAGGGAGACTAATGTCTCCCTCTTTTAAGTTTAAATAGTAATCATTATAAAAAATAAAAGAAAATCATTGGATTAAAAATTTAATAGTCAGTGACTAAAAATTATAATCAATAAATGATAAAATTAACAATTATTAAAAATGTATTTTCTTTGTGAGTAAATTGTCATGAGAATAAATTATTATTTGAACAACACAATAAATTATAGCTCAGTGAGGAAATTTCTATATAATCAGTAAGAGAAATTTTGGTATCAGTAATAGAACAAATGTTTGTGTAAAAGAGTAAGAAAAATGATGAGTTATTTTAAGATAATTTATAAACGAAATAATAATTATAGAAATTAATAAATAAAAGTATTGACAAATTAGAATTTATTTTGTATAATAAATGTGTAAAGAAAAGTTAAGAAAGATGCTATATGGAGGTATTAGCACAATCAACTTTTAGTAAAGGTTCAGTAAGAATAAAAGTAAGCTATTAGAAAGAGAGGAAGAATTAAAATGAATGAGACAGGATTAAGTTTAGCAGGTTTAATTGAAGAGACAGGCAAGGTGGATAGAAATAGAATGTTGGCCTTATTCAAGGACAAGGCCGGGAATAAATACATGATGGATGGTAAGACAGGTATACTTTATAAAGAAGTTAGAGATAGAATAAATAAAGGAGCAACGGCAAATGAGTCAAAGCATTTGTCAGGATACCTGGCATTCCAGTTTATAGGCGATAGAGAAATGATAACATATCAACATTTGTGTTGTAACCTTCTATTCCATCTGGAAGAGTTTAAGAAAATGAGGGAGATGCATCCAAATGATGATCTGGTTACATGCCACATCAATGGATGTAAATGGGACAATAGGGAAAGTAATTTAGAGTGGGGAACCCCTAGAGAGAATGTTCTCCAAGCTAAAATGGTTTCTACCCTTAAAACAGTCTTTGGAGATAAATATATAAAGGAAGTAAAACACCCAAACACACAGATAAGTTTTAGTGTATTGAAGCAAGGTATACGAAACAGCCAGTTAAATGAGTTCTATAAAACAAGAAACTGGAGTGGAGAAAAAGCAACTGTTATAGCTCATGAGTTTGTAAACTTCATGATTAATAAAGGATATTGGAAGGAGGAAAATTAAAATGAAGAATGTTGATGTAAAAGTTTTGAAGGTCACTGGACAGGTAGAGTTTAATAAGGAGATGCATGGAATTCTATTTAACAATGTGATAGACTCATTGTTTCCACCATTCTGGACAATAACAATACCAGATGAAGAAAGTAGTATGATGAGAGCCATGTCATTGAATAGTCCTAGTTTCAAACTCATCAAAAAAGATGATGGACTAGCAATCAGGTTTACAGTGTATAACACTTATGAAGTACTGAAAGCATCTCATAAGATTAGATACATTATTAATGAGTTCAAAAAGCAACTCATAATAAACAGAATGACATTCATATTGAATGAAGATCAATATGATAAGCTAGACAGTCTAATAGATTTGTCAGAAGAAATAATAGCAAGACTAGTAAAGAAAAAGAGTAAGTTAATGATGCTAGGAGACAGAATAAAAATTCCTACTGTAGAACAGTTGATACTGTACCCAGATGAAGGAATAGAAAAGCTAGAAGCAGTCATATACATGATAAAGAGAGCTTAATAAGAAAGAGAGGAATAATAATTATGAAAGAGTTCAGAGTAAGGATAAGGATGATAAACCCCATATTCATTAAGACTCCTCAGCTAGTGAGGGTAACAGAATTTGGAGAGCACTATAAGATTTGGTTTAGTGAAGGAATTTATAATTCAACAACTGTGAACTTTGGAAGTATCTTAGTAGATTGGGAATATAACACTGAAGAGAGTGGCAGGTTATTTGATTCAGGATGTTTATTCAATCTCACAAGGTTTGGAAGAGAATACTACTTAATAAAAGTAGAATACTCTCTTCAAGAAATAGCAAATATACTTGATGGGATTAAATGTAATAAAAGAAGAACAGATGACATAACCTATGATTTATATATAAATCATATGATTAGAAGTGCTAGTAGAAAAATAAACAAGTGTAAAAGACTTGTGAAAGGTTTACTAGACAATGAGATGGAAGATTTCAATGTAACAAGTATAATCAACATAGAAGCAATGGGAGGCACACCTGAAGATAAGTTAATAACCATTAACAAATGTTTAAAGAATGCCATTAGTTTATACAGGACAGAGATGAAAGGATACATCAACAAGTGTAATGAATGGTCTACACTTCATTTAGGTAGATCACAAGTGATAGATATTTAAAATATTATGATAGCCCACTTCATTTAAGAAGTGGGCTTATATAAAATATTAAGAAGGTATCAATCAATAAATCAATATAAGGAGGATGCACTATGATAGAGTTTATGGCTAACATTCATTATGGACCAGACACAGTAGTAAATGGTTTTGATACAGTTTATGAAATAGTATCACTTGACCAAGAAAGTAGAACAGTCACTCTTGCTAATGTGAAGCAATATAGCATTAGAGATGAACATGAGGTTAAAATTAAATTAGACGTTAAAACAGCCAGTAATTTCATATGGGATATAGACTCAATTAAGAATAATAGGTTTATTTGGGTGAAAAGAGGCATTGATGATTATTTTAAACAAGCAAGTGATTACGATTTAGACATTGCAGCAACTAGAAAAGTAGGCTATGACTTATATACAGCATATAGGGATGCTAGTAGTTTACTAGAGATATTGATGAACTATCCAGATAAAGTTAATAAAATCATTGAAGAAGGAAATGGTTTAGATATGAAATCATTTATATTCAATGTAAGGAAGAGTAGAAGCAACATAGAAAAGGCATTGAACAAGTTAGAGAATCTTGTAAAAGATAAGTAAATTTGAATATCAAAACAATTTCAGGCAGGGAGCCAAGGAGGAATCATATGCAACATACATTACATGACCCAAGTAGAATGAGTAAAGAAAGAATAATTGCAGGAAATAAAGTATTAAACAAGATGAGTACTGCTAGAATCAATACAGGATATTCTATTAAGCGTAGTAATAGAAAAATATCAGATGAGGCTTTGATAGACTTATATGTTAATAAGAAGTATCCAATAAATAAGATAGCAAGGGAGCTTAATGTAAGCTCTGCCTCTGTTAGTGTAAGAGTTAAGAAGCTAGGTTTAAATAAAGGCAAGCGATTGGAGGTGGGATACTATGACTGAGCACGTAACCTTTGGAGATGTTTGGGATGGAGCACTTTATTTAAGAAGAAAGATTGTTGACAGTGGAAGAACTCAATATGATATAGCAAATATGCTAGGGGTATCAGATGCTAAAGTGTTTTATATTCTAGCTGGTAAGAAGTTACCAACTGCTAGTACACTTATCAAGATATGTAACTTCATAGGTTTAAATATAAAGGAACTACAGGATAATAGTGAGTATGCTAAATATGCTATTGATGCATATTTAAGTGGAGATAATACACTACTAAATAAGTATCTTGGTAAGAAAGATAGCAGGGCAGACAGGTTGAATGACTGTGGTAAATATATAAAGACCATATTAGCTTCAAGAAGTTTAACCCAAAGGGATTTATCTCAAGCAGTTAACATGACAGAAGTTAGAGTATCTCAAGTGCTCACTGGTAAGGCAATTCCTCATGTAGAAGAACTCTATAGAATAGCTGGTGTACTGGCCATTGATATAAACGAATGGGCTAAGAACAGTGAGTTTATAGCGGAGAGACTTAGAAGTATTCAAGACAGAATAGATGAAGATTGGGATAAAGATGAATGGAACAGATATATTCATCAAAGATAGTGTTTAATATTTAAAGAGCCCTCTGTGAGGGCTCTTTTTGTTTGCTGTTTATTTGGGTTGGGTTCAGGATGGATTTTTATAATCAAGTACTAGACTCATCATTAATTTTTAATAAAAGTTTCTCCATGAAATTTAACTAAATTTAATCAGTCATCAGATAAATAATTCGCTACTGGAACATAAAATTTTTTATACACGTCTATTGACAAAATAGAATAAATGTGATATAATTAAGGTAAAGAAAAGGAGTATAAGAGGGAGTGATTTTTAGTGTCAAGGAGAAGAGGATATAACAGGTTGAATTTTCAAGCACCAAAGAAAAGGGATGCTGAAAATTCATTAGGTTATATAATGGATAAGATAGAAGAAGATGGTTTAATGGATGAGCTATGTAACACTATAGCAGCTCTTGCATATAAAGATTGTAGTAAACAAGATATGTTGGATTATCTTAGAAAGAAGTTTCCAACATACATGAGAAATTTAAGTCTTGAAACATTTAATAAATGGCTGGAATCATCACCAGAGATTGCTAAGTCTTATGCATTTAGCAGAGAAGTTAGTTTAGGAAAGTTAGTTAATTTAGCAATTAAGAGAGCAGAGAACAGTGTTCAATATCCAAAAGATGATTTCATTCTAAAGTTACTAGATAGACTAGATGATGGGAGTATTTCAGGAAAAAAAGAGCAAGTCATAAATGAGAGTGTTAAACAGACTATTGAGTATAGTAAACAAACCAGTAATACATTTAATAAGCTATTGGCAGAGGCCAGTAGATTTGGTGGGTTTAATGAGATAGAGCCAGATGAAGAAGAAGATGAAGAAGAATGAGGGTCAGATGCAGTTATTCTAAGAAACAATTAATAACCATTAGAGACTTTGCTCATGATAAAATGGTTGTTCATAGTGGACCATTTGGAGTAGGTAAGACTAGATGTTTAGTAGAAGCATTTGGTATTTACTGCGCCAGGTTAAAAGAATTAGGAACAACTGGATTAACCTTTGTATTAGCAGGAAAGACTCAACAAGCAGTTAAGCGTAACATGTGTAATGTGTTAGCTTCACAGTTTGGTTCAGATTTTAAATACACTAAAAGTAATAAAGATGGTTTAGACAGAGATGCTGTTCTATTTGGACAGAATATATACTTGATAGGGTTTAATGATAGTACCAGTAGAGAGAAGTTCCAAGGTATTTCAGATATAATGGGAATCCTACATGATGAATGTACTCTTTGTACTAGAGAGCAATTTGATTATGCTCATGGTAGATTAAGAGGTGAAGTCAATGTTGTAGGAGAATCTAGTGAAGATGAAAATGGTGAGTTTATGGATATACCAGATTCATCGGCTAGATGGGATGATGAAATAAGGATACCAGATGGAACAGTAACAATGTGGTATGTAGGGAGCTGTAACCCAGATGCTCCTAACCATTTTATTAAAGAGTATATAGACAAGGGAATTATTAAGAATGTCAAATGGTATATGAAAGATGCCATTTGGAAAGGTGCTAAAGAATATTATGAAAAGTTAAAACTTCAGTATAAAGATAATCAAGCATTCTATAGCAGATATTTAAAAGGTGTATGGGCATCTGCTGATAGAATGGTTTATAGTATGTTTAGACCTAATGAGCATATTTTAAGAAGTGTAGACTTTGAAATAGATTATAGTAAGTTTAGAAGAAATTTTATATCAATAGATTATGGTAGTGATCATCCTACAGCGGTACTTTTAATAAGTTTAAGCACCAATGGAATTTATATAGTAACAAAGGAATGGAAATATAAAGGACTAGCACCAAGTGATATAGTTCATAATATTTCAAATATAATAAAATTTTTATATGAACATGACAGTTATTGTTCAGCAGTGTATGTTGACCCAAGTGCTAAGTCACTTAAAGATGAAATGAACAAGGTAGATATTAAGTGGACTAACGCTATGAACTCACATTCAGATGGAATTGGAAAGATTCAATCATTATTGAGTTTAGGAGGTTTGCTAATAATGGATAACTGTACTGAGTTGATTGGAGAGATATATACATATTCATATAAAGACAATAAGACAGGTAAGGATGAAGTAGTAAAACTTGGAGATGATTTTGTTGACTCTATGAGATATGGAGTTTATACTGATAGTATCATAGGAAGGTGATAATATGAATATTGAGAGTTTAATGAATCAAAACATTATAACAGTACAGGAAGATAATTGGTCAATATCACCATCCAAATCAGACATATGGTATGGTGAACTCCCATATAAAGAAGGAGATGCATTTCCTACTGATGAAATAAAAGATAGAGCATGTATCAGTAAAACAAATAGAATGATATATGATAATGATGTTGATACAATATATAACAATATAATATCAGTATTTCCTGAGATTGATCCAATGTATGGCTGGCAGATTAGAGAGATTGTAACCAATTTGCCATATTATAAAAATGCCACTAATGGATGGGTAAGTTTAATAGGAGCTAGTGCTCCTTTAGTAGATTCAAATGAAGATTATGCTGAGCAATTAAGTCAAGTAGTTGAAGATAGTAATTTTGCTGATATCATTCAAACAGAGATTAGAAGCAGATTTTTGGATGTAATATCTGCATATAGAATAGATATTAATCCACTAGGAAAACCTCATATAACCTGTATAGATACTAAGAACTTGATAGTATTCGTTGATAAAGATATTCCTTCATTCATAAGAGTGGTAGTTGTTTTTAGTATCTATAACAATGAAGAAGGTCAGTTCATTGATTTTGTAGAATATCATTTTGACGGTAAGATAGTCAAGAAAACATTCAATTATGGTGATGGTGCTATAGGAAGTTTAATAAGTACGGATGAGAATGTAGCATTTGATGGTAAGTATAAGGCATCTCCAGTTGTAGTATTTCAACATAATACGAATGGAAATGATGTTTATGGAACAGACCAGTATAGGTACTGGACACCATCAATGTTAGCTGGTATGAGAGAACTTCAAAATGTTTTAAGACTTGCTGAAAGAACCAGAGAGATGATTAGAAAGGTACCAAACAGCGCAATTCAAAAGAATGAGGTAGATGGTTCTAGTGTATTCTTTAATAAAGGAACAGTATCATATCAGGATAATTTAGAGAAGTCTCCTGATATTGAGTATGTTGTTCCTGAAATAAGAATGGAAGAAGCAGTAAAAGCATTGGAAACAGCCATTAAACAAATTGGCATAGATACTCAGCTAGGTTTAGCATTTTATGACCTAAGTGTATTAGGAAGTAGAATCAGTGCTGATTCAATTAAAGCATCAATGTTTAGTACAGTAGCAGAAGCAAAGAGAATGACAACTGAGATGTTAAGTTCAGTCAAGGAATTAGTGGTAAGATTAGGATACACAGCAGGTTTAAATGTAACACCTAATAAGATAAGTATAACATTCTATGACGGATTTCCTGTAGATGAGACTGAAACAGTTAAAATGGTTCAAAGTAGACTTGATCCAAATAATCAAAGTATCACTCTTGAAGATGCACTCATGAAGATTGATAAGATTCCTTTAAGAATAGCCAGAGAAAAGGCCAATGAGATTAGAAAAGAGCAAGCACTCAGATTGGCAATAACAAAAGGAGAAAGTGATGGCGGTACATCAGAAGTTGAAGAGACAATTGATACAGTTGAAGTTATCAATGGAGATAATAAAGATAAGATTGAGGATGATAAGAATGAAGATACTGAATTGATTATATCAGAAGATTCTCCTTTAAAGCCTAGTGGTGGTAGTGAAGATATTGATAATGACCAGGTTATATATGGAGATAACACAGTCTGGGATAATCAAATGTTTCCTACACCAAGAGATTTCAAAGTTTAAGGAGGATAAGAAATGACTGATATAAAGAAAAAGAGCATTGCACCTAGAGAGAATGTCAAGGCTCTTGTTCAAGGTCTTATTGGTAAAGACATTGATATTGAGCAAGAGATGGAAAAAGTAAATAGACATACTATTGAACCATTAAAACCTGAAGATGTTTATTTATTTGAAATAGAGCTCTGTGACAATGATGTAGATAGAGTCTATGATAAGATGACAGATAGCTTTTTAGAGCAAATAGCTAACAACATAGTTGGTGTAACTGGTTTAAAAGACCATGATTGGTCAAGTGACAATCAGATTTCAAGATTGTATGACGCATCAGTAGTCATTGATAATAAACCTAATTCATTAGGTGAAACTAGGAAGTATGTATTAGGAAGAGCTTATACACTTTCTAAGTATAAAGACTACATAGATAAAATTAAATCAGGCTTGCTTAAAGAATCAAGTATAGCATTTAAAAGTGTTAATGACACTTGTAGTATTTGTGGTGAGCCAATGATTAAAGATTTAGGTGATATAGGTCACTGTAAGAATGGTCATGTTGCTGGTGATATGGTAGATGGAAAGTTGTGTTACAACTCCATTAATGAACTAGCAGATGTAATGGAATGGTCATTAGTAGCAGTGCCTTGTCAACATAAAGCTGGAATTAAGAACAAGGGTTTAGAAAGGAGAAGTAGAATGAAAAGAACCGAACTTCTTATCAAGCAGTTTATGGCTACTAAAGCTTTTAAGGAAGCAGATAAAGAGAGTAAGGAAGCTCTTGAAAAAGCCATGACTGAAGAGTCAGACAAGGAATTGACTGATGAAGATATTAAGGGACTCATTGAAGAAAATGAGAAACTTAAAGCAAAAGTCAAGGAATTGGAAGCAAAAGTCAAGGAAGAAGCTGATGGAAGAACAAGGGATAAGATTGAAGCCATTGTTTCAAAAGCAGTGGATGAGATGAATCCCATTACTCCTAAGGTTAAGGAGATGTTCATGAAGGAAATTCCTTGGGATGCACTTGAACTTAGAGATGGTCAGATTCCTGGATTGGCAGATGTGTTTAGCAAGATGAAGAAAGGTTATGATGGACTCTTTGTAGATGAAGAGGACATTGAAAAAATTGGTGGACACAATGAGCCAGATGGAGATGAGGCGGCTGTAGTTGAAGTTGAAAAAGGAGAACCAGATGGTGATGAGGGAAAGGTAATGATTTCCAGAAAGCATTACAATGGTTTTTCAATGGGAACTACTAAGAAAGGTGTAGCAAAGAAAGATGATTTAGGACCTGTTGGAATTAAATGGTAATAAGATAGGTCTTTAAATCCAAAATTATAATAAGGAGGAATAAGTAATGCCATTTACAGTTTATGATGGAATTTACGCTTATGCTAAACAAGCAAATAGTGACCTGTATCAGGGTTGTTTAACTTCTATTTTTAATAACCCTGCTAATCAGGTTTTTACACCAAAGGGAAAGGTCACTAAAGTAAGGCAGTATTCAGCTGGTATGGCTGGCAATTATAGCACCAGTAAGGGCTGGATGACTACTTATGGGAGTGGCAGAGGAATAGAGTGGATTGAGTATGCAGCTGAGTATGATAGGGCTAAGGTTCTTACAGTTGATGCTCTGGATGAGGAACAGTCCTATGCCAATGGAATGACACCTTCCATTGCACTCTTACAGAGTGACTTTATGAACAACCAGATTTCCAGAGAGATTGATGCTACCAATATTGCTAAGTGGTATGGGCAGATCCCAGAGAACAATAAGTTCACTGATTCAACTGCTGGATACCAGATTGATAAGGAGAACATCCTTCAAACAATTAATAATCTGGATAGGCAGGTGTTCAATAGTGGATACGACAGAGACACAGTGCTATTCATGAGTACTGAAGCATACGCTAATTTAGTAGCAGCAATTCAGGATAAATGCGGATTTGCTAACCCTGGAATGCTCACTCAGAGACAGATTAGTGTTGTTGTTGACACTGGACTTAGTGAATTAATTCCTGGTGGAGTTGGTAAGCTTAAAGTTAATATCAATGTAGAAGTTTACGGTAGATTTTTAATTATCAGGGTGCCTGATGAAAGAATGTATAGTAACATCATCATGTATAGTGGTGATCCTACTGAAGAAGGGCAAGAAGCAGGTGGATATGTTCCTGATCTGACTAATCCTAACTTCTGTAACATTCAGCTGATGGCCATTCCCATTGAAGCAGCGTTTACTAATGTAAGATATATCGTAGATAATTTCCTTTATCCTGCGGCTTATCCTGGAGCTTCTCACTTCAGAACAGACCTGAGAAGACTCAACCAAAAGATGTTTGGTAGAGTAGAAATTAATAACGCTGGTATCAACCAGAAGGGTAATAACTTCGAATATGATATTAGAGTTGTTTATGGTGGAAGCCTGTTTAATAACAGAGCAAGAAACTGCTTTGCAGTTACTGGCGATATTGGAGCACAGCCACCTGTAACAAGCATAACTCTGGCAGTTCAGGGTGGAGGAGGAAATACCGTTCAGAGTGGTTCTTCCATCACCATCACAGCGACAGTAAAACCTGATGAAGCAGCTAACCCTGGAGTTACTTACAGTGTAATTCCTGGTACTGGAACAGCTACTATCGGAGCATCTACTGGTATATTGGTAGGTGGTACTGAAGGAACTGTCACAGTTGTAGGAACTGCTCTTGATGGTTCTGGAGTAACTGGAAAACTTGAAATCACTGTAACAGCAGCTGGATGACAAAGCTAGTGGGGGAGTTTAAACTCCCCCATAATAAAGGAGGTAAATTATGAAGTATTTGAAGATGAGTAATGGAGCAGTAACCAGACTTGTTAAAGAAAATGACTATGCATCTCAGGAAGAGATGATTAAGTTAGGTTTTTTGTTTATGTACGATAATAATGGAAATAAGGTTACAATGAGTACCAGTGAAATTAATACGGTAAACTCAAAAGTAAGAAGAGCATACATGGATATTTTGTATCAAAAGTATGATGAAGATAGGCTAAATGCTTTAAATAACTCAATGAGGTTGAGAAAGTAAAATAGGGTGATAACATGTTGACTGTAGGAAAAGATAGTTATGTCACTTTAGAAGAGGCTGAAAAGTTAATATCAGAGAATTTCATATCAACTGATGATGTTTATGTATTCTGGCGTGAATTGAGCGATCAGGACAAAGAAGCATTGCTTCGACAGTCAACTAGGAACATAGATAGGTTAAAATTCACTGGCAGAAGAAGAACTCCTGGACAGATACTTGAATTTCCTAGAGTCAACATGATGCCATCAGGGTATGGATACAGATTGTTTATAGGTCAGTTGTGGGACAATGGACTGTATAGTCCTTATGGAACAGTGGATGGTGGATTGATAGCAGTATCAATAGCAGAAGTTTTAAATGCAGCTTATGCCGGATATTATAATAAAGCAATGAATACATCCACTGAACAAGGTATTTTAGGACTTACAAGTAAGAAAGCAGGACCTATAGCAGAGACTTATGGAAAGAACACAACAAGTGGTTTAGATACAGCAGACGCTCAAATGGGAATCTATACAAAACAAGTATATAGTTTACTAAATAGCTGGTTGAGCAGTGCTAGAATAACTTATTAGAGGGAGGCTGACATGTTTGATGAAATAACCAGTTTAATAAGTAATCTTGGTTTTCCCATAGCCATGTGTGTATATATGGTATATAGCAATGAGAAAGTACACAAAAGGCATGAGCAAGAGATAACCAAGTTAGCTAATATAATTAAAGATGTAACAGTAGCAATTACAAAGCTAACAGATAAGATTGAAACGGAACTGTTAAAAAGAGTAGAAGAAGATAGGGAGGAAGAGAATAAATGAATATGATAGCAACATTCATTGCTAATCATTGGGTTAGCATAGTAATAGTCATAGCAGCAATAGTAATTCTAGCTATTCTGTATAAGATGGGTCATACAGAGATAGTTAAGAAGATAGTGCTGAGTTTAGTAGTTCAGGCTGAAAAAGCTCTTGGCAGTGGAACTGGAGAATTGAAATATGCCATGGTAATTAAAGCCATTTATAATGAATTGCCAAAAATAATTACTCTTTTGTATACTCCTAAAGAATTAGATAAAATGATAGAAGATGGAGTATCTAAATTAAAGGAAATGTTAGCAGAGGGGATAACCCTTGATGGATATGATGAAGAGAGTTTAAAAATTGATTTAGATATTAAGAAATAGCCAATTACTCATTTTTAGTACCTCCTTTCATGTAGCTGGGGATGTAAAAGTCCCCAGCAATAAAAAGAAATTATATTGTTTGTGTGGGCTTGCTAAAAGTCCAAACTATCCTCTCTTTCATAATTATCCTTTCTGTTGGACTCATCAATAAAGTTGGTGAGTCCACACAAGCAATATAAACATAAGGAGTTGATAATATGGATTTAAAGAAATATATGACATTCACTGTAAAGTGGGAGAAATTCTTAGGTGAAGATGAAGATACACATATGGCTTCTTATGCTGAACCAGTAGACATAAAGTGTTTTATTTATGGTAAAAATATATTCATAAGGGAAGAAGATGGAGCAACAGCAGTCAGTGCTAAGGTTTATTTAACTCTTGCTGGTGTTCAAGTTAAAGATAAAGTAGATGGTCAAGTTGTTAAGTCAGTTAACTCAAATCCTGAGAGTTGGGATTCAAGAGTTCAGCTATATGAAGTTCTAACATGGAACACTTGAGGTGATATAATGAAACTAGGACTTAACAAGAAAGCATTATTAAATAATTTAAGATATAGTATAACAAAATATCAAAGTGATGAAAAACAAGATGAACAATCAAAAAAATTTAGAAGCAATAGAGAAATAATTAAAGACATTCAAGAAGAAATTGAGGATTCAGATAAGATAAAAAAATTGTTTGCTGAAATTGTGTTTAAGGAGGCATTTAAGCTAACACCTGTAGATACTGGAGACCTGAGAAAAAGCATGTTCATGGAGAGTTATAAAGATGGATATGTAATAGGATATGATTCAGACTATGCTATTTATGTACATGAGATAGGATTTTATAATCATAAGCCTCCAACACAGTACAAGTTTTTAGAAGATGCAGCCTATGATAGTTATATAAGGCTTAAGGATAAGGTGGGTAACATAAGTATTAGAATGACCTATGACCCATTAAGATGCTATATAGGGGTAACAAAAGGTCCTGGAAATAGTCTTAATAGAATAAAGAGTAAGCAAAAGAAATTGACGAGTACGGATTCGATTATAGAATATTTACAGGATTATTCAGACAATGCACTAGACCTATTTGAATATTATGCATTCACTGACTATTTGGTTTACTGGAGAAATGTGAAGAATATATCAATACCAGATATAGCTAAATCATGGTTAGATAGAAAAAGACATAGTTAGGAGGTATTTATGGAACAATATGCTTTGTATTTAGCTCTTAAAGAGATGTTATTAAGCATTTCTCAAGATTTTAAAATCTCCTTTAATGATATGGATATCAATAAAGGAAATGTATGTGGTATCTATATAAAAGCAGGAGAACCTTCTGAGTATAGAACAATATCACAAGGACATTATATGAATCACTCAGCTAGAGTTCAATTCATGTTTCAAGGTGATAATAGTAACGATTCATTATTTGATGTGTTGAGAGTAGCATCTAAATTGAAAGATTCATTGATTATATCATCTAACACAATTAAAAGTACACCAAAAACGATTAGATGGATAGATGGTGAACTTGCTATAGTGAATGGTGATACTGAGATAACAGATGATGAAGTAGTAACAGTGTTAATGAGTTTAGTAACAATGTTAGGTGAAGTTGATTTTAAAGGAAAGAGTGAACAGGGTTTACCTAGATACTCTTTGAACTTTAAAATATATTATAGTATAGGAGGAATGTAGAATGGCTCAAGAGTATTTTGTACTCAGTAACTATGGTACTCACTATTTCTTGTTACCTTATACTGATAGTGATACACCACCAGCATCAGCCACAGCAGATGATGAAATCACTTCTGTCATGTCTGCTGATATTGGTGCATTCACAAAAGAGAATACTAAGTATAGGACGCTAACAGGCAATGGTTGGGAATTAGTAGCACCTTTAGGTAATACTGCTGAAGATGGTTCATTTGAATGTATCAGAGAAGGTACTGGAAATCCATTTGTAGGTACAGCTGTAGGAAGTTCATACAACAAGATTAAAAACTGGTTTATGAAGGCAACTGCTGGAGCAGGTGAAGCTTCTCCCATGTGTTTAGTTGAAGTACTTCCTAGAGGTGAAACAAACTCTTATGAAGGAGTTTGTTACTTTGTAATTCCTAATCAGTGGACTCCTGGAACAAGAGATACTGAGACTGGTCAGGAATATAGCTTCACAGTTAGTGTGTTTGGACCTCAGATTCCTTTGACTGTAAGATTCACACCAGCTGGAGATCCCACTCCTGCAAAGGATACTTGGAATTTCACAAAAGCTAGCGTGACCTAAAAACTTTTAATCAATTTAAAGGGCTGGTAGTATTCCTGCCAGCCCTTTTTTCAAAAGACAGGAGGTAGAATGATGGATAGCAATGTTAAAAATGTTGAGAATGTGAATAGTGTTGATAATAATTCAAACAATTTATTGAACATTCAATTAACTGAAGAAGAGCTGGCTAGAAGAGAAGAGAAATATAACAAAGAGATGGAAGCCATTGAAAATTATGGTTTAAAGTGGACAATTAGGTCAATTGATTATATAGTAGAAAATAGGAATGTAACGTTCAATCAATTAAGAACATGTACATTTAAAGCAGGAACCACACCAACATTTAATTTATCTAAAGCAGTGAGATTAATCATCGAAGCTGGTTTAATTGGTAGTAATCAGTTTAAATCAAATGAATTAGATAAAGTAAGAGACAGGGCATATGAAATCATGGAAGATTGGAGAAATAACTATGGATATATAGGAGTACTCCATATTCTATTGATTAATATCATGGAGAAAAAGCATTTTTTTATGGGAGAACAGGACGTTCAGACTCTGGAACTGCTCAGCTACAATCACTTGCAAGAAGATTTAGTAAAAAGAGCAGTGGGAATGGACATCCTGGAGAAAGCTCAACAAGTTCAAGCAGTATCGAGTCATTGAATAAAGACTATGAAGAAGCTAGAAAAGCTTATGATAGAATGATAAAAGACAGTGTAACGATAGGTATAGCATATTCAGATTTATTGGATATGGATATAAGAAAGTTCAATAGATGTGTTGATGGGTTTATTGAACGAAGAGAGATTCAAATGAATGACAGTAAAACAGTAGAACATATGGTAGCTGGCAAGATAGCAGCAGCCATTTGGGGAGATAAGTCATTTAAGAAACCATTAAAAGAAATTAAGTTAAATAAGCTGGAAGAAGAAACTCTTGAGGAAAAGAGTAAGAGAAAAGTAATGGAAACACTCAGAAAAAAGGGTGTAATAAAGTAAAGATAAGGAGGAGGCTCATATGGCTGTTTATGAAGATGATGCCCTGTATAGTTCTGGAGGGTCTGATTTTAACAACACACTAGATGAGGCCTCCTCTGCTCTTGATAAGGTAGGAAAAAAGGCAGAGGAAGCTGATAGAAAGTTATCTAGTCTAGGTGACACTTTTGATTCAACTGGAGAATCTGCTAAAGAGGCTTCTGAGGGATTCAATGAGTCTGCTCAAGGAGTAAGCAGATTCAATAAGAGTTTACAACCAAATAAGCTTAGTCAATATGCATCATACATGCAGGAATTGAATAAAATCCTTAAAGAAATGGCTGAAACTAACTCATCTAAAGGTAATCCTTTGGATGGGTTATCTGTGTTTAATGAGGATTTAGACTCAAAGAAAGTAAGCAATGTAGCAAAGAGTATTGATAAGATTGGTAATGTAAATATAGACAAGATAAATAAATTAAATGATTCACTCCAGAATTTAAGTAGCAACTTAGATAAGTTGAATAATCTTAATAATTTGAATATCAAAATTTCTGGAGGCGGGGGCGATTCTTCCAATAAATCTAAAGTAGATAATAACTTCCAAGGCGAGTTAGAAAGTATGATACTCAATAGTTTAGGAGGACTTGGAAAATATAATAAGATACTTGGTGGTGGAATTGACTCAGTATTAGGTTCAATAAGTAAGTCAAAGGATTTAAAGAACCTTAGTAAAGAGGCTAGTAAATTTGCTAAGAGTGGTGTAGCAGCCAGTAAGGGAATGGCTGGACTTGCTGGTGGAGTAGCTGGTTTAGCAAGTACAGCAGCTGTAGCAATACCAGTCATAACAGCTGTAGCAGCAGCATTAGGAGTTGCTATTAAAGCAGGTCAAGAGTATCATAAAGTCAATGTAGAAATGGCTAGATCATTAGAAATGGTAAATGATGCTCAATCAGAGAGTGGTAGACAAGCAATAGAAACAGCTAATAAGCTTGTTGATGTTAAGAATCAATGGACAAGAATTGGTGAGGACTTAACAAGTGTATTTGAACCTTTATTTAATTTAGCAGTGGACTTTGTAAGCGTGATTGGAAATGCTGTTGAGAGTGTCACTGACACGTTAGATAAGACAAATGATAAAAACTATACCATGTTTGATAGCAAGTTTAAATGGTATACTCAAGGACTTGAAGGAGGAAGTGGCGAACCTGAAAGTACTAGTTTACCAGTATTAGGCGATATAGCTAGTTCAGCAAAGCAGAGCGGGTTTACAAATCAAAGCGCAGCTAATCTTGCTATTGGTACTTATGATACTGCTATGGAACTAGCTCATAAATATGGGCAAGAGGCATCTAAAGTGGCACAAGACTTAGCAGATGCCTGGCTGACAGGTTCAGATGCAGCTAAGAAATATGGTATAGTTGTAAATGACCAGGTATTAGCAGGTTATATGGCTTCTCAAGGTGTTGATATAGTCAATGTTGAAATAACTGATGCTATGAAACAATATTATAGATATCAGTTAATGATGGAACAAGCAGCACAGTCAAATTCAGATGCTATGTCTGAGCAAATTAAAGACTGGACTCAATTAGGAGCAATCATTGATAAGACTAAAGGAAAGTTGTTTAGTTTTGATGAAGTAATCAATATGGAGGGATTTGATCCCACAATTCCTGAAGTTGGTACTCCTGATGTTGATATGAGCCAAGATGTAGAGGAACCAGATAAACCAGATGATAGTTTAGGGACTGCTGTTAGTGATGGTAAAACACTAATGGATTTGTTAAATAACATTGGAAATACCCTAAACAACATATATAATAACATGAATGGTAATGTCCAAGAGAACACTACTATCATAAATAATAACACACAGGTCATCAATAATAATACTCAGGCTCAGAATAGTAACGCACAAGCAAATAATAGTAATAGTCAAGCCACTAATAGTAATACTCAGGCAATTAATAATAACAATATGTCCTTACAAGGAAATGTTAGTTTAAGTGCCAGTTTGAGTAATATAACTCAACAGTTAAATGGATTCCTTCAAATGGCAGCACAGTCATTAGGAATGAATACCAGTAACACGAATGCACTGACACAATCAGAAATGGCACTAGGTACTCAAATGAATACCTCAACTGGGTACTTAGTAAATTTGAATACATCCATGGGTCAGTTTACAATGATGGCAACAAGTGCCACTCAAGCTGGACAAATAGCATCTCAAGCTCAACAAATATTGGGGTCAAGCTTTTTAGGATGCTCAGTCCAAGCAGTTAACACCACTGGAACAATGGGTCAATTTAGTACAGTTGCTAATATAGTAAATACTGTCACTGGATTAACAATTCAAATCATGGCAGCTGAACAAAAAGCATTGGACGGTGTTAGTGATGCATCTCAAGATGCTTCTAATGACTTAAATGAATTAGACAATTCAATAGTAGAAGTTGGTAATGATGCATTGGATTCACAACAGAAAGTGCTGAAGTTTATAAGAACACTCTCAGATGCAGTAGATGCCATTCAGAATTACTATGATGCTCTTAATAATACACAATCAAATAGGTCATTTGGTGGTGGGAGCAAAGATTCATTATTAGATAAGATAAAAGCAACGGCTCAAATAAAAGCAGAAGGAAGTTTAGGTGGAAAAAGAGGAAGTAGTAGCCAGAACAACCAAAGTAGTCAAAGTAACAACATTACTAATGTATCAGGCGGATCAGCAGCAGATTTTATATTAGAGTTAGGAGATGCATGGTATTCATCATATCAACAGGGTGGGTTTAAAGACAAAGGAATATTAGAAAATCTGGGAACAGCCGCAATAACAGGTATAGGTGGAATATTCGGTGGAGCAGTTGGAACCGGAGTTAAATACTCTAATATGTATAAAAACCTTACTGAAAAATACGGCAAGCTCGGAGAACTAATGTTTATAGGAGCATTTGGTGGATATAGTGCATTAGAACAGCTAGGTGACATAGCAGGAACAGGAGCTCTTATAGGAAATGTTGTAGGAGACTTAACAGGTATAGATGCCATCAAGGGAGTAGGAGAAGGATTAGGGTCTCTTGGTGGAGGTATTGATTCACTACTCCAAAAAATGTATGAAGGTGTAGCTGGAGATTATGCTCAAGGTAAGGGTGGGTATGACTGGATATTGACTTATATATTAGGTGGAGAGAAGGCTAGGGAAGGTTTAGAAGAGTCTTGGGAAGGTTTAGAAAAGTATTTATCTGGAGGTAAAAAATTTGCATCAGGTGGAATAGGTACCAGAGAGATTAATAATGCTACATTGTTTGAAGGAAATAAAGCAGAAGCAGTTATTCCTTTAGAGAGTAGAGAAGGAATAGATTTCCTTGCAAAGGCATTAGAAGAAGCAGGAGCAAATTCAGAATCACAGAGACCTAATATAACAATTAACTTAACACTTCAAGGAATATTTGATACTGATGATCCTATCAAATGGAATCAGTTAGTAACCAAGTTGGCAGAATCAATAGATATTCAGACCCAAAGACATGGTAGTCTTGGATATGGAGCATCATATTAAGGAGGTTTATTATGGCTCAACCAACAAATATTAAGAAATTAACTATTGATGGTGTAGAGATTCCTATATATCCTTCACAGATTGTTTGTAGTGACAATTTAGTAAGTAGAAGTTGGAATAATATGTATGCTCAATTTGTGGATATTCCAGTTAACCTTAAATATAAGGTTAACTGGATATTTCCAGTAATGAGTAAGCAACAGTCAATAGCACTGCTAACACCATTAAGAAATAAGATACTCAATCAGCATAGTAGGTTCTTTACAATAACAACTAGTTATCCAGGGTATGAGAAGTTCCTAGAGATGGAAGTTTATTTAGGTACTCCTATAGATTTTAGCTCTCTGGATTGGCAGACAGATTGTGGAGACCCTAACTTCTGGAAATATGAGTTACATTGGATAGAAACAAAAGGAAATGTTTTGATAGGACAACCCTCAAATCAGTCATTAAGTATAAATAATAGTAAGAATAAAGGTTAAAGATAGACTAGGAGGTGAGTGGATATGGCTGTCTTAGCCAATAAACAATGGACTGGAGAATTAATCCAGATGAAGTTGTATATAGATGTAAATACAGTATATATCACTGATAGTTTAGGAGTATATGATAGTTTAGGAGTATATGATAGTAATGGCACATTAACAAGTTTGATAGAGTCAGTCAGTTTTTCAAAATCAGATGGAAATACTAATGTAAATCCATTAGGAGTTGCTAGTTCAGATAGTGTAGGTTTAAAGATTTATGATATAAATGATGCACTCTCTCCAGCAAATCTAAATGGACCATATGCAGGTAAATTAACCAATGGATTAAAAGTAGAGATAAATAAGTCAAGTGATGGAGGCAAGACATGGAATCCTTATGGTATTTATTATACCAACAGTTTTAGTGGTTCATACTCAAATGGATATCATGACTTAGTTTCAATATCAGCTTCAGATAGATTAAATATACTTGGTAATACACCAGTACCAGAATTACCTGTTTATGCCAATGTGACTATAAAAGAACTTATAGTAGCACTCTTCACAGCTCTTGGATACACTGAAGATGAATACTATATAGACCCTAAGTTAAACTTTGATATACTTTGGGGAGTTCTTCCAGGAACAAAAGTAAGAGACTTTTTCAATTCTGTATGTCAAAGAACCTTTGCTAGAGTTACAGTAAATTCAACAGGTGTTGTAAGATTCATTCCAGCACTTCAATTAGCCACTGAATATAATACATTAACAGTTGGACCAACAGATATAGGTACACTTAAGAATAGCAACAGCAACAATATAAATTACTCAAAGGTCAATGTAAAATATGATGTTTATGGAACAACAGCAGATGCTACTGTTCTTAGTAGAGATGGAGTATCTCTTGCACTAGGTCATAATGAAATAAGTGATATTCAATTCTCAAATACAGTAGTATGTATAAAAAATGTATATATCAGATACAAAAGTGAGTTAAGTCTTGCTAAAATAGAGAATGTTGAATATCAAGCATACCAAAGAGCAATGGTACTTAGTTTAGATGTATTAAATGCCAATGTGTTTGAGGTATCTATTAGAGTAGATGCGGTAGTATTAACAACAATAGAAAAGACAGCCTCAGTAAGTTTAGATACAGGTATAAGGTCAGGTTTAACAGAATATACACTAGATACGAATAATCAAATGACTGATGAAGAAGCTCAACAGCTATGTAATGACATTGTAGATTATATTAAGACATTGGAAAACACAATAGAAATCTCTGGAACAATATTAACACCAGACTTAAGCATTGGAGATGAAATCACTATAGAGAACACTGGAACAATGTATGATGGAGTTTACAAGGTGACAAAACTTCAGGTAGAGTTTGGTCAAACTTATAGTTTAGGAGCAACATTGTTAAGAGTTGAATCAAGTGATAATGAAGGAGATTCAAGTGACAATGAAGAAGATTCAACTGAAGATGGAACAGTATAATAAACACATTGAAAATAATAAGGATAATCAACTTGTATAAATCTATTAGTAAAATAAATAGTCAACTAATAGGAATTGATATCTACTTATAGAAATTGATATCTAGGGATTAAAATTGATATCTAGGGATTGAAATTGATATCTAGGGATTAAAATTGATATCTATGGATTAGATTAATCTCTAATATTTAAATTGATACCTATAGGTTAAATTGATATCTACTACTTAAAATTGATATCTATGGATTAAATTGATCACTAAGACTTAAATTGATATCTACTACTTAAAATTGATATCTACTAC
>ERZ1090861.446-NODE-446-length-25391-cov-14.977305_pt1 | contig 25391 bp, 32 predicted proteins | sample MGYA00478482_ERZ1090861 | MGnify/ENA primary metagenome ERZ1090861 (study PRJEB33644, sample SAMEA5815744) | chicken gut metagenome | biome: Chicken; feature: Gastrointestinal Tract; material: Caecum | place: Ireland | collected 2019-01-01 | study: A study of the... | reverse complement strand
AAAGATATGTATGATATGAGAGAAAAATTATTAGATAGAGTAACTGATTATTTTGTATCATTGTCTGAAAAAGACGAAAATACAGATATGAATAAACTAAGATTTTCTATAAAATCTGTATTAACTCAATTACAATCTGATTCTATAAAGGCGGCTGATGCAGGTTCATATGACCCTATATATTCTCAATTAATTACAAATAGGATGTATCCAACAAGTAGCCCCACAGATAGAAATAAGGTAAGAAAATTATTAGAGCATCCAGAGCAACATGCTAATGAATTAAGAAATGTTGCAGAATATGTAAGAAATAATATATTACAATATGATAGAGTAGAAGAATATTTTATATCATTATTCTCTTTTAAGTATTATTTATTACCAAAAAGACCACCAAAAGAGATGAATGATTTTGAAAAAAGTAAAAAAAAAGCATACAACCTATTACAATCAATAAGAATAAAAGAACAATATCCAAGAATTGTAGCAGATGTAATTAAAAACGGAATTGGATTTTATATGTTTAAAAAAGGTAGTGATTTTTTAGATTTCATCAGACTACCAATAGATATGTGTAGAGTAACAAATGTAAGAACATCAGTTGGAATTTGTTTTGAGGTAGATTTATGGTACTTTAGAACATTGATAGATTCAAAGCAATTAGCACCAGAAATATGTGAATATTATTCTGACCTAATTGAAAATATGATGGCATCATTAGAAAAAGATGATGTAGAATCAAGAAAAAAGGCACAAGGTAGAATATATGTACCTATCAGTCCTGTTCATGGATTCTGTTTTTGTGCAGATTCATACAGACCAACATCAGTTCCATTGCTTGCAGGATTATTGCCAGATGCACTTGACATATTAGAATACAAAAGTTTAGCGAAACAAAAAGCCGTATTAGAGACTTGGTGTATTATACCACAAGTAATTCCATATGATGAGGTAGAAAAACCAAGAGTGCCATTACAATTGGCAAAAAATACAATCGAATCTTTACAAAATATGTTGCCACCTGGTGTAGTAACATTTAGTACGCCATTAGAGCCACAAGAACCAATTACATTACAAAGTGCAAGCACTCAAGAAAATATTGTAGGATTAGGAGAACAAAATTTCTTTAGTTCTGTTGGTATTGCAGGAAATGTGATGGGTGTTGGAGAAGCAAAAAACAATGCAGTAATAGATTTTTCAAACTTGGTAGATTTTGGGTTTGTTAGTCATATATATAATCAATTTACTATTTGTACTAATCTATTATTAATGTTATTTGTAAATGATAAAGATTGGAAAGTTCAATTCTTTGGAAATGCATATAGAGATAGTCAAGAAATAAAAGAAGCTCAACAAGTATTTACTGGTACAAACATGCCAGCAGAATATTTGGGGGCGAATTTAGGTTTCGAACCACAAGATTTTGAAAACATGTTGTTAATGGGAGAAACAAGCAAATTAAAAGAAAAGATGATTCCTATTGCAAGTGCATATAATACAAGTGGTCAAGCCATTTTAAAAGATGAGGGAGAAATTTCTAGTCAAGGTGGTAGACCAAAAAAAGATAATAGTGAATTGTCTGACAGCGGAGAACAAACAAGAGAAGATGAAACAAATGATAATAATGAATAAAAATATAAACTTTTTAGAAAGGAGTACGTTTAATGGAAATTGTAGATTGGCGAAATCTAAATAAAGAAGATATATATTGTTGTTTTAGCTTTCCTTTATTTAAGTTTATAGTTGCTCATGGATTAGAACCAATAGCAAAAGAAGAACACCCAAAGACGAAAAAAATTTTTAGTGTTTTTATGAAAGGAGACAAACTACAAGCATTATTGACAGAATGGACTGAAAATAGACCTAATGTAGTAAAACAACACAAATCTTCAAGTTTAGAACAAGAAGAAAGTGGTGAAAAGTAATAATGAAAGACAAAATAAAATTAAATTATGAAATCAAAGATTATGATGTTTATGACACTCATAAAGACCATGCCATAGTTAGAGCAAAAATTGTAAATGTTGGAAAAAACAACAATGACACCAGTTTCTCTAAAGAAAGTATAGAGAGGGCATTACCTACTTTATATAACATACCTCTAATTGGAATTTATAGTGAAATAGAAAATGATTTCAAATCTCATGCAAAAAATGATTTAGAAAGAAAGGAAACATATGCAATTGGAACAATTCCAGAAAGTTGTGATGCACATTTTGAAAAAGATTTGGGAATGGAATATCTAGTTGCAGATATAGTTGTTTGGAAAAAATATTTTCCAGACTTTTTTAATGTAATAGTAAATAATGAAGAAAAAGAAAGACAAACAACTATTAGTATGGAAATTTCTTTACTAGACTATGAAAAGAAAGATGGAATTTTTGACATTACAGATTTTTCATTTAATGGAATTTGTTTATTAGGAACTAATGTGAGACCAGGAATTCCAAATGCAGGATTAAGAGTTGTTAAATTTGAAGAAGGAAAAATAGACTTTGAAGATAACAATTTATATCAAAACTTACTAAAAGAATCAAATGAGGAATTAGAAGTTTTAGCAAAATATAGTGAGAAAACATTATCAGTAGATAATGGTGAAATAAATAAAAAATTTAAGAAAGGAGAGGTAGGAAATATGGCAGAAAAGAAAGAAGCTTTAGCTGAAGAAGTAGTTAAAGAAGAAGTAATCCCTACAAATGCAGAAGCTACAAAAGAAGGAGCTTTTGAAGACAAAGAAAAAGCAACAGAAAATGGGGATGCTGATGAAAAAGAAGCTAAAGAAAAAGCAGAAGATATGGAAAAAGTAGAAGATAAAGAAAATAACTGCGACACAAAAATGGAAGACAAAGAAAAATGCGAAGCAACAGAAAAAGAAGAAATGGAACAAAAAGAAGAAATGGAAGATAAAAAAGAATGCGAATGCAAACCAGAAGAAATGGAAGACAAAGAAAAATGTGAAGCAGAAGAAAAACCTTTATCAAAAGCTGAAAGAAAAACATATCAAGCTAACGAAAGAGCTTATCAAGAAAAAATAGCTTACTTAAAAGGTGAGTTAGCTGCTTACAAACCATACAAAGCAATGTATGAACAAGCAGAAAAAGAAGTTAAAGAACTACTTGAATATAAAGAAGAAGCTGAATTAAATAAACTTGAAAGAGAAAAATCTGAATATTTCAAATCATTTGGAGCAACACAATTTGACGAAGAAGATAGAGATGAAATAATCAAAAAGATTAATGATTATAGTTTCTCATATCAAGACTTTAAAGCATTTATGGCAGACAAAGTGCAAAAATATGGAATGAAAACAAGATTCCAAAACATCACAGAAGTTATTAATATGTATTCAGAAAGTCCTGATATAGCTTCTAAATATGCAGAAGCAGAAGTAGTTTCTGATGAAGATAAAATATTAGATAGATATACAAATATCTAATTAAAAGAAAAAAATAAAAGAAAGGAATGGTAAAAACTATGGGATATATAGGAGAAACAACACAAACACCACAAAATATTAAATTAGCTTACGCAAGAGCTCAAGGAGCAGACGTATTATATGGTGGATACCTAATTGAAATTGATGAATTAGAAGATTCATTTGAAAACAGACAAGTTTACAAAGCTGAAAAACCAGCAGAAGATACAGTATTCTACGGAATCGTATTAAACGGAGGATATGAAACATTAGCAGATGGAAGAAGACCAGAAGGACAACCAAACTTCTTAGAGTATGGTTTCACAAGTGACATTCCATGTGTTGTATTAAGACCAGAAAAAGCTCAAACATTAAGAATTGGTGTAAATGCAATCAATGAAACAGTAAATGTTGGAGATTTCTTAGTACCAACAGCTGGACAATATAAATGGACAGTACAATCTACAATGCCAGCAACAGGATTAGCTTTAAAAGTAGAAAAAATCTCAGAAGTTGGAATTGGTGGAATGTTTGGTATGCAAACAGAAAAAGTTGCAGAAGTAATCGTAGCAAGAGACTAATTATAAATTAAGTAATGAACAAAAGATTACCATGGTGGAGATATAGTGCCTCCACTAGACATAAAGGGAAAGAACAAAAAAATATAAAAAATAAGGAGGATTCGATTTTTATGAACTTTAGTGAAGTAAGAAGTGAAAATCAAAACGTTGGTTTAAGTGTATTAACATTTTCTGAATCAACAAGAGGAAAAGTAGATGAAGACTACTTAGGAATAGTAAAAGCAGTAGCTAATTTAACAAGAATGGCTGCAAAAAGATATTATAGTGAAGCAATCATCCCAGTAAAATACTATGATGATGTAAAAACAGATTATCAAACATACAATGCAAAAGTAAGCAAAGCATTATTTGGATATGCTATTGACCAAACATACGGTTTAGAAAATTTTGAAAAAGCAACTCAAGTAAGACAAAACCAAATGATGACAAGCAAAGAAGTAGAAAGATTAGCTTTCGCTATCGTAATTGAAGCATTAGTTTCAGTTGTTGCTGATAACGAAGTTGAAGATTCTTTATTATTTGCTAACATTGTTGATTGTGACCCAAAAGATTCAAAATCATTCACAATTGATAGCAAAATGATTTACCCAATCCAAAATGGTGGATTTGGAGCAAATGTAAGTAGATACAATCAATCATACATGAGCTCAATCACATTAACACCAAAGCCAAAAGATTGTTCAGTATCATTCCCATTCCATGAATTAAGAAATGGTGGATATGACTTTGGTAGAGAAATTGCAAAAGTTGCTATTTCATTCAGAGCACAACAATATGCTGATATTATCAATGAAGTATTCTCAGTAACAAGTGCTTTAACACCATTCTATGAGACAACATTCTCAGTAACAAACTACATGACAATGGCTGAAAAAATTAGAAGTTTAAATAGTTCAGAAGTACAAGCATACGGAACAGCTTTAGCATTCAATGCTTTAAGTGGAAACGTTGTAACTGGATTCAGCGTACAAGATGAATTAGTTAAAAATGGATACATCACAGATTTATATGGAATTAGAACAATTGTAATTCCAAACGCTATTAACACAATTACTAGCCAATTAAATCAAAGAGTACCAAATGATGTTATCCTATTAATCTCTGGAAACGATGGAGATAAACCAGTAAAAATGGTAAGAAGTAGAACAGCTGACGTATACTACAAAGATGGAAACAGAAATGAAGAAGGATTAGACAGATTAGTATACTGGGTAAGAATGTACTGGGATGTAGGATTAGTAACTAAATCACACTTCGGTGTTCAAGTTGTTTAATAAATTTTAGAATTTTTAGAAGGGAGTTTTTAGAAAATGCCAAAAACAAATTTAGCAAAAAATAACGAAAATAAGAAAGATAATGAAGAAGTAGAAGTAAAAGTTACTTCTACTTCTGAAAATAAAGAAAATGTAGATGAATTAACAAAATTAAATGAAGAGTTAGCAAAAAGAGATAAAGAAATAGCTGACTTAAAAAATATGATGTTAGCATTTATGGCATCACAAACAAATTCTAATAGTAATAATAACAATGATGACGAGGAAGATGGTTATGTTTATATAAATAATAATAGCGTTGGACCCGTAAACTTTGTTCTTGATTCTGAAGGGAAAAGTGCATATTATATTGAAGCAGGAATTCAAGGAAGACCTGTAAGTAAAGAAGATATGGGATTAGCTTTAAAAGTTGGAACTATGAGAAAATTATTTGAAATTGGAGTATTGGAGTTTGTAGAGAAGAAAAACTACAAAAAATATGGAATTGTGCAAACTTTTGATTTATCAGAAGATAATGTAAAAAATATTTTATCTCCAGAAAACATTCCAAACAATTATCAAAAATTAGAACAACTTATCAGAGTAAGAAAAGAAAGAACTTTAGAACATGAACTTTGTTATAAAGCATTAGATTTGGTTGATAGAGGGTTGTTACCTAGAAATGAAGAAAGCCCAACTATTATTTATCTAAACAGATTATTCTGTGCTAACAAAACAGTTTCATTTACAGACTTATTATCTGGACTAGAATTCAAAAAAGGTGATTGGAAGAAATAATCTTTAAATAGAGGGAGTGGAAATTAATGACATATTTTGAAGAAATATACGAATTGGCTACTGCCATTATGGAAAGTGAAGAAATTCGACAAGCTCCTTTATATAAAAAATATTTATTTCTTTATAGATTTCTACAATTCTCTATTAGTGAGTTTAACACTAGATGTTATAGAGATTTAACAACAATACGACCTTTTGATTATAAAAGTTATCAAATTATTGGAGATGGACTAGAGAAAGAATTTCAAGTTTCTAGTCCATTTTCTTTTGATACGAAAGTGTATATTGAAAAAGAAACGGAAAATCATATTTTTGTTCCAATGTCTTCTGATAATTATACAATAGATAATATGAAGAATTGTATTGTTTTTAAAACTGCTCCAAAAGATGGAGAAAAAATCAATATTTATGTATATGAAATAGGATATTTCTATGATGATTTAGAATATGAAGAAAAGTCTATTCTAGCCAATGGAATGTTGATAGCATTCTATCAAAATCAACTAAACAAATCTACATTATTAAATCAACAGGTTTATGGTGTAGGAGCAAAAATGTATTCACAAGCTGAACACATAAAAAGATTAGGAGATTTATTAAAAATGGTAAGATATGAATGGACTGCTGCAATAAATGCATACACATATACAAAAAGTCCTGATTTAGTTTTAGATAAAAGTAGAAGACAAAAAGAAATAAAAAATGATTATAAATAGGAGGTTTTGGTATGAGACAAGCACAAGAAATCTCCAATACAAATAACTTATTTGATTCAAGATTTTCAAAAATCCCATTTTATGGAAAATGGAAAATGGATGAGTCTTTAAATAGTATAAAGTTAGCGGAAAGCTTCTTTAGGAATCCAAATTATCAAACTATTTACAAAAATTTTGATTATAGCACTCCATATCATGTATGGATTGGAGAAGGAAACTATGAATATAAACAAGTTGGATATATGAGAATGTTGTCATTCCCATATAAAGATTATCAATTTGATATAGGAGACTATATTACTTGTATATATGATGGAAAAGAAACAACATGGATTATCAAAACTATTACAAAAGACCAACCATATGAATGTATCGCACACATAGAAAAGACCAACAACTATTTAAAATGGGTAGATGAGTTTGGAAATCTTATTCAATATAGATGTGTAGTATCTGATAAGATGCTTGAAGCAGCTCCAGGACGTTCAAATATTGTCCCACCAGAAGGAAATATTATGCTTGATGTTCGAAGAGATTTGACGACAAGTACAATTACAGAAAACCAAAAATTTATTTTTGGAGGTATAGCTCCAAATGTAATACAAGGACAAATTTATGAAGTTTATGCTTTTAAAAACTTTATGAATGATGACCAAACAAATGAAGCTATATTGTCTTTAGAACTAAGCAGAAGAAATGGTGAAGAAACAGGCGTTGAGGGAGAAAAAGATGACCTATATAATAATATTCCTGATGTTTATAAAATGAAATTATATTCAGTTATAATTGATTCCAAAGATATCACTCAAAAGATTGGATTTAAAAAGAGACTAGATGCTATAGTTTTTAAGGGAGAAGAAAAAAGTGACTATGGTGTAATTTGGGAAAGTTCAAATCCAAATGTAGTAAATGTTGATGAATTTGGTAATATTGAAATATTAGATTATGGAGAAGTTACTATAACAGCAAGGTTTGAAAAGAATCAAGATATTTATAGTTCTATCATTATAAATAGTGTAAGTAATCTTCCAAATATTCAATATTATAAATTTTTACCACTTGAAATTGATACTATATTACAAGGAGATGAACAAAGTTTTTCAATATATCATTATGTTAATGATGCTCCCGATGATGAAACTTTCAGTATAAAATTTAGTGGAGTACCAAATGATGGGAAATATCAAGGATATTTTTATGATGTCATTCCAACTAATGGAGATATAGAAAATTGTAATGAGTTCTCTATATGGAATAATAGGGCATTTGATAATGGAAGGTTAAAGATTCAAGCAATCTCAAACAAAACTGGTGAAGTTGTAGAAACATTATATATTAGATTAGGGGGGCTTGTATAATATGGATATGACAAGAGGTTTAGACTTTAATACATTTAAAAATATAAGTAAAGTCCCATATACTATAGTTATGGATTATCTTTTTTATAATGAAAATATATGGAAACTTTTATATTATGTCACAGAGGAAGATGGAAATCCAATATCAAGACCTTTGGAGAGACCTAATCTGACAAGTAAGCAAAAAAGAAGTTTAATTTATAATGGAATAGATGATGTAAATAAATATAGAGTATTTTTGTCTAATGTTCCATTGAGTGAAGAAACAACAGGTCAAGTTCAACAAATAAGAATTTATAGAGATAGAGTTTTACCAAAGGATGCATTTATGAGTAACGCTACCTGGACTTTTGAATTGCCATGCCATAATGCTATTTCTACAATTATAGTTGATAATATAATTGTTAATAGGGTTGACCTATTGCAAGAAGAAATTCTTGAAACGCTAAATGGGAAAGAAATAGGAGGAATAGGAACGCTAATGTTTTCATATGATTCTCCTCAAAGAATGTCTGATAGGTCAGACTTTTTTAGATTTAACACACAATTTAGTGGATATATATTCAATATGAGCTGTAATTGGAATGGAAATAGAGGGGGCATGTGTTAATGATAGATGCCGACAAATTTAAAAAATATGATAAGAACCTTTTATGGGAAATTCCAATAGAGATATATGGTTTACATATATATCCAGTCATAATGAGAAATGTATATGAATTTTATGACAGTATCTCAACACTACAAATAAATCCTATGGAATTAAGTAATGAAGCTATTGGAAATACTTTATCTACTTTAAGCTATTTAGAAATAGCTATTTTTTTTTGTAAGGTAGATAAAGGTTTTCAAGAAAGATTTAATACAATCTTAAAATTAGCTTTTAGAGTGTCAGATGAAAGCATTAGGGTAATAACCAAAGATGGAAAAGTTAATTTAAGAATAATCCAAAATGGGAAAGAAGTGGAAATAAGTAGCGGAAGATTTAACAGAATAAAAGACATAATATGTTACCAAAATGCAGTAGATATTATAGATTTAAGAGAAAATCAAATGATTTTAGAGGCAAATAAAAGAGTAGATGCAATGAATAGTGCAAACTCTGATATGACCTTGGAAGACCAAATATTTGCTGTTGCAGCAATAAGTCAAAGAGATATAAAAGACATCGAAAGATGGTCGATATATAGATTTAAAAAAATGACATCTAGTCATGATGTTATTATCAATTATAAAATTTTTAAAACTGCCGAAATGAGTGGTTTTGTAAAATTTAAAAATGGGAATCCATTTAAAAGTTGGATGATGAAACCAAAAGATGGAACAAAAGAATTAAAAACAATAAGTCAAATAGCCAATACTTTTGGTATGAAAGCCACATAAGATAAAGAAAAAAGAAATAAAAAAATAAGGAGGAAGAAATATGAGTTGTCAAAACAATGAAAATTTATATGCACAAGGTATCTATGATTTTAACTTCTATGATTTAACAACTGATGAATTATTATTTCAATCTCGTACAATTACAGAAGGAAATATCGCAACATCAGTAAACTTAAATGAAATTAGAGGTGGAATTGGAAACGCAATTCAAATTCAAATACCTTCAGATGCTTCTTTAACAGTAACAATGACAGCAGCTAACTTCTCATTAGAAGGACTTGCTTTAAATACAGGTTCTACAATTATGCCTAATGGGACATATTATTTAAGAGAACAAACAACATTAGTTCAAGGAACAGAAGAAAATGCTGATAAAGTTGTTGGTAAAGTATTAAGTACACCAGTTGCACCAATTGGTTCTGTAACAGGAGATATAATTGGTTATGTTGATTGTACTACAAAAGTAATAATAGACCCAGAAACAAAAGAATTTGTTGTTGAAGGTGGAGAAGTAGGAGATACAGTATGTATCGAATATTATACTCAAACAGCTAGTGCTGAAATATTCAGAATTGGTTCTAATTTTGCTCCAAAAATTGGTAGAGCAGTATTAAGAACACCATTATATACAACAAATGGACAAGGTGGTTCAGGTTCTATTTTAGCAGGAGAACTACAAATAGTTATTCCTAAAGCTCAATTAAATGGAGATTTAAACCTAGATTTATCTCAATCTGCAAATGCTACAACAGTATTAAATATGACAGCATTAGCTGATTATGAGACAAAACCAGGAGAATGTCCAACAAATGATGGTACATTAGGATACATCATTAAAATAGTAAACGAAACAACAGTATGGGATAGAATTGACAGAATAGTAGTTTTAGGTGGAGGAATTTCTCTAGCTAATGGAGAAACAGAAACTATCGTTGTGAAAGGTGTTTCTGATTCTAACCCTAACTTATTAGAAAATGTACCATATGAAGACTTAACATTTACAAGTGGTAGTGATGCAGTAGCAACTGTTGATGCAACAGGTTTAGTAACTGCAAAAAGTCAAGGAGATACTGAAATTACTATCAAAAATGAAGAGAAAAACTTCACAGTTACTTGTGATGTAGAAGTTACACCCTAGTGGGGGGTCTACAGACCCCTTATCATTAATTAGTGTAACTAAGACTTCTTTAGATGGAGGTCTTGGTGAAGAATATAAAAATAATGAAAATTCTTTCACTATTAATAATGAGGGTAATACAATAACAATTAATCAAACAGCTCCATTTCAAGCATATGATAATGGAGCTGGATTAATCCAAAAATGGTATGGATTATTACTAGACTTAGGAATTGCAAGAGAGAATGTTATTGCAGTTGCAGGATATTCTTTTGATAGTGGAGAAACTGAAGACGAATTTGCTACACAATGGGGAGCAACAAATGATAATCAGTTTATTATTTGGCTTTCAGAAGAAAATGGTAATGTTGAAATAACGTTTGGAGATAGAGATTCTTTACATGAAGATGTAGAAATAAGTATAATATTTAATAAATACATACCAACAGAAATTGAAGCAACAGACGAAAGTAGTTTAGCAAATGCTATTGAAGATGTTCAAGAAGGTGGAACTGTTAAACTAGGAAGTAATGTTAGTTTAACTCAACATTTAGTTATTAATAAACCAATAACTTTAGATTTGGGAGCAAACAATATTGAAGCAGGAGCACAAATAATTGGAATTCAAGAAGATACAACAATTACGGGTACTGGAGAAATTAGTTCTTCTAATGCACAAAGTGCTATTCAAGTTGAAAATGCAAAATTAACATTCAATGGTGGTACAGTAAAATCAACAACTCTTTATGGTATAAATTTAGTAGGACAATCTGAAATTCAAGTTAATGGAGGAAATATTGAATCAAAAGATTCTTGTATTTCTTGTAATAATGGAGATGCAGAGTTTGTTACTATTACGATTGATAATGGAGAGCTTACTTCTGATACTGATGCTACAATTTATGTTCCAGCACCATGTACAATAAATGTAAATGGCGGAACATTAAATGGCGGAATAAATGCTAGAATGGGTACAATAAATGTAAATGGTGGAACAATTAATTCTATTGCTAGTGGAAATGATAATATTGAAGAATATTATCATTTCCAAGGCAATGTTTGGTTGGGAGATGCTATTGCATGTATGGCAGGAACATATACTTCTCCATTTGAAGGACAATCTAATAAATTAGAAATCAACATTCAAAATGGAACAATTAATGGTTTATGTAATGGATGTAGTGCTGTAGCAATTTACAATTTAGGTAAAGTTGCTCAAGAAATATTTGTTACAATTGGAGAAAATGCAACATTAACTGTTGTAGATGATACACAACCATTATATAAGAAAGTTGCTGCGAAAGATATTGTTCCTAGTGAAGCAGATGATTATGCAGAATATACAGCTATAGAAAATATAGTAGTAGAAAATATTGCTGAAAAATTTATAGCATAATAGCATAAAAGAATTTTATTATTTTTTTGATAATAGGTGGGTAGATAGTACAAAAGAACTATCTACCTTTTTTTATAATTAAGAGGTGAATACAAATGCAGAATATCAATTTTGACAGTAATAATTTTTGCCCCAATATGATTGATAAATCTACCCCTTTAAAAAAATATTTGTATTGCACAAAAATTAAAGGTTTATGTAAAATGGTAACTTATTTTCCTAGTGGACAAATTGTGCCTAAAAAAGATGTAAAAAATACTGGTTGTCCATATGGATATGTGATTCAAGATATTAAACAAGAGGTAAATGACAATATTGAAAAGAATCAGGTTACAAAAAAGAGTAATGTTTTGGATGACATATCTATGAAAGAACATAATAAAAATAATACTCCAAAACAAGCTCAAGAATCTACAAGTAAGCAAGAGAAAGAAACAACAACTGCAAAAAAGAAAAGTACAAAAAAAAAGAGTACAAAAAAGAAACAGACCGCAAAAAAGAAAAAAGAATCCTAAAGGAAGTGATGTAGATGAAGTTTCCTTTATGTGAATATGCTATAAACAAATCTACCTCTGTTAGAGTAAATGTAAAGTGTAGTCTGACCAAAAAACCTTGTGGAATGGTTCGTTGGTGTAGTATTCATAGATGTGTAAAAATGAATGATTTATACACAAAGTTTAGTTGTAGAGAAAAAGAAAAATACAAAAAAGAAAAGGGGGAGAAATAGTGGGAAGAATTTTATTAGATTTTACAGATATTATAGATTTCTCAACAGATGATGAAAATCAAGTAGGACTAATTACATTAAGACGCTTTGAGTTCTTTGATATACAACAGAAAGATAAAACAATTGTGAAATCAAGAGGAACAAAATTTACCCAATATGACACAGTTCAAGAAATGATTGACTCAAAAGTGACAGAAAATGTTTTTGCATATAATGACTTATATCAAATTGTTTTTGCTGTACCTACAGACACTGTAAGAACATTTTGTGATGCAGCAAACTATGTAATTGGGTTAGAAGCATTTTATGAAATGAAACAATTGCAATATATAACAAAAGAAGATAATGCCACATACGATTTGATAGTGAGAACAGCAAGAAATGGAGAAATTGTCTATGATGGTAAGAATATGGCTATTTCTGAAATTGCTAATGTAATGAAAATTTTAGACAACAAATCAAGTCTAGGTATAACTGGATACAACATATATAAAATTATAAGAAGTATGGAAGTGAAAGAGTAAGGAGGCAAGATATAAATGAGTGTATTTCAACAAGGTCGTAATGCTGGTGGATGGACAGGAACAACAGTTGCTGGACAAAATATTATTCCAACATTATTAGAACATGAAAAACAAAATGCAGAAACAAAAGGAAGAACTTTTGTAGAAGATGCATTTCATATTGCAGAAATTTGTATTGAAGCACCTGCTGGAACCACTTTCTCAATAAACGATGGTACAAAAATTACAATTCCAACTTCAGGAATATACCATAATTCAACAAGTGTATTAAAGATTTTAATTTTTGACCAAGCCGTAAGTGCAAATATTGCTTATTGCTGGTAATGAAGGGAAGTGAGTGGATATGAGACTTAAAGCTGTGAATAAAATTGATAATGGACAACAAGGAAGCGAAGTACGAGAAATTCTAAACAGCACAATAGACAATGTAGAAACAGTTTCACAAGAAGTTTCAGAAGTTTCTCAAGAACTTGCAGATACTTTACCACTTACGAATTTAGAAATTGATGAAATATTAAGTGAATAGGAGAGTGGTAATATTGGCAACTAAAAAGTATTTAGATTACAATGGGCTATCTTATTTCTTTTCAAAATTAAAATCATTAATAGATGCTAATAAAACTGAAGTAGATATTACTAGAAGTGTTACGATAACGACTAGTGCAATAGCAGACAATTCAACAATTACAGTCCCAAGATATAAAGTCGGGAATGATTCTTTACAAGTGTATGTATTGGGAGAAAAATTAATAAAAGCTAGTAGTACAGCAGGAACAAATGGACATTATACAGAAGTCGGAACGACTGGAAGTATAAGTACTAAAATAAGATTGGCAAATATTGGACAAAGTATTCCTAAAGGGACTCCTATCGAATTTATAGTATTTGGAAATTATTAAAAATTACTATAAAGGAGGAGATAAAATGGAGCAAGAATATGGTTTTGTTTTGGGAAGATATACTAGCCTATTTATTGAGAAAATAGGGAAAACTCCTCCAACTCCAGAAGTTGAAGTGGGTTGGCTTTTAGCAGAAGCTGGTAAAGTTAACTACAGAGGAATTTGGCAGGATGAAAGTCTATGGACAGATTCTTATGTTTGGTATGACTAATATTTTTTAGATAAAATTTTAGATAAAGATTTTAAATAAAAAATATAAGGAGTGATTTTTAAGATGGCAGAAAAGAAATATTTAGACCAAAATGGATTATTATATTTTTGGACAAAAGTAAAAGGATTTTTGGATGGAAAAGTTGATAAAGTACCTGGAATGGGACTTTCACATAATGACTTAACAGATGAATTAGTACAAAAAATTAACAATGCTGGAGATAGTTCTTTCTCAGGAGCCTATGCTGACTTAACAGGAAAACCTTCTATTAATGGACATGAATTAGCAAGTGGAAATAATACATTGGCAACATTAGGAATCCAAGCAGCAGGAGATTATGCTACAACAACACAATTAAATAATAAGGTAGATAAAGTATCTGGAAAAGGATTATCAACAAATGACTACACAACACCAGAAAAGACAAAATTAGCAGGAATTGAAGCTGGAGCAGAAGTAAATGCTATTAATGGAATCTCAGTAAATGGGGCAGCAAAAACTCCAGATGAGGAAACAAAAGTAGTAGATATTACAGTACCTACAAAATTATCTCAATTAACAAATGATGGAAATTTTGTTGTAGACGCAAATTATGTTCATACAGATAAGAACTTTACAGAAGCATTAGAGACAAAATTAAATGGAATTGCTGCTAATGCTCAAGTAAACGTAATTGAAACTATCGCTGTAAATGGAAGTAATTTAACTCCAACAAGTAAGAAAGTTAACATTACAGTTCCAACACAAACAAGTGATTTAACAAATGATAGTAATTTTGTTGAAGATGCTGATTACGTTCATACAGATAATAACTACACAACAACAGAAAAGAATAAATTAGCTGGAATTGCTAATGGAGCACAAGCAAATGTTATTGAAACAATTGCCGTTAATGGGTCAAATTTAACTCCAACAGGCAAAAAAGTAAATATTACAGTTCCAAAAGCAGTAAGTGATTTAACAAATGATTCTGGATATCAAACAGCAAGTCAAGTTACATCAACTGTTAATAATGCAGTTTCAAATAGACCTACAACATCTCAAATGACAAGTGCTATTCAAGAAGCAACAGATGGTTTGGCAACAGAAACTTATGTTACACAACAATTAGCAAACATAAATAAAAAACAAGTTGTGACAAGTACAACTCAAATGACAGATGCGAATACAATATATTTAATGGCTAATGATAGTGAAGAACCAAATAATATATATGATGAATATATTGTTGTAAGTGGTAAACCAGAAAAAATTGGAACAACAGAAGTTGATTTAACAAATTATGTTCAAGAAAGTGAATTAAAAGCAATTACAAATGGTGAAATTGATACTATAATGGCTTAATTTTTTTGATAATCTTATAAAAATTTCAAATTAGTAGAAAGTGGGGGAAATTTGGTGGACAAGTTTTTGGAAATATTAGATAAAATTGAACCCTTAATTTTAGTTGTTATCCCCACTCTATTTGGGATTTGGATTAAAACAGCAAATAAAATAAAAGAAAAAAATGACACATATAAAAGAAGTGTTAGAAAAAAAGCTTTAGAAAAATATGATATGTGGGAACATGAAGAATCAAGAAGGGTTATCGCTAAAATTAAGGAACTATGTAGAGTATATAAAGACCGTTCAAAAGCAGATGAAGTAATGTATCTACAATTAGAAAACGGAACAGTTGCGACTTCAAGGCTTTGTAATATGTTTATAACATGTTTAGCAGAAGATGACAGGTATTCAGTTATCCCAAAAAAAATAAGGAAATTACAAAGAGTTCCTTATAGTCAGTTAAGTGAGTGGGTAGAGGAAGTAACAACACATGAGTGTATTATACCAGATGTCCAAGCAGAAGAGTTGCATGTAGAAGAGCCCTTCTTTGAGGATGTTGGAAGTCATTTATCAGAAACTGTTCATGACAAAGATGGTTATTTGATAGGAATGGTAGTCTTTAATTATTTTTCAGGATATTTTAATGAAGCAGATGAAGAAAAACAAATTGACTTTTTAAGACAATTCCAAGCTTCTATAGAGTCTGTTTTTATATCATACCATGTGGCAAGAATGGATATGAAAAAACACTTACATTTAGATGAAAATGAAATATCTGAGAATAATAATGGGGGTGAAAATGATGAATGATTTTTTTGTGCAATTATGGGGAGATTTTATATTTAGTGGAATTTCAGTTCCAATAATATGCTATGCTTTTGCTTCTTGCTTTAAGATGTTATTAGTTTCAAAAGTTGCAAGAAACAAATATACAAATTTAATTCCACTATTTTGTATGATACTTGGAGCAATAATTATGGTGTCTATTCATGATTTTTTGCCCGTTTTACATTTAACAAAAACTCGAATTTATATGGGAATGGTTTTAGGATTATCCGCAACTGGAATTAACCAGTTTTTTAAAAGAATCAAAAGATTTTTTGCTGTTAAAGAGATTGAAAGAAACTTCAAGGAAATTCCTATAGAGAAACAAAAAAGAGATTAATTCATAAGTAGTGTTCTTATACTCTACATTATGGATTATTAGAGTATAAGGAAGGAGCGAATGAAATGGCATCAAATCCAAACAAATTAGTCCTTGATGTAGAGGAATTAAAAAAAGGAAAATTTTCAGCAGTTCAGATAGAATACACAATATTAGAATCTGCAATAGAAGATAATTCAACTATAACAATTCCTGTAACATATCAAGTGGGAAACAACTCATTAGAGGTTTATGTTCTAGGAGAAAGATTGGTAAAAGTTGATGGAAATAAAGATGGGCACTATACAGAAGTGGGAACTACTGGAAAGACAAGTAATCAAATTCAATTACATAATATAGGACAAAGTATCCCTGTGGGAACAGTAATTACTTATGTTGTTACGGGAGATTATACTTAAAATTTTGTCAACAACTTGACAAAACAAAAAAAATATGAAATAATAAGAAAAGTTCCAATTAGTTGACTTGTTTCAGAAAAACACAAAAGGAGATGATTCTTATCGAAAAAGAACACTCCCCCATTATTAGGGGAATAAAAAAAATATTAATTTTTATAGTTATGGCTGTAATGTTAATTACACCAACGGCAATATCTTTTAATATAAATTCTTTGGAGACGGGAAACAGAGAATATGTGATTGAAAGTAGATTAGGAGAAGAAGAAAGTTTTAATTTAGATGTAGCAGCAATAGCAGACAAAAAAATCGCAGAACTTTCAAAAGATGCTGAAATAAATAATTGGAATTTTGATTTAAACGGACTTGTATATGAGAATCTATCAGTAAAAAGTCCAAGTAAAGAAGAAAAAACATTAACTGAACAAGTCGAAGCTCATATTAATATAACATATAATCAATATGAGTTAAAAATTTTAAAGGATGGGTCAATATACTATTTTAAAACTGAAAATGAAGCAAACAGTTTTAAAGAAAAGATTGATGAAGAAGTTGAGATTACAAAGACAGAAGTAAGTACATTAGACAATATTACTACTCAAGAGGTTTTGGACAAAAAAATTGCAGACCTTCAGGCAGAAAAAGAACGAGAAGCAATAAGAGTTGCTTCAGTTACATCAAGAAGTGGTACAATTAGAACGTCAAGTTCTGGAATACTGCCAATAACAAACTATTCTTATATAAGCTCTTATTATAGAACTGCAAAAAGACCAAATCATACAGGAGTTGATTTTGCAGCCCCAAAAGGGACTTCTATTTTAGCATACAAGTCTGGAACTGTAACAAGGGCAAGTTGGAATGGTAATTATGGTATGTGTATTGAAATACAACATTCTCGTGGAGAAAAAACGAGATATGCACATTGTAGTGGATATAATGTGTCTGTTGGACAAACAGTGTCACAAGGACAGGTAATTGGATATGTAGGGTCAACAGGAAATTCTACGGGACCACACTTACACTTTGAGATTATGATTAATGGAAACTTCGTAAATCCTTTAAACTATATCTAAAAACTTTTATATTCTAAAAAAGGGATATAGTCTGATTTTTTGAGAATAGAGGACAAGAAATACTATTTTGTGTTTCTTGTCTTTTTTTTAATGGGAACGAATGAGGTGACAAAAATTGGCAAGAGAAACGTTTAAAAATATAATTACTAACGAAGAGAAAATAAAAAGAATAAACCCAAAAAATCAAAAATTAGTAGACAGATTTCTTAATAACCTAAAAAAGAATCATAGTAATGGTACAATAAAAGTTTATAGGTCAAATTTTAATATATTCTTTGTGTGGAATATGGAGCACAATGACAACAAATTCTTTATAGATTTAAGGAAAATTGAATTAAATGAATTCTTTGACTATTGTGTGTCTGATTTAAAATACAATTCAGCAAGATATAGTAATATGCATAGCTCATTAAGTTCGCTATCAAATTTTATTGAAAATATGTTAGATGATGAATATCCTAATTTTAGAAATCTTGTAAAAAAAATAGATAAATTACCAAATGAAAAAGTTAGAAAAAAAACAATATTTAAAGAAGAAGAAATAGACAATTTTCTTGCTAAGCTAGTAAAAGAGAAAAGATATCAAGAAGCATGTTACATTGCATTGGTAATAAGTTGTGGAGCAAGATTTAGTGAATTGTTAAGAATTACTACTGATTTAATTGATGAAAATCATACAGTTATTGATGGAATATTTTTGGAAACGTTAGATGAAATAAAAACAAAAGGTAGGGGACAAACTGGAAAAATGCTAAAGAAATATATTATAAAAGATATATTTCTGCCTTATTATAAATTATGGTTACCAGAAAGAGAAAAGATATTAAAAGAAAAGGGTTCAAATCATAATAGTATCTTTTTAAAAAAGAATGGAGAACCTGCAACCCCTGCTGTAATTAGAAATTGGATAAAAAAATGGGAAAAGGAATTAAATACAAATGTATATATTCATGGATTTAGACACTATTGGACAACTTGGTTAAGCAATAAAAATGTAAGCCCAGCTTTAATTCAAAGCTTACAAGGTTGGGAGTCTGCTGATATGGTAAATCTTTATGATGATACTACATTCCTAGAAAAGAATTTTGAATTATCTGATTTAAAAAGGGTTTTAAAAAGATAAAGGTGAATAGAAATGAAAGAAAGACAATCATATTATTTTGATTATAATGCTACAACTCCAATTGATGGAGAAGTATATAAAGAAATGATTCCTTATTTGACAGATTATTATGGAAATCCAAGTTCTAGTTATTATATAGGAAGACAAACAAAAGATAAGATAGAAAGAATAAGATATGAAATTTCACAATATTTTAATATGAAGCCAGAAGGTGTGTATTTTACAAGTTCTGGTTCAGAAGCAGATAACATGATTCTAAAGGGAATTGCAATAGCAAATAAAGATAAAGGGAAACACATTATTACAACAAAGATAGAACACTCTGCGATATTAAATACGTGTGAATTTTTAGAGAAACAAGGTTATGACATAACATATTTAGATGTAATGCCAGATGGAATTGTAAATATAAAAGAACTAGAAAATGCTATAAGAGAAGATACTATATTGATTTCCATTATGTTTGTAAATAATGAAATAGGAACTATTGAACCAATTAAAGAAATTGCAGAAATAGCACATAAACATAATATCATATTTCATACAGATGCTGTTCAAGCAATTGGAGAGATTAGGATTAATGTAGAAGAAATGGGAATTGATTGTATGTCGATATCTGGGCATAAAATTTATGCCCCAAAAGGAATTGGCATGGCATATATCAAACCAGGAATAAAATTTGAACCATTAATTCATGGTGGAATGCAGGAATTTCATTCAAAAGGTGGAACAGAAAATATAGCAAATATTGTAGCATTAGGAAAAGCAATAAAAATTTTAGATGAAACAATAGATACAAATGAAGAAAAAATGAAAGAATTACAAGAATATACTTTAAAAAAGATAAACTCTATATTATCAGGATATGATTATATTTTAAATGGTGGTTTTGAGAATAGAGCTTCAAATAATATAAGTATATCATTTAAAGATATAGATGGAGAATCTTTATTATTAGCATTAGATTTAGAAGGAATATATCTAAGTAGTGGTAGTGCTTGTCATTCAGATTCAACTGAACCAAGCCATGTTTTAAAAGCTATTGGTGTTCCAGAGGAATATGCAAATGGTACATTAAGAATCTCTTTTGGAAAATATACAACAAAAAAAGATATAGACTTCTTAATATCTAAAATAAAAGAAAAAATTGACTTTATAAAAGCGATATAAAACCTTAATTTTATTCACAAAATTATGTTTAAAAATCCCTTCACCAAAGGGATTTGTTATATTTAATTTTGGGTTTTATATAAAACATAATTTTTATAACCTTTTATTTTTCCTATATCCTGACTCTAAAAAGACCTTAAAATTAAGGTTTTTTTAGAAAGGGGTATTTATGGAAATACAAAGTTTAAAAATTAATCAAGAAATTAGTGATATAAAAGAGCAGTTAAGTGGATTGTTGGACTTGTTCTATCCAGTAGGAAGTTATTATGAAACAAGTGATATAACATTCTATCCAAGTGTAAAATGGGGAGGAACTTGGGTACAAGATACTAAAGGATATGTTACAGTAGGGGCTTTAACCGATGGAGAAGATACTCCTAGAGAAGGTGGATTAGATATTGATGGCGGAGTAACAAAAGGAGAGGTAGAACATACTTTAACTATTGATGAGATGCCATCTCATAGACACACTTTAGTAAGTTGGAAATATTACGGTAATGACCCTCAAAACGGGGAAAAAATTGCAAAAACCTATGATGGGGCAGATTATACTGCGAGTTCTGAATCTCCTATTAATCGTACAGGAGGTTCACAGCCTCATAATAACATACAACCTTCAATTGGAGTTTATCGTTGGCATAGAATCGCTTAGATATGTCACATAAAAAAACTATTTTATGTATAAAAAGAAGCCTTTAAATAAGGGCTTCTTGCTCGACATATAATAAAATTTTATTTTTGTTAGCTTATTTCCTCCTTTCATTTCAATAATTACAACTATTTTAAAAACTTAAAATAGTTTTTTTAGCTTATATATAATTATGGAAATTGAAAGTTTAGGAATAAGAAATGAAATTGCAGAAATAAAAAATGACTTAATCAATATGTGGAAACAAATATATCCTGTGGGAAGTATTTACTTAACTATTAGTTCAACAAGCCCAGAAGATTGGTTTGGTGGAACATGGGAACGTGTAGGGGCTGGAAAGTATCTTTTAGGAGCAGACCCTATCGATGAAACAGGAAAATATGATACATCTGATATGACAGGTGGAAGTTTTGAGCATACACATAAATATAGAATAGCTGTAAGAAGTTTTTATGGAGCTGCTACAGGTGCAGATGGACAGATAGTAAATATTTATGATTATTCAAAAGATAGATATGCCAATGCTAGCAATATAGAGACTTCAGACAATACAGTAAATGGAGCTTTAACTTATGAAGTCAATTCTTATGCACAAGGAAGGTATGCAAGTGAAGCAGATGTAAGTACAGAAGAAGTACATCCACTATTTTATACAGTATATATGTGGAAACGTACTGGTTAATAAAACTCAAATTTTATAATAAAACAAATATCTATTTTTTGCTTTATTTTCTAAATTTGAGTTGTTATTTTTTGAGAATACTGACAAAATAAAAATTTTATATATTAATTAAAATAAGCAATCTATGAATGAAATAAACTTAAAATTTGAGATTTATGAAAGGAGATTGCTTATGGAAATTAATGCGTTAGAAATTTTTAATAAAGTTTACCCAGTGGGTAGTATATATTTGTCAGTAAATAGTACAAACCCAAGTAGTTATTTTGGAGGCACTTGGGTAGCATGGGGCTCTGGTAGAGTTCCAATAGGAGTAAATACAAGTGATACTAGTTTTAATACAGTAGAGAAAACAGGAGGTAATAAAACTCATGCCATAACATCAAATGAAATGCCAAGCCATAATCATAGTGTAAGTTTAACGACATCAAGTAATGGAGTACATACACATTCAGTTGGATATTATTCGCCAACATTTGGTTCTGGTAGTTATCCTGTAAATACAACTTCAACAGCAGGTTTCAATGAGAAGACATATAACACAAATAGTGCTGGTGCTCATACACATAGTGTATCTGGAAATACAGGTAGTAAAGGAAGTGGAACGGCAATGAGTTTATTGCAACCTTATATCACTTGCTATATGTGGAAAAGAACTGCATAAAAATCAAGTTTTATGTTGTAAAAAAACGTTGATTTTTAGCGATTTTCTGCATATAAAAAAATTAAATAAAAGAAATATTTTTGAAGGGTTTAGAAAAATCCTTAGAATACTGATAAATATTTCTCTTTCCTAAAATAAAACTTGATTTTTCTTTGGAAGGAGAATGTTTATGACAATAGAAAATTTAGAAATAAAGCAATCTATAGATGAAATAAATACAGAAATTCAAGAAATTTGGAAGAAAATATACCCAGTAGGAAGTATATATTTTTCAGTAAATAACACAAATCCTGGAACGTTGTTCGGTGGTACTTGGGTTTCATGGGGAAGTGGAAGAGTCCCAGTTGGAGTTAACTCAAGCAATGATAACTTTAATAAAGTAGAGAAAACGGGTGGAGAAGAAGCAGTTTCCTTAACTTCTGATAATAATGGGCGTCATGCTCATTATGGAGCATATTCTTATAATGGAATAAATATGGGAAATGCGGCATTAGTAACAGGTAATGATGTCCAAGCCTTAATTATAAATAATGAAGGTGTTGGAAACATAAGGTCAGCTCAAGATGGGAATGGAACGCCACATAATAATTTACAACCATATATTACATGTTACATGTGGAAACGTACTGCATAAAAACAAAATTTTATAACATTTTTTAAAAATGTTTATATAATAATGTTTTTCCTTTCTATCATTTTTAAAAAGCAATCAAAAAACAAAATAACAGAAATCGGATATCGCCAAATATCAACACAAAAAATAAAATTTTGTTTTTGAATGGTGATTGTATGGAGATAGAAATATTGAACATAAAACAACAAATTAATGAAATTTTGTTAAAAGTATATCCTGTAGGTAGTATATATATGTCAACAAAGAATACGAATCCTGGGACATTATTTGGGGGAACATGGACAGCATGGGGCTCTGGAAGAGTTCCTGTTGGAATTAACACGAGCGACACAAGTTTTAATACAGTTGAAAAAACTGGTGGTAGTAAAAGCCACTCTATTACTTCTAGTGAAATGCCAAGTCATAATCATACGTTTAGTGCAACTACAGGTGGAAGAGTAACTGTACCTGGAACTACAAATTCAGATTTCGGAAACGGACTTGGTTGGGTCGGTGGAGGCGGTGGAAACGTTGCTTATGTTGATGGAAACACTGATAATCGTGTAATGAATGCATGGCAAGATAAAAACGCAAATCACGCTCACACAGTATCAGGAACAACAGGAAACCGAGGAAGTGGAACAGCAATGAGTTTATTACAACCCTATATTACCTGTTATATGTGGAAAAGAACTGCTTAATAAAACTGAAATTTTATTGTATAAGAATAATTGATAGTAAAATAAAGGGATTCTTATACAATATTTTATCTGTTTATATTGCAATCTTAGATTTTATAAAATACATTTCAAGAATAAATGAGGTTTTAAGAGAAACTTAAAATTTCAGTTTTGAAAGGTGATTTTATGAAAATAGAAAATTTAGATTTGCAATCTCAAATAGATAGTTTAAATTCAGATTTGGATTCTCAAGTAACTAGTCTTTCTACAAGAATAAATGGTAATACAAGTGGCATATCTGCGTGTAATACGAAAATAAACAATTTGACAAATGATATGAAATATTTTGCTGCGTTAAGTTTGTATTCTTCTGAGTCAAATGCGAGTAGTTATCAATTAAATAATTCGTTGGTAAATGATTTGTCAATGTATCATTTTTTTGTTGCAGAATGGGTAATATATAATAATACTACTAAAACTTCAAGACATGGGGCAGTGGTAATTCCAGCAATAAATGACACATTTTTGATTCATGCTGAGTGGTTGGTTGGTGTTAATTCTATATGGCAAGCAATAGCCCAGTTTCATATTGACTTCTCTGGAAAGAGGATATATAGAGATATTGAATATGATGCTGATGGTGGAGCAACAGATTTGCATGTTGTGTTAACTCGTGTTTGGGGATTTTGTGATGCTGATTTGATTACTTCTTAAACTTTATAAAACCAATATTTTATTATAATTGTTTAAATGATTATAAATATTGACTTTGCCTTTCTATATAATTTCATAAAAGCAATCAGAAAATGAAATTAGCTCTCGCAAAGCCTAGAAATTCAAGTCAAAAAATAAAATATTGGTTTTGAATGGTGAAATAATGGAAATAGCAATATTAAGTATAATAGACAAGATATATCCAGTTGGCTGTTTCTTTGATACAACAGATAGTAGTTTCAATCCAAATACATCATGGGGTGGTACTTGGACAAGAATAACGGATGCTTCTGTTTTGATGTCAGAAGGATATTATGAGGATGGAGCATTAGTTACAGTAGGAAATAAATGTGGAAATAACAATCCTAAAATACCATTAGGAGCTCTTCCTGCTCATACACATACATATACTCTTCGTAATTCTTCAACAGATGACCATAAATTAACAATAAATGAGATACCATCACATAGTCACGCAATAAGAAACGGAACAAATGGTTCAGATGGTGGTGGTGATTGGACTGTAAGTAATTCTGGTGCTTCTAACTGGTATACTGCAAATACTGGTGGGGGTCAAGGACATAGCCATACAATAGGTGCTGGTCAAGCAACTACTGGAACAACTGGAACGAATAGTAATTTTTCCGTGGTGCAAAATTCACTTGTTGTTTGTAGATGGCATAGAACTGCTTAAATTAACATAACTTGTTTTCATAGAATTTCTGATAAAAATATTATTTTAAGGTAAAAAAGTACGAAAAC
>ERZ1090861.444-NODE-444-length-25414-cov-5.768248_pt1 | contig 25414 bp, 25 predicted proteins | sample MGYA00478482_ERZ1090861 | MGnify/ENA primary metagenome ERZ1090861 (study PRJEB33644, sample SAMEA5815744) | chicken gut metagenome | biome: Chicken; feature: Gastrointestinal Tract; material: Caecum | place: Ireland | collected 2019-01-01 | study: A study of the... | reverse complement strand
GCGGCCGCTCGGTCAGGGGTCCCCGGCGAAGCTCCAAAGGGAAAGGGCAAACGGCTCCGTTTTCCCCGCCTTTCAGCCTGCGGACAGGGATCTCTTTTCAAACGGCTGGGCGCCGACGCCCGCTTTTTCATCGCTTCTTACCGAGTATTATAGCCTTTTCGCCCGAAAAAGTCAACCGTTTTTTGCGGATACGACAGAAAACTTGTTCTGCCAGGACTGCCAAGGTTTCTCAACCCGGACAATCAACCTTTTTCCGGCGGTTTCCGCCGCCGCTCTTCCCGCGCAGCCGCCCGGCTCTTTTCCCGGATCATGCGCCCATACGCCTCCGCAAACTCCTCTTCGTCCATGCGTTCGACATTTTCGCGGATATATTGCGGAATTTTTTTATAGGACATCAGGAGTTTTCCCTCAAACCAGTCCGGGCGGAAACGGAGGCCGATCAGCGCCGCCACGCACACCACCACCGCGCCGATTATATTCACCAGCATATCCTGCATACTGTCGGCAAGCCCGCTGCCACGAATGTCCGTCGACACATACCTGCCCAGCTCTTCCGACCAGATCACACCGTCTTTCCAGCGCTGCATATTGGCGGCGTGTTCAAAACCCCCGATCCGGTAACTGATTCCGTCCACCGCATACTCCACCAGTTCCCAGATGTACTCGATGGAAAGCGCGAAACAGAAACTGAACAGGACGACGAAAAAGGGGGACAGGCGCACGTTGCCGCTTCTCAGATGATTCAACGACAACACCACGGAAAATCCGATAAAGGCGATCACCGCTCCGCCCACCGTATGTAAGGTCTTGTCAAACAGGGCGTAAGAATCATAAAAACGATAAATTTCGCCGAGGATAAAATGTATGAAAATAAACAGATAGACGATGACGGCGATAAAATCGGGCACGCGCACTTTCAGCCGCTTCTGAAAAAACACGGGAATGTTCAGACAGATCAGGGCCAGCACGCACATCTGTATCTGATTGACGTACACCTCCAGCATTTCCCTGGATCCCAAAATACACCGGATCAGGGAATATACCGCCGAAGCGGACACCAGAAGGGTCATGACCAGCAACAGCCAATACAACACCCGGTTGCCGGTATGTTGCCTGATTCGCTTTGCCGTGCGGAACGCGATCAGTTCTTCCCGTTCCGCGCTGTTTTTTCTTTCCGGTTCCATGGTTCCACCTCCGCCCTTTTCCCGTCTCCCGGTTTCCCGGTTCTCCCGTCTTGTTTCCGACCGTGACCCTATTCCGCAGTCCGTTCCGAACATCGCGTCACAGTCCGCCGCCGTCAGCGCTGCGGGTCAGCCTCTGTCTCTGAGCAGATCCCGGATCTCCTCCAGAAGTTTATGATTTTCCCGCTCGCGCTCTTCCGCCTCCGCTTTTTTCTGCGCCGCAAGCGCCTCTTCTTCCTCGCGCGCCTTTGCCGCCCGTTCCTCTTCCAGCCGCTTTTCCTCCGCCTGTTCCGCTTTCTCCCTGGCGAGCTCCGCCGCATACCTGGCCCGCGCTTCCGAGCGTTTCAACCCCTCGCCGCGGTATTTTTTGACAGCCGCCTTCTCTGCCAGATACTCTTCTCGCGCCTTTTCTTTCATTTCGGAAAACTTATTGATTGCCTTCACGATACAAAACAGCACGAATGCAATGAGCAAAAAATTGACAATGGCATTGAGGAATGCGCCCCAATCGATGTAGATGGAATTTTCCAGCGACAGCGCTCCGTTTTCGTCATATCCGCGTTTGAGAAAGATAAACAGTTCGCTCAGCGTATCCTTCCCGAGCAACAGGGCGAGAAGCCAGTTGATCAACGGTTTGAGAATATAGTTGCTGAGCGCGTTGACGATCGCGGTAAACGCGCCGCCCACCATGACGCCGACGGCCAGATCGAGCACGTTGCCGCGCGTGATAAACTTTTTGAACTCGCCGAAAAAACTCTTCAGCGCCCCTCTTCTTTCTTTCACAGACTTTCCTCCTTGCAAAAACCCGCACTTTTTCCCGAGTCCGTCCCCGCGCTTTTCCCGCGGTTTCCTCTGCCGCTTCGGGGAAATTTCTCTCCCCGCCGCCGTACGCCTTTCTTTTTCCGTCCCCGCGCGATCAGGTCTTTCAGAAGCCGGTTTCCGAAAAAGCCAGTACCATAGACAACACGATCAATACCAGATTCAGTCCCGATACGACCAGCCCCGCAATCGCCATTGCGCGTCCGTTCTTTCTCTTTCGGAGACGAAACATTGCGCAAATGCTCAGCACCAGTCCCGCCGGCCAGAAAAGAAAGGAACAGATCAACCCCGCCAGCGCGAGATTCGCGCCCGACTCGTCCGCCTCTTCCGTCAATCGGTTGAACGCCGGCGGATTATAATAGTAGCCGTCTTTTTCTCCCCCGGCCCCGGCCGCGGTATTTTCTCCGGACCGCATTCCCCGGCCGGCACGATACGCCTCCAGATTCAGGCTCCCGTCCGGATTGATGGCGGGATCGGCGCCCGCAGGCGTATTCCGCCCCCATGCCTGCGAGGGCGGCAGCACCTCATGCCTGCTCACCTTCTCCCCATATTCCGTAAACGCCCCGCAATACGGACAGAACATTGCCTGATCGTCCAGCTTTTTTCCGCAGAATCCGCAATACATCTCTCTTTTCCCGTCCTTTCATCCTCTTGTGATATTTGATATTTCCGGCTGCCCGGCCCGTCGGATTTCCTTCCTTTGTCCCAAATGTTCCTTCCGATCCGGTTTCCGAGCCGTTCCCGGCGCCCCTGTTCCGTTCCCGAGCTTTCCGGAACGCAATCCCGCTTTCTTATTTTACGGCAGGGCAGCCGCGCATATGACCGATTCCCGGAAAGCCTACCCAAACGATGCCCGAACGTTCAGACCGTCAGGCGGAACGCCCCCGGACGCTCTTGTCCGCCGTGACCAGCATTGCCGTCCGGCCGCTTTCGTCCACAGCCGGACCTGCCCCGGCCGCCTGCCCGTTCCGGGCCTGTCCCGAAAAAATTTCCGGAAGGGGTATGCCGCCTTTCATCAGCAATTCTCCGGAAACGGTATATTCCGCCGCGCCCTTTTCCGAGCGGAAGCGCACGACGTAAACCGAAGCCGGATCCAATCCCTTCCAAAACATCCGCCCTCCCTCTTTTCCGGGAAAAACGGCTGCAAGAGCACACCCTTTGTTTTCCGCGACGGCGCAAATCCCGGGGACGCCGCCCGCGTCGCCGAGGTCATACCATTCGCCGTACTCCGCCGCGCGGCGATACTTTTTATAGAAGGAAAGAAATTTTCCGACCGCTTCCGCCCCGTCGGGGGAAAGCGGGCCGTCCGCGCGAAATCCCGGCGTTCCGAAAAGTGCGGAAATCGCAACCCTGCCCCCCGCTTCTTCTGCCGATAAACGGAAAGACACCGCGGTCTGCGGGCAAATACCCGCCTCCCGGAAAAGCCGCGCCGGCGCGCGGAAACGCTGAAAACAGGAGAGCAGGCCCGGGCAGGGCTCCCCGAAGTCCCCTTCAAAAAGGACGCCGGGGAATTTTTCCGTCAGTTTCTCCAAAACGGCGCAAAGCCCTTCCGCATACCCCGAACGCCCCGCTTCGAGCAGACTCCGGGCGCCGAACTTCCAGCGCACGCACGCCGCTTTCGTCCCGGACACAGCGGCGGATACGGTGCGCACTATGTATTTCCGGACGCGCGGATCGGCGAGATCGAGAAGAATTTCCGGCCCCGTTTTTCCCGGAATTCTCAGCGCAAATTCCGGATGTTTTTTCAGCACGGGATCCTGCACCCCCGCTCTCTCCGGGCAAAGCGTCAGCCCGAATTTCATGCCGCGCGAACGGATTCCTTCCGCAAGGGCGCCCGCTTCCCGCGCCTGCCCGGCGTCTTCCTCCTCCGGTTCCGGACAATTTCCCGACGGACATTCGAGGAGAAAAAGCTCCGCCCCCGCTTTCGCCCAGCTCTCCGCCGCGGCAAAAATTTCTTCCGGAGTTTTCCCTCTGCCGTCGTATTCCACGGCGACGGGGCGCTCCTTTTCCCTCCATTTCCCGCGGACGACATGGCGGCTGAAAAAACCGCGCAGGGCGCGAAGCGCTTCGCCGCGATCGGGCGCGAATACCGAAACCGCCTCCGAAGAAGAAAGGCTCTCCCCCGGCGCCAGAATCCGATCGGGAAGAAAATCCCCCTCGCCTGAAAACACGCGGGTATACGCCCCGGACGATTGCGTCCTGTTCATCCCCTCGCCCGTGCCGAGCAAAGCGATCGCGTAGGCGCCCCCTTTCCCCGTCAGAATCATCGGTTCGCCCGCGCGGGAGGACGCGGCGTTCAGCCCTCCCGGCAACCCGAGCGCCAGGGAATCCAGCCGCCGCACCGAAACTTCTTTCCTTCCGCCGTTGACCAGACGGGAAGAAAACACCACCCCGTCGCAATCGTCAAAGACCGTACAGTAGAAAAACAATCTGAGTTTTGCCGATTCCTCCGCAAATTCCAGGCAGAGCGTCTGCCCCGCAGTTTTGCCGGGAAGAGAAAAAGAAGAGGGCAGGGGTGAGATCACCGGCTTTTCCGTCAGTCGGGCGCGCTGAAAGACAAACCCGGAAACAAGCGCCGTTCCCGCCTGGGAACAAGAGAGAAAACTTTCCGCTCCGCAGGAAAACAGCGGAACCCCTTCCGAAAAAAGACAGCCGTAATCGGAACCGGGCACCGAGAGCCGCTCCCCGTAATAAAGAAACTCCGCCGTCCCCTCTGCCCGGATGAGCAGAGTGGTCGAAGGAGTATCCAGCTTGTACACATTTGCTTTGCGTCTGATCATAAAATCGGGAAACCGCCCTCAGGCGGGAACCTCCGTCAGTATTTTGCCTTTCCGCTCCGCAGGGAACCCAGCAGATCGCAGAGTAAAAAAATTTCTTCCGCCGCCAACGAAAACGCGCCGACCAGCTCCGTTCTCGTCTCCTTTCTCTCCGCGGACGAAATCGCCGCACAGTATTGCGCGAGAATGGCTTTTTCCATAGTAAGCATGTCCCGCAGACTGTCGGCTTCATTCAGCGTAATTTCGCGTTTGCTTACCTTCATCTGCTCCCTCCCGAAAGTTTTTCCAGCGTCTCTTTGCGCTGTTCGTGCCGGAGCGCAAGCGCTTCCATATCTTCCGAAAGCGCCGTGTCGGTCAGTATCCGGGAATAAATCCCCGCCTTTTTCGCCGCGAGTTCTTCCGCCTGCGCCAGCTTCAAAAGCGTCTCGCATTCTTTGCCGCAGCCGGAACCGTCGTGTTTCTCCATAAAAAACCTCCCTTTTTCTTACTCATCCGCAAGTATGCGGAAAGGAGAGGAATTTTATACCGGACTGCGCCCGGGTTTTTCGGGAGAGCTGCGGACAGCGGGGCCATGGAGCGATGACCGGACAGCGGGACCATACGGCGATGACCGCACCCTGAACGGCGGGGGGCTATTTTTTCCGGGCGTTTTCCGCGAAAAAGTCGCAAAAGGGCGAAAGGGTGCAATTTGCGCAATCGGGCTTACGGGAATGGCACACTCTCCGACCGTGATAGATCAGCCAGTGATGCGCCTTTGACCAGTCCTTTTTCGGCACCGCCCGGTGCAATCCTTTCTCGACTTCCGCCGGCGTCTTGCCCTTTGCCAGTCCGAGGCGGTTGCTGACCCTGAACACATGGGTATCCACGGCGATGGCGTCCCCGCCGAACGCCACCGAATACACCACGTTGGCGGTTTTTTGCCCCACCCCCGCGAGGCTCTTCAATTCTTCCACCGTTTTCGGGATTTCCCCGCCGAAACGATCGAGAATGTCCCGGCTGGCGGACAGGATGTGTTCGGCTTTGCTCTTGTATAACCCGCAGGAAAAGATATATTTTTCCAGTTCCTCCTGAGAGAGAAGGCACATCGAAGCGGGCGTGGAATGCTCTGCAAACAGTTTCTCCGTCACCAGATTCACCCGCTCGTCCGTGCACTGCGCGGACAGAATCACCGCCACCAGCAATTCGTAGGCAGAGCCGTAATGCAGGGCGGGACGGGCGTCGGGATACAGCCGCGCGAGCTCGGAAAGCGCCGCTTTTTTATCGCTCAGTTTCATAACGGCTTTATTATAGCATAAAAAATCGCCCGACGCAAGCGATAACTTTTCCCGTCGGGTGAAAAACGAGCAAAAAAGCGGAAACAGACGGCTTTTTACCGCCCGCTTCCGCCTTGCCGGTCCTCTCCGGATTTTCCGCGATTTTGCGCTTTTATGCATCTTTTGCGGAATCGGAATTCCGCTCCCCCGGAGCTTGTTTTCCGGCAACCGGCGCCATCCGTCAATTTTTTCCGTCACCCCCGCGAAGACGAACAGGGTGTGATGACGGGTCGGCCGTTGCGATAGTCGATCGTATAGAAACCTTTGAACGCGGAATATCTTCCCAGCCTCAAAATTGCCTGAGCGCGGGGCAAAACCGCCCGATCGAACTTCACGCAGAGACCGCAGCCGATATTCGCTTCCTTCGGCGCGGGAACGGTCTGCGCCGCCACGCCGTATTTATAAAGACGCCCCGCGTAATCCAATGCCTGGGCGCGCGAGCGGAACACTGCAAGTATCGTCATGTCATACCGCCCTCCCCGGCGGAATACTATATTTTATGAATCCGAAAAAAAAGAGGTGAATTTCATGATCTATTTCGACAACGCCGCCACCGGCGGGCGCAAACCCGATTCCGTGATCTCCGCCGTCTCTTCCGCGGCAAAACTGTGCGCCAACCCCGGGCGCAGCGGACACAAACTTTCCCTCGCCTGCGCCTCCGTCGTCCTCGATTGCAGGAATACGCTCTCCGAATATTTCGGCGGATACGGCTTCGAGCGCACGATTTTCACAAAAAACTGCACGGAAGCGCTCAACATCGCCCTTTTCGGACTGCTCTCACCCGGCGACCACGTCGTCACCACCTGTATGGAGCACAATTCGGTGCTCCGTCCGCTTGAATTTCTGAAAAAATCGGGCGTAATCACCTACGACGTATGTCCCCTCACCGACGGCAACATTCCCCCCGCCGTTCTGGCGAAGCTCATCCGTCGGGAAACCCGGCTGGTCGCCGTGACCACCGCCTCCAACGTCACGGGCGCGGCGCCCGACCTCAAAGCCATCCGCGAGGCGATTCCGGCGCGGGTGCTCCTCCTCGCTGACGGCGCGCAGGGCGGCGGACATCTGCCCATCGATCTGTCGGAAACGGGAATCGACGTACTGACGCTCGCGGGACACAAAGGACTGATGGGGATTCAGGGCAGCGGAGCGCTGCTCTTCTCCGAACGGGCAAATCCCCGTCCCCTGCTGTACGGCGGGACGGGGAGCGACAGTTTTTCCCTCGACATGCCCGATTTTTACCCCGACGCGCTGGAAGCGGGCACGCTGTCTTTTCCCGCCGTCTCCTCCCTTCTGGAAGGGGTCCGCTATCTGTCCGCAAAAGAGAAAGAAATTTCCGGCTCCCTGCTCTTTCTCACCGGCTATCTCCTCGACGCGCTGGCCGGACTGCCCGCTTACAAAGTCTTTTCACGCCCCAATCCCTGCGGCATCGTCGCGTTCGCGCACCGGGAAATTCAGTCGGAAATCCTTTCCGAACGACTGTCGGAAGTGTATTCGATCGCCGTGCGCGGCGGTCTGCACTGCGCTCCGCTCATGCACGAAGCGCTGGGCACGAAAGAGAACGGACTCGTGCGGGTAAGCTTTTCCCACTTCAACAGAAAAGAGGAAGTGAACGCCCTGATCCGCGCCCTCAGAGCTTTTTGAGCCGCTCCACCACCGAGCGGAGCTGTCGGCGCTGCACGGGCCCGAGCATCGGGGCAAACTGCTCGTAAAACGCGTCGATTTCCGCATTGGAAAGGGTGCCCGCGCGCTTGCTCCGCTCCGCTTCCGCCAGAATATTCCTGAGCATTTCCGCGCTGCTTTTGCCGTTGTACGCGGCCGCAATTTTTTTCGTGAGTTCTGCGGCCGAAGCCGTCTCTCTTCCCGCAGAACCGGCGCCCGGCTGCTCCGTCGTCCGTCCGGAAGCCCGTTCCGCCGCCTGCTCCCCCTTCCCCGTTTCGGGACGGGGAGTGTAATCCTTGAAACTTTTCATGGCACTCTCTCCTTGCATGGTTTTCGGAAATATCCGTTATCATCCTATGCGCCCGGGAAATTTTTCGTCCGTGTTTTCATATATTGAAAGTATGGAAATCCTCATGCTCATCCTTTTGTACTACCTTTCGCAGAACCCGGACTTTCCCGAAAGCGTGCGCCCGCTGATGGGACAGCTGAAAAATTCCGAAGAAATGCTGAAATTCATCAACGATCTGTCCCGGTTTTCCGATTTGTTTTCCGCCCTGCGCCGGCCCGGAGAAAAGGGCGACGGAGGAAGCGGCGGAAGCGCGGGAGCCCCCGGAAAAACCGGAGCCCCCGGCGGAACGCCGTCAAAAGACGGACCGTCCGCTCCGGAAAGGGAAAAGCGCGGACAAAAAGAAAATCCGCCCTCCCCCACCAGCGGGATTGCGGATAAATTTATCGAAGAATGTCTCGAGAAATATTTTAAGGGCAGTTCCGGGAAATAACGCGCCGTTTCCGGGAAAACGGCGCGCCGGTTTCCTTCCGGAACAAAAATCCGGGACAAAACTTTCGCACGACCGGCCTATAAGCCTGCCGCAGGTCTCTCCCCGTCTGCAATCGACGGCAACCGCCGAAAAATCCGGCGAAAGTCAGACGACGGAAAATCCGCCGTTGACGGGAATGTCCGCCCCGGTGACGTACTCGTTATCCAGAAGAAACAGCACCGCGCGCGCGACGTCCTCCCCCGTTCCGAATCTACCCAGCGGGATTTCTTCGAGCAGCGCTTCCCGCTCCGACGAAGAAAACCGGCTGTTCATGCGGGTGTCGATGACGCCGGGAGACACGCTGTTCACGCGGATTCCCGACCAGCCCAGCTCTTTGGAAAGGGCTTTCGTAAACCCGAGCAATGCCGCTTTGGCCGCCGAGTAGGCGCTTTCGCAGCTGCCGCCCACCTCTCCCCATACGGAAGAGATATTGACGATCAGCCCGCGTTTTTCGGAAATCATGCCCTTCGCCGCCTCCCGCGCGCAGAGAAACGCGCCGCGCACATTGACCGCAAAGATCCTGTCCCATTCTTCCGCGGAAGTGTCCTGAATCTGCTTAAACAGCGAGATGCCTGCGTTGTTGACAACCACTTCCGTCGGCCCCGTCCGCGCAAACAGCGCGCGCACCGCCTCTTCGTCGGAAACGTCGGCGCGAACGGTCTCGATTCCCTGTTCCCTCGCCGCTTTTGCCGATGATTCGTCCGAGGAATAAGCCGCAAAAACGCGGTAACCCCGCCCGAGCAGAGCCAGCGCCGCTGCCAGCCCGATCCCGCGCGTCCCGCCCGTCACGAGGGCGGATTTTTTTTCGCTCGTCACTGCCCTGCCCCCTCGTTTGCAGATTCGGCAAACGACCGGCGCACCGTTTCGAGAATCTCGTCCGCCGTTTCGTCCACCGTTTTATTGTCCACGTCCACGATAAAATCCGCGACGTGCTCGTAGACGGGCATGCGCACCCGAAGGAGTTCGGAGAGCTTATCGGCGAGAATCCCCGATTTTGCCTGCAACAGAGGCCTGTCGTCGTTCACGCGCAGCCGATCGACCAATGTCTGCAACGAAGCGCGCAGAAAGACGATTTTTCCGTTCGCCCGCAACAGTTCGTTGTTCTCGCGTTTGAGGACAAGCCCGCCGCCCGTAGAGATGATCAGGTGGTCCTTTTCCGCCAGTTCTTTCACGATTTCCGATTCCAGCTTGCGGAAATACTCCTCGCCGTAATACTCGAAAATGTCCGAAATGTTGCCGTAGCGATCAACGATCATCTGATCGGTGTCATACCAGCGCCGGCCGGTTTTTTCCGCAATCCGGACCCCGACGCTCGTCTTTCCGGCACCCATCATGCCGCAGAGGATAAGATTCATCTGTCCTCCTCCTTCTCCCTTTTCAGTTCTTTCAGCCCCGCGATGGCCGTGAGGTAACCCGCTTCCCCGAAGCCGAACACCACGCCGCGGCAGACCTCCGACAAAACGCTTTTATGCCGGAAATCCTCCCGGGCTGCAATGTTGGACATATGCACTTCCGCGACGGGAATGTCGATGGACGCAATCGCGTCCCGGAGCGCGTAGCTGTAATGGGAATACGCGCCCGCATTCAGCACGATCCCGTCGCATTCCCGGGTCAAAAACGCCCGGTGCAGGCGGTCGCAAAGTTCCCCTTCCGAATTGCTCTGAAAAAATTCCGCTTCGTCGCCCGCTTCCGCACAGCGCTCCGCAATCCTCTTTTCGATCTCCGCAAGCGTCCGCGTCCCGTACACGCCCGGCTCCCGCTTGCCCGTCAGATTGAGATTGACGCCGTTGATGATGAGAAATTTCATAAATTCCGCTCCCTCCCGCCGAATCCGCTTTTTCCCGGATCCGCCTTTGTTTTCTGTATTTTTCCGATTTCCGATTGCCAGTGTTTCCAGATTTCTGATTCCCGGCTTCTAATTGCTGGCTTCTGATTTCGCTTTTCGCCTTCAATTTCGCTTGTGCCTTCTTTCCCGGCCAAACCGGGCCGTTCTCTTTCCTGGGAATTTTTCCGACGAACCTTCACCTCGCGCCCGGCGGCGGCCGGAAACTCAGCGAAGAAAATATTTCCGGCAGAGTTCGTCCGCTTCCGTCCGGTCGGGCGTTCTGCCGAGGTACAGACAATCGGCGTCATACGCCTGATAAAAGAGCATCGCGTGCCCGTTCAGCGTCTTTTTGCCCGCAAGACGGGCCAGCCGGAGAAATTCCGACTCCGCGGGGGAATAGATGAGATCGACGGCGGCTTGACACCCGGAAAACGCCCGCCCGCTCACAGGGGATTGTCCCACCGTCTTATGCATGCCCACGCCCGTACAGTTGACAAGGAGATCGTAGCCGCCTTCTTCCGGGTCCTCCGCCCGGTTCGCGCCCAACAAACGGCACACCTCTTTCAGCAGTTCTTCGCGCCGCTGGTACAGCCATACCTGCGCGCCCGAAGAAAGGAGCGCCGCCGCGCTGCTGCGGCCCGACCCGCCCGCGCCCAGCACCAGCACCCGCTTCCCGGCAGGCTCGATTCCCGCCGCGACCAGCATCTGCAAAAATCCCGTTCCGTCGGTATTATACCCCCGGCCCGCCGTGACGGTGTTCACCGAATCGAATGCCTTTGCCGTATCGGACAGGCCGGACAGGTAAGGAATCACCGTCTTTTTATACGGAACGGTGACGTTGACCCCGTCCTTTTCCGCAAGCAGCCGTTTCACCGCTTCGCCGACGCCGTCGGCTCCCGCTGACACGCATTCGTAATCGCAGGAAAAACCCAGCTGAGACAGGATAAACGTGTGAATCTGCGGGCTTTCGGAATCGGATACGTCCGCGCCCAGAAGGGCCAGTTTTTTCCGCTTTGCGGCTACATCGCGCGCCCCGCCGGAATTTTTCCCGGAAATTTCTTCCGGCCTTTTCTCTGTCCTGCTCATGCTTCGCCTCCCTGCCCCCTTCCGCCCTTTTCCAGCATCCGGAAAAAACCGGGGAAGGACACGGCGCAGCATTCCGCGCCGCGGATACTGCCCCCCCGTTCGGAAGCGATCAGTCCCACCGCCGCCGTCATGGCAATGCGGTGATCGAGGTAGCTGTCCACCTCTCCGCCGCGGAGTTTTTTCTTCCCGCGGATGACAAAACCGTCCTCCGTCTCTATGCAGATCCCGCCCAGGGATGCGATCATTTCGGCGGAAGTGCGGATGCGGTCGCTTTCCTTGACGCGCAGTTCCCTGGCCCCCGAAATGCGGCTTTCCCCTTCCGCAAACGCGCAGAGAAGGGCGATGAGCGGCAGTTCGTCGATCATCGAAGGCACGTCCTCCGCCGTCAGCGAAATTGCGTGCAAATCCGATTTTTCCACGAGGATATCCCCCGTTTCCTCGCCGCCGGACGCCTGTCTCGAAAGTATGGAGTACCGTACGCCCAGGCGGTCGAAAGCCGTCAGTATGCCCGTGCGGGTGGGATTCAGCCCGACGTTTTTGCAAAGGGTCCTTCCTTTCAGCGCGCCCAGCGCCATGAAGTACGCCGCCGAAGAAATATCCGCCGGAACGCGGACGTTCACGGCTTTCAGGCGGCTTCTGCCGATCTCCGTGCGCCGGCCTTCCGTCCGGATGTCCGCCCCCATCGCCGCCAGCAGTCTTTCGGTGTGATCGCGCGTTTTCTGCGGCTCCGTCACCGCCGTCCGCCCTTCTGCGGACAATCCCGCAAGGAGCACCGCGCTCTTCACCTGCGCAGAGGCGACGGAGAGTTCCACTTCCGTCCCTTTCAGCGGCGCGGGCGAAACGTACACCGGCGCATGTCCGTCCGTCGTGCGCACGTCGGCGCCCAGCAGGGAGAGGGGCGCCGCCACCCTCGCCATGGGGCGGGAGGAAAGGGACTCGTCCCCGAACAGCTTCGCCTCGATGTTTTTACCGGCGCAGAATCCCGTGAGAAGCCGCATGGTCGTCCCCGAATTTCCGCAGTTGAGATTGACGCCCGTGCGGAAGCGCGGCGTTCCCTGCACGCAGAGGGTGGTGCCGTCGATGTCGATCTGCGCCCCCAGCGCCCGCATGCACTGACAGGTGGACATGCAGTCCTCTCCCAGCAAAGCATTGGTGATCACCGCCGTGCCCTCCGCGCCCGCGTTGAACATGATCGCGCGGTGCGTCACCGATTTGTCGCCCGGAAGTTCAAATTCCCCTTCAAAAGTGTCCCTCGGCCTGATTGTTTTTTCGATCGACTGTTTGAGTTTCATAAAAATTTACTTCCTCTATACTTCCTCGTTTTCCTTCCGCTTCCGGCCTTCCGGCTTCCGTCTGCCGTTTGTCCCTTTCCGTTTCCCGCTTTTCGTTTGCCGTCAAAAATGCTCTTCCCCCCTGTTTTCCCGAAGCGGGAGAGGCGTCACTCAAAGCGGAAATTGTTCTCCGATTTTTGCGATGATCGCTTCCATGCCCGCCCGGTACTGCGCAAACGGCAGGGAAAACAACGTCCATTTTCCCTCGCTTTTCGCCACCGCCATGCAGATGTTGCCGTCCTCTTCGTTCTTTTTGTCCGAACGCGCTTTTTCCGCAAATCCGCCCAAAGCCGAAAAATTCAGCCGGGAAACCGGTTGCGCCCGCAACGCGTCCCGGACAAGCGAACAGAGCTCCGCCGCATAAGCGGAATCGGTCACCCCGTATTTTCCGGCGAGCTGCGTTTCCAGCAACATCCCCCAGAGCACGCATTCGCCGTGAGAGAGCCCGGAAGCCAGTTCGACGGCGTGCCCGGTGGTATGTCCGACGTTCAGCGATTTCCGCTCCCCCGTCTCCCGCTCGTCCGCGGCCACGACCTTCGCCTTATGCTGCACGCAGGGCAGAATGAGCGACGAAAGGAAAGAAAGGTCGGTCAGCCTGTCCCGATTTTCTTTCAGCGTCCGGAAAATTTCCCGATCGAGCGCCGCATACTTGACCATTTCGCCCAATCCGCATTTAATTTCCCGCGGGGACAACGTCCTTAAAAACATCGGATCGACAACCACTTCGCAGGGCTGAAAAAAGGCGCCCACGACATTTTTCACGCCCGCCAGGTCCACCGCGGTTTTGCCGCCCACGCCGCTGTCCACCTGCGCCAGCAACGTGGTGGGCACCTGTACGCAGGAAATGCCGCGCATATACAGCGCCGCCGCAAGCCCCCCGATGTCCCCGATGACGCCGCCGCCCACCGCAAACAGGCGGGAAGTGCGGTGCAGACCCGCTTCCGTCATCGCCCGGAGGATTTTTCCCAGATTTTCAAACGTCTTGCTCTTTTCCCCCTCCGGCAGGACAAACAGGCTGTCCTTGCCGAAATATTCCGCGAAAAATCCGGGATACAGCGCATACACGCGCGAATCGGTGAGAACAAAATTCTTCTGTCCCTTCACCAGCGCGGGCAGCCGCTCTGCCGCCGCGCCTTCGCCGATGACGATTTCCCCGCGGAATGAGGGGGTGTGCAATTCAAACTTTTCCATATCTGTCGCCTGCCGCCTCTGTCCTTTTCTCTATAATATTCTTTATTGGCGCCTTTTTATCTTCTTTACGACTTTTGCGCTTCCGCCCCGGAAAAATTCCGTTCCGGACTCACGGCAGACGGGCGTACCGCTCTTTCATTTCTTCCATGGTATCCCCGCCCAGCCGTTCGGATACGGCGACGGCCAGCACCTCCGCCACCGCCGCCTCGGCAATGAGTTCCAGCGCGAAAATCGCGCATACGTCGCTGCGTTCCGAAGCCGCGACCGCCCGTTCATGGGTCAGGAAATCCACCGTTTCCAGCCCTTTCATCAGGGTGGGGATGGGCTTCATCGCCACGCGGAGAACAAGTTCCTCCCCGTTCGACATTCCCCCTTCGATCCCGCCCGCGCGGTTGGTTTTCCGATAAAATCCGTCCCGATAAAAAATTTCGTCGTGCACCTGTCTGCCGCTGAGCGAGCCCACGGCAAACCCCAGCCCCACTTCCACGCCCTTCACGGCCTGAATCCCCATCAGCCTGCCGGCCAGCCGGGCGTCCAGCTTGTCCGCGTAAGTCATACAGCTCCCGAACCCGCTTTTGAGGCCCTGCACCCGGATTTCCGCGATTCCACCCGCCGTATCGCCCGCCTCTTTCAGCGCGGCGATCTTTTCCTCCGCGAGTTTTCCCGCCTCGGGATCGAGCATTCCCGTCGCCGTCGTCTTTGCCCGGGAAAGTTCGTCAAACGAATACCTGCCCCCGTCCTTTACGCCGCAGATTTCCCGGACATAACCGCCGATACGGATTCCGAACGCCGAAAGATACTGTTTGAAAATCCCGCCGGCGGCGACGCGGATCGCCGTTTCGCGCGCCGAAGCGCGTTCGAGAATGTTGCGCGCATCGTTTTGTGCATATTTGAGCATACCGGAAAGATCGGCATGCCCCGGCCGGACGCGCGTGACCGCGCGGGCCGAGACGTCGCATTTTTCCGCGGACATGTACGCTTTCCAGTTTTCGTAATCCTTATTATAAATACACAGGGTCACCGGACTGCCCAGCGTTTCTCCGTTCCTCACCCCCGTGAGGATTTCGACGGTATCCGTCTCGATCTTTTGCCGGGCGCCCCTGCCCGCCCCGCTCTGGCGGAGCGCAAGGTCCGCATTGATGGTCCCGACGTCCACCGCAAGGTGCGCGGGCAACCCTTCAATGACGGCAATCAGCGCTTTTCCGTGGGATTCCCCCGCCGTCGTCAGTTTCATCTCTTACGAACCTCCTTCCCGTCCCGATTTTGCAGCCGAGCTGTCCCGATTCCGGCCGATCTGTCCGGCGCGCCCGCGCCGCGAAACCGATCGTTTCCGCCCGGTTTTTTCGCTTTCTATTTTACCGCAAAACAGCCGGAAAGTAAAATCTTTTTATCGGCTTTTTTCCCGATTGAAGGGCAAAAAACCAAAAACGTCCCGATTTTGCGCTTACGAAGGCCGTACAATGACCATACAGTGCCCCGTCTCGCCGCGCAAATCCCGTAAAAATACGGCCGGGCGCTCTTTTAAGAGCGCCCGGCGAAGAAAACCCTTTAACGGGCGGTAAACGTATACTCCCCGTCCGCAAAATCCACCGTGACATGCCGGCCGTTTTCCACATTGCCGAGCAGAATTTCCTCGGACAGCCGGTCCTCAATCCGGCGCTGCACGGTACGTTTCAGCGGCCTTGCCCCGTAACGGCTGTCATATCCTTCTTTCACGAGCTGCGAAAGCGCCGCGTCCGTCACGGAAAGGGTGATTCCTCTCTGTTCGGAAAGCCGTTTGCCGAGCGCATTGACCAGTTTCCCGCCGATCTTCGCCGCGTCCGATTCAGACAGACGGTGGAAAACGATGATGTCGTCCAGGCGGTTGAGAAACTCGGGACGGAACCGCTCTTTCAGTGCTTCGGTAATCCGCGCCTTCATTTCCTCGTATTCTTTTTCGCCCGTCGCCGCGCGCCGGTCCGCCGCCAGCTCGCCGCCGAAACCGTAGGATACGGCGTGTTCCGCTTCCGCCGCCCCCACGTTGGAAGTGAGGATGACGACGGCGTTTTTGAAACTCACCGTTCTGCCCTTGCTGTCGGTCAGCCGCCCGTCGTCGAGAATCTGCAGCAGCAGATTGAAGACGTCCGGGTGCGCCTTTTCGATTTCGTCGAAGAGGATCACGCAATAGGGTTTGGTGCGCACCTTGTCGGTAAGCTGTCCCGTCTGCATGTCGTCGTAACCGACATAGCCCGGCGGCGCGCCGATAAGTTTGGACACCGACTGCTTTTCCATGTATTCGCTCATATCCAGCCGGATCATCTGATCTTCGGAGCCGAACAGCGCCTCTGCAAGCGCCTTGGAAAGGTCGGTCTTTCCCACGCCCGTAGGGCCAACGAAGATGAAGGAGCCGATGGGCCGCGACGGGTCTTTGAGCCCTGCGCGGGCGCGGCGGATGGCTTTGGCGACGGCGCTGACCGCCTCGTTCTGCCCCACGATGCGCCGATGCAGTTCCTCTTCCAGTCGCATGAGTTTTTCGCCCTCTTCCTGCGTGATTTTGAGGAGCGGAATACGCAGCCTCGCGCTGATGATAGCGGCGACCTGTTCTTTGCCCAGCGCATATCTGCCGTCTGCAACCCGCTCCATCCGGCGTGCGCGGCGGAACGCCTCCATCCTCTCTTCCACCCGCTTTTTCTCCGTCAGGGCGTTCACCGCTTCGGCGTATTTGCCCCGCGCGCGGCAGAGCTTTTCCTCTTCTTCGTAAGACGCGAGTTCCCGGGAGAGCTCTTCCATTTCCTCCCCGCCGTCCTCCGCCATAATCCGGGCGCGCGCGGCCGCCTCGTCGATGAGGTCGATCGCCTTATCGGGCAGAAAACGGTCGGTAATGTACCGCGCGGACAACTTCACCGCCGCTTCGATCGCCGCGTCGGTGATCGCGATGCCGTGATGTTCCTCGTATTTCGGGCGCAGGCCTTTGAGTATGGCAATCGTATCCGGCTCGGAAGGTTCCTCCACATAGACCGGCGTAAAACGCCGTTCGAGCGCGCTGTCCTTTTCGATGTATTTGCGGTACTCCTCGACGGTCGTCGCGCCGATCACCTGCAGATCGCCCCGGGCAAGCATGGGTTTTAAGATGTTCGCCGCGTCCATGGTATTCTCCGACGAACTGCCCGCCCCCACGATGTTATGAATTTCGTCGATGAAGAGAATGACGTCCCCGTCCTCCATCACGGCGTCGGTGAGGTCTTTCAGCCGCTCTTCAAAATCCCCGCGGTACCGCGCCCCCGCAAGCATGCCCGGAATGTCCACCGAAAACACCGTCTTGTTGAACAGCTGTTCGGGGACGTCCCCGTCCACGATCAGCTGGGACAGTCCCTCCGCAATCGCGCTTTTCCCCACGCCCGGTTCGCCGATCAGCACGGGGTTGTTCTTGGTGCGCCGCGACAGAACCTGAATGACCTTTTCGATCTCCTTTTTCCGGCCGATGACGGGATCGATCTTCCCCTTTCTCGCGCGCTCGGTCATATCCACGCCGTACTGCAACAGCTTTTCCCGCGCTTCCTCTCCCTTGTTCGGCTTTGTCTTCGGCTTTTTCTTTTCGGAAAAGCCGTAATCCTTCATCTGCGTGCTCTCCCGGCGAGCCTGGCTTTCTGACGTATCCTTTGCGCTTTCCGCAGAAGCGCCGCCGCGTTCCGCATAGCCCTCGCAGTCCGTTTCCCCGCCCGCATCGTCGGCGTCCGCGTCGTCGTAGCCGAGTTCTTTGCGATGTTTCTGCGCGCGGAGAATCTGCTCGGCCTTTTCCTTCATCTCGTCGATGTCGGCACCCAGGCGTTTGAGAATTTTGACTGCGTAACAGGAATCGCTTTCCAGCACGGACAGCAGAAAATGCACCGTTCCGGCAAGCGTGCCCGTCTGCACGGAAAAATTGATGGCGCGGTCGAACATGCGCTTGGTGCGCGCGGTGAAACCGGGCGTCGTGATGCCCGTGTCGATACAGCGGAAAAATACCTCCGCATATTCGTCCCGCGTGATTCCCTGGCCGGCGAGAATCCCGTAGGCGGAACAGCGCGGCGTGCACAAAAAGCCGTAAATGATGTGCTCGCTGCCCACATATACGGCGCCGTGTTCAATCGTCACGTCATTGGCGATTTTCAACGCTTTTTTCAGATTTTCAGAGAACTTCGATAAATACTCCATCGTCCACTCCCCGCAATTTGCGCCGCAAGAGGCGCGCCGGCGGCCGTTACCCCATTATATGCCTTACAGGCCCTCGCCCGTGCCGGCCGCGTCCGCGCGCTTTTCGCCCGGGCGCCTGACCAGGCGTGGCAGCACTTTGTGCACGATCTCCGCGCGCAGAATATCCTGTTCCCGTTCGTCTCTGGACCCGGGGCAATTCCCGCGCCGGAAGGACACCGGCCGCATATTTTCGATGAAATCGTTCAGAGCGCCCACGTCGTCCGCGTCAAAAAATCCCAGCGCCACGCCCAGCCGCACCTTGACCATGCCCGCCGTCAGCTCTTTCACCGACAGCACCGCGCAGTTGGTCAGCGTGCCGTAAGCACGCCAGCACAGATCGCGGTATCCCAATTCGTCCTCTTCCAGCATTCTCTCGCGCGCACGGTGTTCAAGGTCGGCAAAGTTGAGGGTCACTTCGTTCATATGCGAGAGAATATCCGCTTCGGACAGTCCCAGCGTCCTCTCGTTGCTGATCTGATAGGAATATCCTTCCGCGGCGGTCCCTTCGCCGAACACCCCGCGCACGGTCAGACCGTTGGCTTTGAGCGCGGGCAACAGCTCTTCCAGCTTTCCGTATTTGGCCAGTCCGGGCAGAAACATCATCACCGACGCGCGCATTCCCGTCCCGACATTGCTGGGACAGGCGGTGAGATACCCGAGTTTCTCATCGAACGCAAAATTCACCGATTGCCCGATCCCGTCGTCTATGCCGCTGATCCGCTCGTACGCCTTGTACAGATCGCAGCCCCGCAGAATATACTGTTCGCGCAGATGATCTTCTTCGTTGATCATCACCGACACTTCCCCGTCCGACGAAATGAAGGCGGAAGAGATGTTCCGCCGCCGGATCAGATCGGGACTGATGAGATGCCGTTCGAGAAGATAAGTCGCTTCGTCGGCGGAAATTTTCCCGATGTCGTATTCCGTGAAGGAATCCAGCCGGGTGAGTTCATACCCCACGGCGCGGACAATCTCCCGCGCCTGCGCCGGGTTCAGTTTGTCCGGAAAGGGATAAGAGGACAGATTGCGCGCCAGGCGGATGCGGGTGGAAGTCACCGTGGTTCCGATCAGATCGGAAGAATCCAGCTCAACCATGACCGGCGTCCTCCTCGTAAAGGGCTTTTTTCAGCTTTTTCAGCTCTTCCGAGCACTTTTTCACGGCGGCATAGTCCTTGGCACGCATATATTCCTCGACGCGGTTTTGCAAAAAGTTCCGGCGCGAGATCATCTCTTCCCGCTCGTCGGAAATTTCCCGGCGCTTGCCGCAATGCGCTTCGTCGCCCTGCATGCGGATGACCACGGGAAGGACAACGCCGGCAAGATATTGATAACACTGCGCGCAGCCCACTCTGCCGCGGACGCGGAAATCCTCCTCGGACGTACCGCAATACGGGCACATTGCAATCTGCCCGCCGGCAGTTTTCTCCGCCTCCTCCGCAGAAATAAAAAGACGGTGATAACAGTCCAGACAATAATATTCCGTCTGCTTTTTCCCGTCTATCGTTTTTTCATGCGTTTTGATCGCCTGATTTTTCTTACAGTGACAGCAAAGCATGCCTATCCTCTTTTCTGCGTTCCGTCCTCCGCGCCCGTTTTTTCGCGACGGCCCTTTCCGCCGGCCCTTCGCTCCGTCCCTGGACGCCCTGTTCCAAAAGCTCCCGCGCCCAGGTCAACGGCCAACAGGGTTTCTCAATCTGTCTTTTCGCCGTTTCCCGCTTTTCCGTCGGCGGGTTTTTTCCCGCCGGAACCGCCTCTGCTCTTAAACAGCGTCCAGCGGAAAAAGCACCAGAGCACTTCCAGCGCCTGCAACGGCACGCCCACGAGGAAGAGCAGCCACAGCCGGCTGTCGTCGCCGGACCCCGTACGCGCGATGACGAGCTGCGCGGTGACATACGCACAGGCGAGTACGGACCAGATGAGCACCGTTACCGCCCAGAAATTGGTGAGTTTATATTTCCATACGGCCGCAAGCACGGTGATCACCACCGCGTTGGCGGGAACGGCATACAAAAACGCCGCCCACCAGGGTCCGCCGGGGAAAATCAGATTGAACAGCACAAAAGCCACCGTGGCGACCAGCCAGACAATCCCGCTGGACAGGAGCATGATGAGAGCATTCCGCCAGACAGAGCCGCGTTTTTCCGGCTTTCCGGAAGTATTTTCCCCCACCAGGTCATTGACCGTGACGCCGTAGAGATCCGCCAGTTTCAGAAAGATGTAAATATCCGGAACGCCGTTGCCCGATTCCCATTTGGACACCGATTTATCCGAATAATTTATCTTCTGTGCAAGCTCCGCCTGCGTCAGATTGGCCGCTTTCCGATACCGTATTAAATTCTGGGCAATCCGCCGGTTGATCGTCTCCAAGTTTTCCATGTAGCTATCATAGCATTTTTTTTCCTTTTCGTCAAGCATGTATGCCCTTTTTTATGCAAAAAGCCGCTTTTTTGCGCGATTCTACCCGGAGTAGAATCGCCGAAAAGCCCTCTACGCGCCGCGCTTTTCAGAATAGACCGATTTCGCCGGCGATAGATACGCTCCTTCCCGCCGGTAGACCCGTCCCCCAGAACAAGTAGAGTATCCCGCTCCGCCGAATAGAGCGTTCTGCCCCGCAAATGAGTTGAAATCGGAGGATAACAAAACTACAATAGAAACGAAGCCGAAAGCTGTCGCGCCGACGCAATGCCGGCTGCGCGACAAAGCAAAGAAGCGACAAACCGCCCTCCCGCGAGGATTTCGCAGGGGCAAACATCCCTTTTAAGGAGTCCGAACATGACAAAGACGTTTGACATCATCACCGACACTTGCAGCGGCATGCCGCCGGAATTTTACGAAGAACACGGCGTTGCCGTGCTTCCGCTCGGCTATACGCTGGACGGGGTCACCTACGGCGGCGCCGACGGCGGCTCGATGCCCATCCGGGACTTTTATCAGAAACTGCGGGAGGGCGCCGACTGTCACACTTTTCAGGTGACGGCCGAACAGGTGCGCCCCTGCATCGAAAAATCCTTCCGGGAAGGACGGGACGTGCTGGCAGTCGTCTTTTCCTCCGCGCTTTCCGGCACCGCCTCCTCCTTCTCGGTGGCGGCGACTTCCCTCGTGCAAAACTATCCGGGACGCAAAGCGCTCGTGCTCGATTCCATGGGCGGCTCGATGGGCGAAGGTATGCTCCTCGAATATCTCCTGAAAGAAGCGGAAAAAGGCGCGTCGCTGGAAGAGACTTACGAATACGGAGAGCAGATGAAGCGACATATCCAGCACCTTTTCACGGTGGACGATCTGGAATTTCTCAAAAAGGGCGGCAGAATCTCCCCGGCCGTGGCGGTCGTGGGGAAACTGCTGAAAATCAAACCCCTTCTCCACGCCACCCCCAAAGGCACCCTCGGCCCGATCGCCAAGATCGTCGGCAGAAAGCGCGCCCTCGAAGCGCTTGCGGACGAAGCGAAACGCCGCGCGGAGCTGGAAGAGGACGACCCCATATTCATCGCGCACGGCGATTGTGAAGAAGACGCCCTGAGAATGCAGGAGCTCCTCCGGGAGCGCTTCGGCCAGGATCGGCGGATTCTCATCAACTATGTTGACCCCGTCATGGGGACCCACGGCGGCCCCGGCATCCTCGCCGTCTTTTTCAGGGGAAAACTTCGGGAATAACCGGCTTTTCCCCGATAGCCGAATCCCTGCCCCCTTCCTTTCTTGCTTCGGCTGAATTCATTTCCGCCCTTTTATCCCGTCTGATGTTTTTCGCCGGCGTCCGGACGTCCCGTAAAAGCGCCGGCGCCGCACTTGTTTCATTTTATTTCAAAGCCCTGCGGCGGGAATAAAAATAATCCCGCCCCAGGGCTTTATTACCGGGTTCCGGCAGCCGGACACCCGGCAAGGCGCTCCGCTCCGTCAAAGGCCGCACAGCGTCTCCGTTTTTCCCGTTCCGCCATACCGGACAATTCATTTGTATTTACCGGCCGCCGATGATCGCGGACAAAATGCCGCCGGTCAATAAGCGCGCGCAAAGATGACGACGTGTTCCGCTTTCTTGCCGCAGACGGCGCATTTTTCGGCGGTTTCGCCCTCGGCATAGACGCGGGCGCTGGCCGCGGTGGTCTCTTTGATCTTGTCCTCGCATTCGCGGCAGCCGCACCAACCCGCTTTGACGAAGTTGCCCGTCTCCACGCCTTTGAGAATTCCGTCCATGTCCTCCGCATACACAATCCGGCTGTCGCGGCGGACGCGGGCGGCCTCCAGCATGTCTTTCTGAATGGTGCCGAGCAATTCCGAAACCGCCGTAACGGCGTTTTCCAGCGGATATTCCGATTTTTCCAGCGTATCGCGACGGGCGCAGAGCATCTTGCCCGCTTCGATGTCGCGGGGTCCGAGTTCGATGCGCACGGGCACCCCTTTCATCTCCCATTCGTTGAACTTCCAGCCGGGGCTGTTGTCGCTGTCGTCGAGCACGACGCGGACGCCAGCCTTTTCCAGTTCCGCTTTGAGCGCCGCACACGCTTCCAGCACGCCGCCTTTCCGGGCCGCAATGGGCACGATGACGCACTGCACGGGCGCCACTACGGGAGGAAGCACCAGGCCGCGATTGTCGCCGTGGGTCATGATGATCGCCCCGATCAGACGGGTGGACACCCCCCAGGAAGTCGTATACGCCGTCTTATGCGCGCCGTCTTTGTCGAGGAACTGAATGTCGAACGCCGTGGCGAAATTCTGTCCGAGATAATGGGAAGTTCCGGCCTGCAGGCTCTTCCCGTCGTGCATCATCGCCTCCATGCCGTAAGTGGCGACGGCGCCGGCAAATTTTTCCTTTTCCGTCTTTTTGCCCGTAATGACGGGAATGGCCAGGCAGTTTTCGGCAAACTCCTTATACACTTCCAGCATTTTCTGCGTCTCTTCTTCGGCTTCTTCGGAAGTGGAATGGACGGTGTGCCCTTCCTGCCAGAGGAATTCGCTGGTGCGAAGGAAGGGCCGGGTGGTCTTTTCCCAGCGCATGACGTTGCACCACTGATTGATTTTCAGGGGCAGGTCGCGGTAAGACTGAATCCATTTGGAATACATCGTGCCGATGATGGTCTCGGACGTGGGACGGATGGCAAGCGGCTCGGCCAGCTTTTCCCCGCCCGCCACCGTGACGACGGCCACTTCGGGCGCAAAGCCCTCGACGTGTTCCGCTTCCTTGGTGAAAAAGCTCATCGGAATGAGCAGGGGAAAATAAGCGTTCTCCACCCCGTCCTTTTTGAAGCGGCTGTCCAGCTCCTTCTGAATGTTTTCCCAGATGGCATATCCGTAAGGCCGGATGACCATTGTGCCTTTGACGGGCCCGTAATCGACAAGTTTTGTCTTGAGTACGACATCGGTGTACCACTGCGGAAAATCGGTTTCGATGTCCGCGATCTGTTCGACGAACTGCGTTTCTTTTGCCATGCGCATACCTCTTGATTCTACCGTTTTTATTCCGGCGCCCTTTCCGGCGCGGATTCCGTGCTTTTTATACTTTTTTCATTATACAGCAAACGCGCGCAATTTTCAATCGTTTTGCGCGCGTTTTCTTTGCTTTTGTCAAATTTTTCCCGCTTCGCTCCTTCTCAGGCAAGCCTTAAACAGACGATTCTCCCTCCTCAAACCACGGAGAAACTATCCTCCGATCACAACTCAGGCGCTTCCGAAGCATCAGAGATTGCGAACTCTTCCGCCTCCGGATTTATCCAAGCAGCGGTTTTCCCATTTCCAGGCGAACCTCCGTCTTTTCCGGATCCGCGTCCGAATAAGAATACAGATCGAATCCGATGGGAAGAAATCCGTTTTTAAGATAAAACCCGATTGCCTTTACGTTGCAGGTCTGCGTTTCCAGCACAAGCATCCGCGCCCCGGCCTTTCTTCCTTCTTCTTCCGCCCGCGCAAGCAATGCTCCGCCGATTCCCTTCCTGCGGAAAGGCTCTTCCACAAGCAATTCGGTAATCCGGAAACGATTGTTCCACGATTCCGGCGAACAGCCGATCACGCCGACGCAGCGCCCGTTTTCAAAAGCCCCGAACGCCTGCGGCCGTTCGGCCCAATCCTCAAACAATTCCCCTTCAAAAGATTTTTGACGAACTTCGCCATAAGCGTGGAAATTCAGCCCGAACGCCCAGCCCCGCACGTCAAAATCACAGTACCCGTCCGTCGTATAGGAAAAATGCAGTTTCCGGCCTTTCCACTCTTCTTTTTTCAGAGAACGTATTTCCATAACTGCAACCCTGTTCCCGACAAAATTGTCCTGAACGTCCGGACGTTGTCCGCAAAATGCCGATCAGCAGCCCGTAATTTCTTTTCTCGTACAGGTGGAAATCCACCCGCAGGACACCGACCCCGGTCCCACATGCGCACCGATTACCGGGCCCATAATGACAACTTTCGGCCGGACGCCCCATCTTGTCTCGATCAGATCCGCCAGTTCGTTTGCGCCCGCCTCATTGTCGGTATGCACGACGACAATCGTCTTATTCTCGTCCATGGGTGCCTTTTCCAGCGTGTCCAGGACATAACTGAACGCCTTTTTCATGCCGCGGATCTTGTCTATGACTTTGAGCTTCCCCTCGGAATCGAAAGTGAGCATCGGTTTGATGTTCAGCGCCGTGCCGAACACCGCAGAAATCTTGGAAACCCGTCCGCCCTTATTGAGATAGAACAGGTCGTTGGGAATGATGCAATGCTGAATGCGCAGGCGCACGTCCATGAGATAGTCGTATGTCTCCTGCGCGGTCTTTCCCTGGTCCCGCCAGTCGCAGGCGATGGCCACGAGAATCCCCTGACCGATCGTCGCCGTCAGAGGATCCACGGAAAGGAGATTGAAATCGGGATATTCCTTTTTCACCTCTTCCGCCGCCTGTTTGGCAACGCTCACCGTCCTCGCAAGTCCGGAGGAAATGGAAAAATGCAGGACGTCCTTCACCCCCGCCTTCGCCATTTTCCGGAAATGCTCGAGATGGGACTCGTAATTGAGCATGGAAGTGCGGGGAAACGCCCCGCCCTCTACTTTTTTATAAAAATCCACATACTCCTGATAACAGGAAAAATTGTCCTCAAACTCCTCCTGTACCCCGTCTTTTTCCAGCGTGAAGCAAAGCGGCGCAAACCAGATGTTACGCCGTTCAATATATTCCCGGTACAAATCGCAGGTCGAATCCGTCGATACGTCAAACTGTATCATGTATTTACTCCCGAAT
>ERZ1090861.437-NODE-437-length-25604-cov-7.127637_pt1 | contig 25604 bp, 13 predicted proteins | sample MGYA00478482_ERZ1090861 | MGnify/ENA primary metagenome ERZ1090861 (study PRJEB33644, sample SAMEA5815744) | chicken gut metagenome | biome: Chicken; feature: Gastrointestinal Tract; material: Caecum | place: Ireland | collected 2019-01-01 | study: A study of the... | reverse complement strand
ATTATTATACGCTATTTCTCGTCAAAAATCAACCATTTGTTGTGACAGAGCCTTATAAAATAAAGAAAGTGCCGCATGCGGCGCTTTCGCCGCTTTGCTCTGTCCGCCGGCCTGTTCGGGCGCGAAAAAAGCGGCCGAAAGCGGATGAAAATTCTGCAGGAGATGCCGCTTCCGCACCGGGCATGGGCGATACGGAAGAACAGAAACTGTGCCGTATATGTTAAAAAACGGTGATTACTTGTCAAAAGATAAGTTGAAATTCGGCAGAGTTTACGGTTATAATGAAAATACAAAAGGTCAATTCAGGGAGATTTTTGCCGAAAAGGCTTCACGAAATGTGCGAGGGATTGACCGACAGAGGAGGTTTTTGATGAGTGTAAAGAGGTGCAGGTTGCTGATCGTGGTTTTGGCGCTCGCGTTCTGCCTTGCCGTTGCGGGCGCTCTCGTGCTCGGCATGGGGCGGACGGCTGCCGGGGCAGACGGCGCCGAGGATACGCCGATCACCGTGACCGAAATGCAGCTGCTGCGCAACCAGGACATGGGCCAGAACCAATGGCTGGTGATCTACTTTGACCGCAACGTTGTTTCGCACACGAACGCGGAGCCGGTCAACGATGAGGGTGTGCGCATGCATCTGCTGATCAACGGCAAATCGACTTACCATTGGCAGGCGGAAAACCAGATCTCGACGCAGGTCTATTACAACTATCCCGAGGGACAGAACCTGATCCGCGTCAGCATCCCGACGACCTATTTCACCACGGTGTTCAACACCGACGAGACGGGCGCGCTTGCCGATACGGAGATCCGCCTGACCGCCGGCATGACCTTTGAAAACGGCGAGACCGTCGAGCAGGACATCAGCTATACCTACTATGCGGTGGCCGATCTCTTCCTCGAAACGGGAACGGATATGAGCCAGTTCGCCACGAACGTCGAACAGGTCCATTATTACGTAGAACAGAAGCATCTGCGCCTTTACTTCGACCAGCCCGTCGGCTCCTCCAACAACACCGAGAGCGCGGCCGAACAGGCGAAGGAGAAGATCCTCATCAACGGCAGGACGGTCAAAGAACTCAGCCTGGAACTGTACATGGATCCCGCGTCCATCATCGGCCCGTCTTCTACGGAAGGCAACTGGTTCGGCTGGGAAAACGGGGAAAAGGGACCCTGGCTGGGTACGACGGGGCACATCCAGTGCCGCTACATGATCCGCATCAGCATGAGCAGCAGTTCCGGCGCGTATAACCTCCGGCTGGACGGTACGGATACGGTCGAGATCCTGGCGGGGATGCGCACGGCGAACGGCAAGATCGTGATGAACACGACGACGTTCAAACTTCCTTCCGAAAACATGGTCGGCAACCCGCTGGGCGACGACAACAACAATACGCTGTACGGCTGGGACAAGATGATGAACATCGTCGAAGCCGATTATCAGCTCGCGCGCGGCGATGCCGGCGGGGCGATCCTGCGCATCGTTCCGACGGGCGAATACGGCCCCGTCGACGAGGCCGGCCCGCTCGCTTCCCTGACCGCTTTTGCGGGCATCGAACTCAACGACACCGCGCTTTCGCAGATCTCCGGCGCAACGGCCGAAGGGTATGCGGTCGAAGGCGATTTGTTCGGCCTGCAATTCACCATCCCGGCCGGGGTCGTGAAATTTGATGGAACGGACACCCTGGAGATCGCCGGCGGGTTCACCTATCCCAACGGCAACGACAGCCGCGCGGCTTCGGTGGCGTTCAGCAACGACCCGCTCATGGCTTCGGCCAGCTATTCCGAAAACGACGACCGCACGACCGTCGTCATCGAAATGCAGAACAGCACGAGCGGCGGCGAATACGCGCAGATCACCTGCGAAGGGACGCCCGTGACCTTTGACGGGGCGGAAGGCAACCGCGTCACGGTCTCGTTCGCGGGCGCTCTGGAAGACGGCGACGAACTGGTCGTGCCGCAGGGCATCATCGACGGGGCGGGTTACGCCGTTTCCAAAGAAATGACGTACGTCTGGCACGCCGATACCGGCCTTCTGATCTCGGAAGAACCGTCTTCGACGTTCATCGTCGATCAGGTCAACATCGCCAAAAACCAGGACGGCGGAAAAAACAGCTGGGTGGTCATCGATTTCCGCGAACCGGTCGTCTCTTACACGGCTTATCCCGCCCAGGTCCAGGAAAGCGGCTTTTCCAACTACAGCTACATCACGCTCAACGGCAGGGCGGTCACCGAGGCGCAGACGGTCAGCGAAAACGCGGGCCTGAGCATTTACTGGCCGACTTCGAGCCAGCTGCGCATCGTCGTTCCCAGCAACAACGAGCTGATCGACTTTGACAGTTCCATCACCGTCTGCATTTCTTCGCTGTTCCGCACCCCGTTCAACGCGAGCGTTCCGGGCGAATCGTACGAAGCCACGCTGCAGGAATACAGCGACCGCGACGGGATGTGGATCGAAAAATTCTCGGAAACGGGCGGCCTGTATTCCACGAACAACGACCTGCAGGTCGTATCCATCGGCAATTACAACGACGAGGGCACGAACATGTCCATCGCCATCAGCTTCAACCAGGACGTCGCTTACGGCTATTTCCCGCATGCGAACAGCACGGCCACTTTCATGAGCGCGATGCTCACGCAGTATTACAGCCAGAACGAGATCAAATATTTCGTCTACAACGGGCTGGGCGACAGCATCCGCGACCACATCTATCTCGACGGCCGCAGCATCTGGGACAGGATGGAAGAACTGGGCGCAAGCATGAACACGTCGCTGATGGTCCACTACGGAACGATCGGCACGACCGCGCTGCAGATCTTCATCACCAAGACCAGCGCTAGCGCCGACTTTATCGACACGGCCAAGTCGCACACGGTCACGATCACGAAAGGGTTCCAGGTCCCCAACGGCGGCATCCTGGCTGAAGACGTGACGTATGTCTACGACCCCGTCGCCAAGGCGTGGAATTTGCAGGGCTCTTCGGTCAGCGAAGAGGTGCCCGTCGACGTCGGGCAGGCAGAATACCCCATTGAGGGTGAAACCGGCGAAGGCTGCGGCGGCGCCGTTTCGGTCGGCGGCTGCGCAGCTGCGGCCGTAGTTTTAGCGGCGGCTGCGGCGCTGCTGTGCGTCGGTACGAAAAAATCGGGGAGGAAAGAACTTTGAAATTCAGAAAATGGATGTGCGCCGTTCTGGCGGGGGTGATGGCTCTCGCGGTCGCCGCGGGCGCCGTCGCCTGCAACAACGGCACGGAGCCGGACGGCGGCAGCGTGTATACCAAAGAGAGCGAAGAGCTGTACTTCACCGATTCGAACGACGAGTCGTTCAATCTGTTCATGAACGATTTCTTCCACCGCAACATGCGCTACGACGAGTACAGCCTCTCCGGTTCCAGCGAAGACGGCGTCGTCGGTGCGGCGCTCGGCTCCTCCGCCTATTTTGCGAAGGAGTGGGAAGCCCTCGCGCTCGGGTTTTTCGACGCGTCTGCCGAAGTGTACGGCAACGACGCCTACAACAACGTGAAAAGCTGGCTGACCGGCCAGCCGATGGACAAATTCGGCTACGTATGGCAGGGGCAGGACCGCTTTGAGCCGGGCCGCAATACCGAGCAGCTCTTCAAACAGGGCTGGCCCTTCCCCGATTATACCTGGAACACCGGTTCGCTGCCCGGCTGGGAATTCAACGCCGACGGCGATACCGAAGGCTGGACGACCAACGCCGCCTCGTCTGCCGTGACCAACGGTTTCTTTACGGCGAGCGCGGTCAATGCGGATTCCCTTGAATTCGTCTGGCCCGAAGACAAGGTCGTCCTTTCCGACAAGACGCCTTTCGTCGAAGTCGACATCAACCTGCTGGATACGGCCACCTTCGGACAGACGGAAATGGCGGTAGGGGACATTCAGATCGCCTTCCGCAACGACGAGAGCGAAGAATGGCACTATGCCTCCATCTTCGATTACAGCACCCGCCCGCCCGAAGAGATCTCTCCTTCGTACCGGCAGAACCTGTATTTCGACATGTACAACCATCCCGACTGGGCGGATAAGACCATCACGGACGTCAAGCTCGTGATCCTGCCCAAAGAGGGGATGAAGCTGAACGTGGACGCGAAGATCAACTTCTTCCGCATGCAGTTCGATTCCCGCCAGGTGAACAACAACGCCATCCTGATCACCGGCACCAAAGCGCTGTACGAGTATTCGCACGACACGCAGTTTCTGACCACCATGCTGCCGAAAGTGATGCGCGCCATCCAGTTCTATCTGACCAACCTGGGCGGCACGAGCGGCGTCGTTTCGACGGAGTTCTGCGTCGGGCACGAGATCCGGCTCGACCAGTACGGCCAGCGCATCGAGGGCTACGGCATCGGAGACGGGTACTGGGATATGCTGTCCCTTCCCTCCGTCAACATCTATGTGAACATCTATTTCTATAAAGCCGTGCGCGACGCGGCGTACCTGCTGCGCGCGGCGGAAAGCGAGGGCATCACCTGCGAACCGCAGACGATCGTCACCAACCAGGGCCAGACCGTCGCCTGCAACGCCACGGCGGAATCGCTCGAAGCGCTGATGGACGTCATCCAGGTCAAATTCAGCGAAACGTTCTGGAACGAGCGCACCGGCCGCTTCCATGCGGGGTACTCCAACGCATACGGCTGCATCATCGACTACGGCTTCACCACCTTCAACCTCGAAGCGATCGTGGCGGGCCTGGCGTCGCAGTCGCAGGTGGAGAGCATCTACGCCTGGCTGGACGGCGACAGGATCGTCGAATCGCAGTCCTACCAGTGCGCGAACGGCACGACCCTCACCGTCAACGAAGTGTCGACGGGGGACGACATCTACCTGTACCGCTTTGCTCCCCGCACCAACACGGCCGACAACGACTCCGCGCACTATCTGTGGACGTGGCAGCCGCGCCGGTTCGGCAACCAGCTGCAAAACGGCGGCGCCGCGCTGTTCATGTCGTACTACGACCTGCTCGGCCGCGCCCGTTACCTCGGCGTCGAAAACGCCTACCAGCGCTACAGCGAGATCCTCGCTTGGTACATGGAGATCCTCGACTACAACAACGACCCCTCGACGGGGGCCCGCGGCGGCGCGTTCTTCTACTGGGATTATTACCAGTCTCTCGATCCGCTGGAAAACGAGTGGATCATGATCGCCGGCAACCTGCTGGAAGGTTCCAACATGGGCACGGCTGGCTCGGGCCTTCTGGCTCTCGACTACGTGTTCGGCGAAACGTCCATCTTCTGGCGCTATTTCCCCGAAACGTACTTCGGGATGAGCGTCTCGTCCGACAACGTCCTGCAGCTGGCGCCCAACCTCAGCGCCAACCTGACGTGGTACAAAAACGAGAACCTCAAATACTCCGGGCTCATCTACGATCTGACCGCCGGCAACAGCTTCGTGCAGATCAACAACGTGCGCGGGAAGATCACGGACGAAACGGTGTGCGTCACGCTGAAAAAGCCGGAAGGCGCCTTCAACGTGTACGTCGACGGCAAGGCCGTTTCGGCGAACGAATATACCGTATCGGGCGATACGGTGCAGATCACGGTGCCGTTCAAGGCCTGCCGTGTGGAAGTGGCGTAAAGTGCGGAAGGGGCCGCCCGCGCGGCGGCCTCTCCGGCGGCGGAGGAAGGTGTTCCTTCCACGCGTTTACCGAACAATAAGGAGGAGAAGATTCTATGAAAAAGCTGGCAGTTTTGCTGATGACGCTGCTGCTTTCGGCGGTGCTGTGCATGGGCTTCGTCGGCTGCCGCAGCACCGGGAACGACATCAACGAGGGCAACGAGTATACGGACGATGCCGTCACCATTACCGTGGCGATCAAGGCCGATACCACCGAGCGCACCTATATGAGCGCCTTTTCGCGGGCGTTCAACGAGGTGAATAAATCCATCAAGATCGAGCTGATCACCTTTGCCGATTACCAGCAGGCCATGAACAACTATATCGCGTCCGACAGCATGCCCGACGTCGTATATACCACCGGCGACGGCCACCACCCGTATTCGGGTTCCGGGCATTACCTCGACCTGACGCCGTATTTTGAGCGCGACGGCATCGACGTCGACGATTATTATTCGATGAGCATCGACTCCGCGCGCATGACCAACGACCCGGCTTCGGAAGACTACGACGGCATCTATTTCATGCCGCGCGACTACAACCGCCTCACCATCATGTACAACAAGGACATCTTCGACAAGGCGGGCCTTGCCTATCCGACCGAAGACTGGACGTGGGACGATTTCATCTCCATCTGCCGCCAGCTGCGCGAAAAGATGAACAACAACGAAAACGGCCTCAGCACCTATATGTATCCCGCCGATCTGCTCCTCAACGGCAACGTGGGCATGTTCACGGCGCTCACCATGGAAGGGGGCAAGCTCGTGGACGAAAACGGCATGAGCGTGGTCAACTCGCAGGAAACGCAGCTCGCCTACGAGGCGCTCCGCAATTACGTGAAGGACGGCCTGATCATCGACCCGACGAAGAGCTCGAGCGTGTCTTTCGAGCGCAACACCATCGCCATCAGCGCCTGCGTGCGCCCCGTTCTTCCCAACTACATCAATGACGTGAATATGGACTTCGTGTCCTATCCGCTCAACGGCGATACGGGCCTGGTCGCGGCCGGCTGCAACGGCTATGCCATCTCCGCCACGAGCGAACACAAAGAAGAGGCGTGGGAATTCGTCAAATTCATCGGTTCCGAAGCGGGCCAGCGCGCCTTTGCCACCACGTCCGGCTGCGTGCCCGTGCTCAGGACCGTCGCCGAAGATGAAAACGCGACCTGGCGCCAGTTCACCAACGCCCGCGGCGATCAGATGAACCATGCGGCCTTCATCGACAATACCGACAGCAACGGCAACGACCGCGACCTGTACCTCAACATCTTCGACAAGCGCGACCCGCGCATCATGCAGAGTCTGCTTACCCTGATGGGCGAATGCGGCTATTCCTGCCTGCACGATACATACAACGGCAGGGGAAGCATCGCGGCGATCACGGCGTATTATCAGGAGCAGATCAATGAATATTCGTACATCGGTTAAACTCGACGACGCGGGGGAAGCCGCCGCCGTCGCCGAAAAGAAGCTGCCGAAGAAAAAGAACAGAGACTGGGTGGGTTGGGTCCTCATCGCGCCCTGCATGCTCGGTATCCTCATCTTCAACGTGTTCCCGATGGGCATGTCCCTCTTTTACAGCTTCACCACGTACGACGTCATCTCGCCCCCGCGCAACTTCGGCGTACATAACTACGTCAACGTCTTTACCAACGTCATCCTGCGCGAAAAGTTTTTCAAGACGCTGTGGCATACGGGCGTCTACCTGATTTATGCCATCGTGATCGGCGGCGTGCTCTCGTACATCCTCGCCCTTTTCCTCAACCAAAAGGTCAAAGGCATGTCGATGTACCGCGTGCTCTATTATCTGCCGGTGCTGCTGCCGCCCGTCTGTTCGGCCATCGTCTGGGCAGACATCACCGACCCGCTCTACGGGCTGGCGAACTCGCTGCTCATGCGCATGGGGCTGGAAGCGTATCCGTTCTATTCCGACCCGAATACGGCGCTGCCGACCATGCTCATCCTCGGCTTATGGGGCCTCGGCTCGGGCATGATGCTCTGGATCGCCCAGTTCCAGAACATCCCCGAAGCGCTCTACGAGGCGGCGGACATCGAAGGGGCGAACGCCATCGTCAAATGCTTCCGCATCACCATTCCCATGAGCACGCCGACCATCTTTTACTGTCTGATCAACAGCATCATTCAGGGTCTGCAGGTGTTCGGGCCGTATCTGATCACGGGCGCCGGGCCGGACGATTCGCTGCTGTTCTTCACCACGTTCATCTACGTCAACCACCGCGACTTCAACATGGGCCTCGCCTGCGCGCTGAGCTGGATGCTGTTCGTGGTGATCGCGGTAATCACGATGATCGTGTTCAAACGCAGCAAATGGGTGTTCTACGGGGAGGATATCTGAGCCATGGATGCAGTCAATCTTCGCAGAAGAAAGATGCGCAAGATCCGGCGCGGGGCTGCCACGGTTTTCCGGCACTTCATGCTCTGGTTCTTCGCGATCATCTTCCTGCTGCCCATCATCGTTCTCCTTACGCGCTCGATCATGAGCCCGCAGGATATCTACCAGGTGCCTACGCTGCTCTTCCCGAAGCATCTCGATTTTTCGGGCTATGCCGAGGCGTTCGACGCAGAGCTGCTGCATTATCTGGGCAATACCGCCATCGTCGTGAGCGTGAACACGGTCTTCATCCCGCTGTCCTGCCTGATGTGCGCCTACGGGTTCGCCAAGGTGCAGTTCCGCGGCCGTGAAGTGTGCTTTTCCATCCTGCTGATGACGATCATGATCCCGAGCATCTCCATGCAGATCCCGCTGTACGTGATGTACTACCATCTCGGCCTGACCGATTCGCTCTGGCCGCTGATGATCGGCGCGTTCTTCGGCGGCGGCGCCATGCAGATCTTCTTCATGCGCCAGTATCTGAAAGGGATCCCCAACTCGATCATGGAAGCGGCCAAGATCGACGGCGCCAATTCCGCCGTCATCATGTTCCGCATCATGCTCCCGCTGGCGAAGCCCGTCGTGGTCCTCACCGCGGTGAACGTGTTCATCGGCCAGTACAACGACTACGGCACTTCGCTCATCTATATCTGGAACGAAAAATACTACACGCTGGCCGTAGGCCTCTACTACAAATATCTTGCGCCCGGCGCGCAGAACATCGACGCAAACATCCAGTATGCCGCGGGCGTCCTCGTGATGCTGCCGCTGGTCGCGATCTTTGCGGTGTTCCAGAAACAGCTCATCAACGGCATCGTCACCAGCGGGATGAAGATGTAATGTTTTTCAGACCGGAATTTGCGGCTTACAGGGATAGAATTATGGAAAAAGGAGCGAAATGGATCGGCTTTTACACCGATCCCGCCTATGATGAAAGCAACCCGGACCAGCCTTACGGCGCCCCGGCCATGTACGTGCGGAAGAAGTTCAGCCTGCACAAGAGCGTGCAGAAGGCGGAAATTTCCTGCACCGCGCTGGGCGTGTATAAGCTGTTCGTGAACGGGCAGGAGATCCGGTCCTTTCTGGAACCCGGCTTTACCGATTACCGGAAACGCGTCTACGAACAGACCTACGACGTGACTTCCGTGCTCGTGGGCGGCAAAAACGCGTTCGGCGCCTGCGTGGGCGACGGCTGGTATACCGGCAACATCGCGATGGTGCGGCGGCAGCGCTTCGGCAGATACCCGCTGAAGTTCCGCGCCTGCCTGCGCCTTGTCTACCGCGACGGCTCGGAAGAGACCGTCTGCACCGACGCCTCGTGGGAAGGTTTTACGGGCGGCCTGCGCGAAAACGACATCCTCAACGGCGAATGCCGCGACTTCCGCCTCCCGCATGCGGAGATCTTCACCGACGCATACGCGGAAGCGCCCGCGCCCGTGCAGGAATTTGCGGTCGATGTGCCCGTCTTCGCCGAGTGCTGCGAGCGCGTGGAGCTGTGCGAACGGCTGGCCCCGTCCTTCCTGCGCCAGAGCGCGCGCGGGGCGCTCATCGATTTCGGGCAGAACTTCGCGGGGGTGGTCCGCCTGTGCCTGCGCGGCGGCAGGGGAACGCGCGTGCGCGTCCGTCACGGCGAAATGCTCGACGCCGACGGCTCGCTGTACGTGGCCAACCTGCGTTCGGCGCGCTGCACCGATACGCTCATCCTCAGCGGCGGGACGGACGAATATCTGCCTTCCTTTACCTACCACGGGTTCCGCTATGTGCAGATCGAGGCGGAAGGGGACGTCGAATTGCAGAGCGTGGCGGCGTACGCCGTGCACAACCGCCTGCGCGGGACGGGCAGTTTTTCCTGTTCGGACGCGCTGGTCAACCGGATCTACTCCAATACGCTCTGGAGCATGCGCTCCAACTTCGTCTCCATTCCCACCGACTGCCCCCAGCGCGACGAGCGCCTGGGTTGGATGGCCGACGCGCATCTGTTCGCGCGTTCGGCGATGTACATGGCCGACTGCAAAAAGTTTTACCGCCGGTTCCTCCTCGACGTTTCCGACGCGACGGGGGAAGACGGCGTGCCCGACACCGCGCCTTACGTCAACTTTTTCGGCAAAAACAACGCCGGCTGGGCGGACGGCGCCGTGATCCTGCCGTACCTGCATTACCGCATGTACGGGGATCAGTCGATCATCGCGGAGAATCTGCCCCTCATGGAGCGGCACATCCGCGCCTATATGGCCACCGCTGACGGAGGCATCCGCTGCAAGAGCGCCTACGGCGACTGGCTCAGCCTCGGCGAAGAGACGCCCGAAGATTATTTTTCGACGGCGTATTACTATTACAGTTTAACTTTGTACCTCGAACTGCTCGGCGTGCTCGGCAAAACCGACGCCGCCGTCGAGCGCGAGCGGGGCGTCGTATACGCCGCCTTCCGCGAACGCTTTCTGGCAGAGTCCGGCCGTACGGCGTGCGACACCCAGACGAGTTACGTCCTCGGGTACGCCTTCGGCCTGCTCACCGCCGACGAAGCCGCCGCCAATCTGCGGCGCAAGATCGAGGAAAACGGCATGAAGCTCGCCACCGGGTTCAACGGCGGAAAGTTCCTCATGCCCGTGTTGTCCGACCTGAAAATGGACGACGTCGCCTATGCGCTTCTTCTCAACGAAGACTACCCCGGCTGGGGGTACAGCATCGCCAACGGCGCGACGACCATTTGGGAACGCTGGAACAGTTACACCGAACAGGACGGTTTCGGCGATGCAGGCATGAACTCTTTCAACCACTATGTGTTCGGCAGCGTGGTCGAATGGATGTATCGTTATATGCTCGGTATCCGCGAGGACGAGGCAGGGTTTACCAAAGTCTGCGTCGCCCCGCACTTCGACCCCCTGGGCCGGATCCGTTCGGCGAGCGGCAGTTACGAAACGAAGCTCGGCGCCGTCAAGGTCTCGTGGGAGTCGGAAAACGCAGGATACACCGTCCGCGTCGAGTGCCCGGAATGCATTCCGCTGCGCTTCGACTTCGGCGACGGAGAAGTGTTGTCGCATTGCTGCAAGCGCGGCGAACATGTTTTTCGGATCGGGTGCGGCCGCCCCGCCGAAAAACCGCAGCCCCGCGTCGCGGCGGTGCAGGCCCTGTAACGGCAGGGCGGGCGCGCAAGACGTCACGCGCCCGTCCGTCCGCCGTAACCATTGAAAATGCAGATCCAATCTAAGAATATCCGGAGGAGAATCATGAGAAAAAAACTCTTGCTCGTGCTGCTCTGCCTGCTGTTCGTATGCAGCCTGGGCGTCGGCACGGTCATGCTCGCATCGGCAGACGAGACGTCAAGCGTGGAAAACACGTCGGGCTGCACGATCACAGTGTCACGCGACAGCGGTGAAAAAGAATACAGGATCAATCTGAACGGCACGGGCATTTCTGACGGCTCGCTGAACAGAGATCTGATCAAAATCAACGATAAAACGCTCGCCCAGTGGAATACGGAAGGCAAGATCACGCAGGTTTATGCCAATGGGGAAACTGGGTCAAAAGATACCATCCGTATCGACCTTCCCAACTATGCGGACGGCATCCTCAAGCTCGACGGCACCGATACCGTCACGCTGTGCGAAGGGTTCGTCCTGCCCGGCGGCACCGCGCAGGCGGCCGACTATGTGCAGACGCTCACCACCATGGTCAAGCCGACCATCGATTTCGGCTTCCCCGCAGAGATCGTCGTCGAAGACAACGCCTTCGAAGTTTCGTCCGCGAATCTGACCTTCACGCCCACGTTTACGGCGGGCAGCGGCACGGAGGTGCGCAATTCCTCGGTTAAACTCAACGATGTGGCGCTCACGCCCGCGTCGGACGGCAGCTATACCGCCCGCTTCAGCTACGGCGACAACACCCTGACCTTCTACACCGAAAACGTGGAAGCGCCCAACGTGCTCAACGAACAGACGATTACCGTCAGCTATCCCGATCCCGTGGTGGAAGGGCCGGTCTACGTCAGCGCGGCAACGTTCCGCCGCAACGTCGAAGGCCGCCCCAATTTCAGAGACGCGCTCGCCGTGCGTTTCTCCAACGTGATCGAAGAGGCGGACCGTGCCGGCCTCACGCTGAAGATCAACGGCACAGCCGTCACCTCCGAAACCGAAAACGTCTCCCTTTCCTGGAGCGCAGACGGCCGGCAGGTCACGGTGAGCACGCTGTTCTTTGCCGAAAGCTCTAAGGCGCTCGGCGGCTTCTATAACTATGACGGCACCGATACGGTCGTCGTCGGCGGCGTGACCGAAGCGGAAAACACCCTCGGCCTCACCTCCGACGGCCAGGTCTACAACGTCACCCGCGGAGAAGAGGCGCCCGCCTACGACGGCACCGGCTACGTCACGATCAATCGCGTCGAGGTGCAGCGCAACCACGAGATCGAGTACGGCTACCATAAAGACGCGATTCATATCTACTTCAACGAAGGCGCAGACATCCAGGGCAGCGCCCACATTTCGGAAGGCGTGCTGCTCTTCAATACCAACACCATCCTCGTCAACGGCAAAAATCTGCAGGCCTTCTGGGATGCGAACAATTCGACGAAAGCCTACTGGGTCAACAATGCGACCAATTCGTACGTACGTGTCGACATCTTTTATGACGGCGTCGGCGAAGAGCTTTGGGACCGCGACGGCATGAACACGGTCACGCTGGACGCGAGCTTCATCACCATGACCAACCTCGGGCTGGGGCAGGGCGCAGGCGATTACACCTACGACGCGATCGACGGAACGGTGTACGCCCCCGGCGAAAGCATCCCCACCGAAGTGACCCCGATCACGCTCGACCGCATGAGCATCGTCCGCGACCAGGACAACGGCGCCAACGACTATATCCTGTTCTACTTCAACGAAGAAGTGTGGACGGAGGACGGCGGGATCCGCCGCGAGGGCGTCTCGAACGTCAGAGAGAACCTGCTTTTCAACGGCAAAACGCTGGCCGAACTGCTCAACAGCGAGGGCACGACGGGCGATCAGTTCCAGATCTATCTCGGGGCGGACGGCGCCAACGTCGCGCGCGTCTCGATCAGCGCGGCCAACGACCATGCGTACCTGAAAGCGCTGCTCAACATGGACGGCACCGATACGGTCGTCGTACAGGAAGGCTTCGGCCTGTCCCGCTGGGTGTGCGTCACGGAAAATCAGGATGTGGAAGGGCTCGACGACGTGACCAAGCCCACCCTGACGGTGACCGGCGCCGACGAGACCGACGTGACCGAAGCGCAGTACACCATCACCGTTTCCGCCGAAGACGCTTCCGGCTGCTCGGTCGTCGTTCGCCTGAACGGCACGATCGTCGAAGGGACGGACGGAACGTACGCCTTCACGCTCGCGGCGGGTAAAAACACCATCACGATCACCGCGACGGACAATTCCGTCTTTGCCAACACGGCGACGCAGACCGTCACCGTCACGTACACCGAGCCGCCCGTGATCACCGTCAACGGCCTGACCGACGGCGCCGTCCTGAACGCCGCCGCGCAGACGATTACCGTGGCTGTAACGCCGGGCAGCGTCACTTCGGTGCTGTTGGGCGAAACCGAACTCACCGTCGGCACGAACGGCCGCTATGCGCTCACCCTCGCCGAGGGCGAAAACGTCATCACGGTCACCGCCGCGAACGGCACGGCGACGTCCAGCCTCACGCTGCGCGTCACGCTCGATACCACGGCGCCCGTCATCGCCACGTCCGCCAAGGAAGAGACGGTCACCGCCGCGTCGTATACCTTCACCGTCTCGGCAGACGGCGCCACCACGCTCGTCGTGCGCGCCAACGGCGAAACGCTCACCGCCGAAAACGGCAGCTATACCGTCACCCTCAAAGAGGGCGAAAACACGATCTCCGTCACCGCCACGGACGCGGCCGGCAACATCGCCACGCAGTCTGTGAAGGTCACGTACCGGGCGCCCGAAGGCACCGGCGGCCAGACCGGCGGAGACGAAACGGGCGGCGGCTGCGGCAGCTCCGTCGGGGCTTCGGCTCTGGTGCTCGGCGCTCTCGCGCTGGCAGGGGCGGCCGTCGTCATCGCGAAGAAGAGATCCGCCTGACCCGCAACAAAAAAAGTTTGCCTGCGGTGGTAGCATTGCAGGCAAACTTTCTTGGCGGAATGAAATGTTTTTTACAGCATGTGCAGGCTTTTCCTGTACGCGCTCGGCGTTACGCCGATGTACTTTTTGAACTGGTTCAAAAAGTTGCTCTGGCTGTCGTACCCCACGCGCGAAGAGATCTCGAGCACCGACATGTTGGTGCTCGACAGCAGCTGGCAGGCGTACTGCGCCTTGATGCGCGCGAAACAGTCGATCAGCCGCTCGCCCGTATATTTTTTGAACAGGCGGCACAGGTGCCCGTGCGAAAAGTTCGAGATCGCCACCACCTCGGACAGGGACTTGTCGATCAGGTCCGGGCCCTGCATCTTGCGCAGCAGATCGTTCAGCCAGTCCGGGTACTGCGCCTGGCCGAAGTAGAGCTTTTCGACGAGCAGGCCCAGGATCCAGCACACCAGCGAACGGTGCACCTGCTGGAAGCGCAGGGCGTTTTTCTCGTCGTAAAATTCGAGAAGGTTGAGCTTGGATTCGAGCTCGTTGCACTGCGAACCCGTCAGGTTGATGACCACGGGGTGTTTGGGTTCCATCAGGTACTGCAGCACGTTTTCGCAGTGCGTAAAGCGGACCGCGGCGTTCATGACTTCCGTCTGCACGTACAGGTCTCGGTGCTCGTAGGGGATCTCTTCCAGTTCGGGAGGGAACAGGCAGTTCGGCAGCACGCCGTCCAGTTTGTAGTGGTGGAAGTCGGTCGGCCGCACGAACATCAGCTGTTTGGCGGAAATGTCTTTTTCCACGCCGTTGCAGCAGTGGTGCGCCGTGCCTTTGGTGACGAACACAAACTCCCAGAAAGAGTGCGTATGCTCTTCAGACACCTGCCAGTGGATGCGGTGCGTATACTCGTTCTGCCAGTTGTAGCGGATCAGTTTTGCCATGGTTTTCCCCCGTTTTCGGGCAGCCCCGGGCGGACGGTCCCGTTCGGAAAAATATACAGAAATTGTACCATAAATTTTACCGTTTGTAAAGGGGGTATACCCGCAATGTGGAAACAAAAATGGGGGAGGCTGCTGGTCATGGCCGCACTGCTTCTGTCGTTGGTCGGCGCGACGGCCGTTTCGGCCGCGGCGCAAACGTACGAAGACCTTTCTTCTTCCGGGCTGGCGCGCAACAACGTGCGTTCGGCGCCCGCCGTCGTCTTTTCGGCGGAAACGTATGCCGATACCGAGGCCATGCTTTCCGCGCACGACAAACCCGAGATCGTGCTCTGCGCGGTCGACGGGAACGGCAACGTGAAGCTGTCCGACCGGCAGGACTATCCGCTTGCCCAGCTGTTTGCCGCCATCGAAGGCACGAGCGTCCCCGCCGTGCGCATCGAATCGGCGGAAGAAGCGGCGGCGCTTTCCGCCTTCCTTTCCGAACATTACAGCTACGACCTGCTCGCCGTCTCTTCCTCGGCGGAGCTGCTCGTATCCGTCCGCACCGCATACCCGATGATCCGCGGCGTGTTCGACGCGTCCGCGCGCGATCTTTCGGCGGAAGGGGCGGGCCGCGCGGTCGCGGGCGAGGCGTGCGCCGCCCTGGCGCAGATCGTCCTTCTCGCAGACAACGCCACCCGGCAGAACGTCTACGAGATCCAGAGCCGCGCCGTGCTGACGTGGATCGCCTGCGGCGACGGGGATACCGACATTTACGGCGCGCTGACCAAGGGAACGTACGGCATCGTCAACCGCGCGTATGCGAGCACCGTGCGCATCTACGGCGAATTCGGGCGCGGTTCGCTGGTGCGGCCCTCGTACATCGTGGGGCACCGCGGCTATCCGGCGGAATACAACTCCAATTCGGTGGAGGGCATCGCCGGGGCGTACCGTGCCGGCGCCACGCACACCGAGATCGACGTGCATCTCACCGCCGACGGCGAGATCGTCGTCATGCACGACGCCACCCTCGACGCCACGACCAACGGCACGGGCAACGTCGAGCAGATGACCCTTGCCGAGATCCGGCAGTACCAGATCATCGACAACATGTACAAGGCGGGCCACGCCAGCGAGATCCCCATCCTCTCCGACGTGTTCGACGAACTCATGAAGGACGAGTTTTCGGATAAACTGCTCGTTCTGGAGATCAAACAGAACAGCGCGGACCTGGTCCGGGCGATCGCCGACGAACTGCAGAATTATCCAGGCGTGCGCGACCGCATGGTCATCATCACTTTTGAATACGCGATGCTCTCCGAATGCGCCCGCGTTTTGCCGGACATCCCGCGCGGCTATCTCGACAGCGTCAGTCTGGCCGATTTCCGCCAGCGCCTTTCGCCCGTCAACGCCTTCCTCGACAACATCTATACCTCCGGCCTCGTCACCGTGGACAACGCGAACGTGCTCAAACTGCGCGGCTATCCCGTATGGGCCTGGACGTATGCCGACCAGGGCACCCTCGTTTCGGCGGTGCAGGCAGGTTTTGCCGGGCTGACCACCGACAATGTGTCCGACGCGGCCGAAGAGATCATGTACATATCCGCTCCCGCAACGATGGATCCCTCGCAGCTCGCCGACGGGAAAGCGCAGGTAACGGCGCACACCTACGGCGGCGCGGAAAAGGAAGTGACGGCCGAATTCATCAAAGTGGCGGACGTCGAAGGCGGCGAGATCGGCGTGTTCCGCTACACGTTCGAAGATTCTCCCGTATACACCAGCACGTCGCCCCGCTTCTATTCCGAACTCGTACAGGTCGTGCGGGCGGAAGAGGGCGGAAAAGGCTGCGGATCGGCCCTGGCCACCGGCGCGGGCGCGTCCGTTTCCTGCCTGCCGATCGCGCTGGCGGCGGGCTGTTCCGCTCTGCGCCGGCGCCGTTCGCAATGAAGCGGGGCGCGGCGCTCGCGCTGGCCGTCTGCCTCGTCTGCGCCTGGTTCACCGGCTGCGGCAGGGAAGGGGACGCCTACCGCGGCGCCGATCTGTACGCGCGCACGGCCGCCTCGATCTGCGGCTACGCGCCGGACGGCACCTTTTTCGAGGGCAGCCTGGCAGACGGCGCAAAGGAAGTCGGGCTCTTCTATTTCAACTGGCTGGGTCAGCACCCCGACGAGCAGGCGGGGATCTACGACATTTCCGCGCTCGAAGAGAGCGCGCCCGAGGCGATCTTCGCGACGGACAGCGACGTCAGCCCCATGAACGAGTATCACTTCTGGGGTCAGCCGCTGTACGGCTATTACAGCAGTACGGACGAATGGGTGATCCGCAAGCACGTGGAGATGTTCGTCAACGCGGGCATCGACTTTTTAGGGTTGGACGCCACCAACGCCGTGCTGTACGAAGATTCGTACGAGGCGCTGTTTTCGGTCCTCGGCGAGTTCCGCCGCCAGGGGTTCGACTATCCGCGCGTCACGTTTTTAACGAATACGTCCTCGCGGAAAACGGTCTTTTCCCTGTACGAAACCTACTATTCCGATCCCGGGAACGACTGGCTCTGGCTGTACGAAGATGGCAAGCCGTTCATCGTGCTGCAGCGCGCCGATTTCGATCTGAACGATCCGGCCGTGTCCGCCGTCGTCGATCATTTTTCGTACCGCCACGTGCAGTGGCCGGACGTCGAGCCGTTCGAAGGTTCTTTCCCCTGGATGAGCTACGATTACCCGCAGTTCGACCACAGCGGCGTCATGAGCGTATCCGCCGCCCAGCAGACGGCGGGCGCGATGAGCCGCAGCGGCAGCCGCGGGCGCGGCTACGACTACGCCGCCGGCGCGAACACGGAAGAGGGGATCGCCGCGTGCTCGAATTACCGCGCGCAGTGGGCGACCGCCCTCGCCGACGAAGACGTGCGCACCGTGTTCCTGACGGGCTGGAACGAATGGATGGCGCTCAAACTGCCCGACGGCGATTCGGCCTGTTTCATCGACCAGTTCGATTACGGATTCAGCCGCGACCTCGAACCTTCTTTGCGCGAAGACGGAGACGCGTACTACCGCCAGACGGTGGCGTCCGTGCAGGCGTTCAAAGGCACGGGGGCGGGCGTGGCGCCTTTGAAAAAACATGAACTGGGGTTGGAAGACGATCTCGCGCAGCTGTTTGCGGAAAACAGGGCGGCGCGCTACGCCGACCCCGCCGGCGATACCGCCCCGCGCAGCCATGCGGGCGCGGCGGGCGGCCTGGTCTACACCGAGGATACGGGCCGCAACGACATCGTCTGCGTGAACGTGGCCAACGACCGGGATTCGCTCTACATCCTCGTCGAGTGCGCGGAGGAGATCACGGCCCCGGCAGACAGCCGCTGGCTCAACATCGAGCTGCTCTGCGGCGGCGAAACGTATACGCTCAACCGCGCAGGTACGGGCGTTTTGTCCGGCGGCGGACAGGACCGCCAATGCGAAACGCAGCTGCGCGGAAACCGGTTCTGGGTGCGCGTCCCGCGCGAATGGCTGGGCGAAGGGGAAGACCGCTGCTGCATCCGCGTGCGCGACAACGTGGATCCGGACGCTTTGCTGGCCTCTTACCGGCAGGGCGACAGCGCGCCGCTCGGAGACCTGTATTACAGCTACCGCTTTGCCTGATGCGCTGCATGCAGGCGGCGACGAACATTTGCTTGACTTTCTGCAAACGGATGTATAAGATAAAGAGGCCCGCCGGCTGCGGCCGCGGCCTTGCACGGCCGGGCAGAAGTTGCCGAACGGCGCCGCCGACGCGCGGCCGAGGAGAGACAGATGATCAGACCTTACGGAGAACTGCGCCGGCGCAGAGACCTGAACGCCGGGCGGCTTTCGGCGGATATGTACGCCGCGCCGCAGATCTTTGAAGAGGGGGGCGACTGGCCGGGCGACTGGCAGGGCCGGGCGATCATCGCCCTGTGCTGCCATTGGCGCGCCGCCGACGACGCCTCCGCGCGCGCGGCGATCATGGCGCAGCTGCGCGCGGTCATGCAGGCCCTTCCGCAGCACACGAACCGGGGCGGCTTTTTCGGGCCGGAATTCGACCCGCGGAAGATCAACGAACAGCAACTTTCCGGCAACGGATGGTTCCTGCGCGGCCTGTGCGCCTGGTATGCCGCCACCTCCGACCGAGAGGCGCTCCGGCGCCTCGATGCGATCACGGAAAGCCTCCTTTGCCCGCTTGCAGACCGTTACCGCACATACCCGGCCGGCCCGCGCGAAGAGGGTTCGGTCAGCGGGCATACGCAGGCGGGCACGGTCGACGGCTGGCAGCTGTCCAGCGACGTCGGTTGCGCCTTTATCCTGCTGGACGGCGTCACGGACGTCTATGCCACGACGCGCGACGCGCGGCTCAGGCCCGTCATCGAAGAGATGATCGCCGCCTTTGAGGGGCTGGACGTCCTTTCCTGCCATTGCCAGACGCACGCCACGCTCTCCGCCCTGCGCGGCGTCGAGCGCTATTTCTGCCTGACCGGCGAAGCGCGGTATCTCGATTTTCTCCGGCGGATGTTCGCCGTCTACACCGAACACGGCATGACGCTCAATTACGCCAATTTCAACTGGTTCGGCAAGCCGTTCTGGACGGAGCCGTGCGCCGTCGTCGATTCGCTGCTGCTGGCCCTGCGCCTCTACGAGCATACGGGGGAGGGGCAATACGTGCGCCTGGCCAACCGCGTCTACGCCAACGCGCTGCGGCATGCCCAGCGCCCGAACGGGGGCGCCGGGTGCGATTCCTGCCTCTGCGAGCACAACGACGTGTTTGAAACGAAGATGTACGAGGCGTTTTTCTGCTGCACGATGCGCTACGCCGAGGGGATCTCCTGCCTGCTCGAAAACGCGGTGCGCCTCCGCGGCGGCCGGCCGGAAGTGCTCTTTCCCTTCGACTGCGATTTTGAAGCGGAAGGGGGCCGCCTGCAGATCCGCTGCGAGCAGACGGAAGAGGAACTGAAAATCCGCATCCGCGCGGAAGGGGAACTCCCGCCGCCGGCAATCTACCGCCCCAGCGGGGCCGAAACCGCTGCCGACGCGCCGTTTTCCGAGGAGGAATATTTCGTGCGGTTCACCGAAAAAAAAGAGGAATACGTTCTCTCGTTCCGCTGTCCGCCGTACGAAGAGGAGCGGCGCGGCTGCCGCGTGCCGATGCGCGGCGATCTCGTCCTGCTGCGCAAAGACCGCGGGCGGGAAGAACGGGGCGGCATCGAGAGCTGCCTCGACATGACCGAACAGGAAGTGGCGGCTTACAGGCGCTATCTGTAAAGCCCGCAGGCGGAAAGATCTTTGGTTTGAAAAGAGCGGCGGAGCGCCCGGCAGGCGCGGCCCCGCCCTTCTTTTTTCCGAAGCCCCGCCGCCCGCGCGGGCTGGGCGGCGGGGCGGCCGCCGGCTCGCTTTCTCGGGCAAAACTTCCCTGCCGGACGCTTGACTATTCCGGCCGCGTACGATACAATGAAACGAACGACGGCGCAACGTTTCGCCATCGTTCTGCGCCCGGCGCGAGACCGGGCCGGCAGACAGGAGATCGCATGAAAACAGAAGTGAAAAAGCGCCTGCAGGACCCGGGCGCGGCCTACCGCGGAAAGCCGTTCTGGTCCTGGAACGGAAAACTGAGCGAAGAAGAACTGCTGTACCAGATCGACGTCATGAAAGAGATGGGCTTCGGCGGCTTTTTCATGCATTCGCGCACGGGGCTGGAGACGGAATACCTGGGCGAAGAATGGTTCCGCCTGATCCGCCGCTGCGCGGAATACGGCGCGTCGAAGGGGATGGAGGCCTGGCTGTACGACGAAGACCGCTGGCCGAGCGGCACGTGCGGCGGCACGGTCACCTTCCCGCAGGAAAACCGCCTGCGCTTCCTCTCCGAATACGATTCGGACGAGGCCGCGCTCGCCGCGCAGGATGTCGTCGGCATCGTCGCGCGCTACGCCCTCCGCTTCGGCGAAAGCGGGGCGCTTGCCGAAGCCGTTCCCGTCCGGAGCGCGGCGGAGGTGCCGGCGGGGTACCGGTACGCGGTGTACGCGGAAGAGACGATGCGCTGCAGCGAGTTTTACAACGGGGCGGCTTACCTCGATACGATGAACGGCGCCGCCGTGGAGGCCTTTCTGCACTCCACGCTGGACCGTTACGCGCGGGAATGCGGCGACCTGCTGGGCAAACAGATCCAAGGCATATTCACGGACGAGCCGCACCGCGGCGCCGCCTTCAACGGGTTCGGCATCGACAACGAAAACCGCGCCCGGATGACGCCCTACACGGCGGATCTGCCGCGCGCCTACCGCGCCAAATACGGGCAGGAACTGTGCATCCCCGAGATCTATTACGAGCGGGAAGGAACCTCCGGCAGCGAAACTTCGGCGCGCTACGTCGACGTGCTGGACGATCTGTTCACCCAAAATTTTGCCGAAAAATATGCGGACTGGTGCAAAGAACACGGCATCCTGTTCACGGGGCACATCCTGCACGAAGACAGCCTGAGCATCCAGACCAGCCTGTCCGGCTCCATGATGCGCTTTTACGAATACATGGATTACCCGGGCATCGACAACCTTTCGGCGCACAACGGCTGTTACTGGGCGGCCATCCAGTGCGCCTCGGTCGCGCGGCAGCAGGGCAAGCCCTTCGTGCTGAGCGAGCTGTACGGCTGTACGGGCTGGGATATGCCGCTCCACGAATACAAGCGCGTCGGCGACTGGCACGCGCTGTTCGGGGTGAATCTGCGCTGCCCGCACCTGTCCTGGTATACCATGGCGGGGGAAGCGAAGCGCGATTACCCGACGAGCATCCTGCACCAGAACAGCTGGTACCGCGACTGGAACGCCCTCGAAACGTATTTCGCCCGCATCGGGCTGATCTTGTCGGAAGGCGAACGCCGCGCCGACGTCCTCGTCGTGCACCCCGTCGAAAACATGTGGCGGCTGGTCCGCAAGGGCTGGATGGACGCTTTCGACCCCAAAGACGGCCGCATCGCCGCGCTCGACGAGCAGTTCATCGGGCAGTGCAAAGAGCTGATCGCCTCGCAGCGCGAGTTCGATTACGGCGACGAAGAACACCTGAAAAAATACGGCTTGGTCGGCTCGGACGAACGCGGCGCGTACCTGGCGGTCGGCCGCGCGAAGTACCGCAGCGTGCTGCTCGCCGAAGGGCAGGCCGTGCGCGGAAGCACCCGCCGCCTGCTGGAAGAATTCGAGCGCGCGGGCGGGCTGGTCGCGCGCGAGCCGGGCGGCCTTCCGCCGCAGGCGGTGCTCTCCGCGCCGGAAGGCGTGGCCTCTGCCGTGCGCGTATTCGAAGGGGACGTATGGCTGTTTCTGCTCAACCTGCGCGAAACGGAAGAGGCGCGCGGCGCGGCTGTCCTGGCCGAACGCTATGCGGCGCTCGAGGCGGAAGAATGGGACCTGGTCGCGCTGGAAAGCCTGGGCGCCGCCGATCTGCGGGATCTGCGCTTCGCACCCGGGCAGATGCGGATCTTCCGCCTGGTCCGGTCGGCGGCGCGGCGCGCATCGGCGCGGGAAGAGGCGATCCCTCTGCCGCAAACGATGCGCTACGAGCTGAAAGAGCCGAACGTGCTCGTGCTGGACAAGGCGGCGTGTTTCGTGAACGGCAGTCCGCACGGCGCGCCGAGCGACGTGCTGAAGATCGACCGCGCCCTGCGCAAAGAGTTCGGCCTGCCCCTGCGCGGCGGCGAAATGGTGCAGCCCTGGTTTGCGGCGAAATACCAGCCCGAGAGCCTGCGGCCGTGCTGCGACGTGCGCCTCGTCTATTCCTTTGATTCGGAGATCGGGTGCGACGCGCTCGTGGCGGCGGAATACGATTCGCTTTCGGTCAACGGCCGGCCCGCGGAGCGCGCGGAAGGCCGCTGGGCTGACAGCTGTTTCCGCCTGTTCCGCATGCGGATCCGGCAGGGGCGGAACGAGATTGCCGCAGCCTTCCCGTTCGGGCGGGCGGCCAACATCGAGGCGGTGTACGTGCTTGGCCCGTTCGGCGTGCGCCTGCCGGCCACGGTCTGCGCCCTTCCCGAGCGGCTTTCCCCGCAGGAGATCGGCGGGCAGGGGTTCCCGTACTACGGCGGCGCGGTGACCTTCTTTACGGAGATCCGCGGCGCGGGCGACGTGCGCGTCCGGCTCGACGGCCTGCGCGGCGCCTGCCTGCATGCGTCGGGCGGGGCGGAAGAAAAGTGCATCGCCTTCCCTCCGTACGAGGCGGAGCTTTCTGTTCCGGGCGAACTGGCGCTGACGCTGTACCTGACGCGGCGCAACACCTTCGGTCCCAACCATTTTACGCCGCAGCCGCTGTACGCCTACGGGCCGGACGCCTGGATCAGCGAGGGCGGCAACTGGTCGGACGATCCCGTTCTGATCCCGCAGGGCTTTCAGGCGCAGGTCTTTGCGCGCAAAGCCGGCAAGGGCGGCGGTTCTTCCGGCGGCTGAACAATACGGACGCGCAGCCCGCGCTGCAGAAACTGCGGCGCGGGCTGTTTTACTTTTTTATCGGAGAAGGCGCCGCGAAGAGGGAACTTTGCGCCGCGGCGGGCGCGCGGGAGAATGCCGGCGGGATTGCAAAATATTGTTGTCAATATTTTGTAGAAAGCGGAACGGGGCGGCGTTGCCTTTTGGGGCGGTTTGTGGTACAATTTCTTCAAAGATCATACGCAGACAGGGGGATCGGATGAAACACGTAAAATGTTACCGGCCCGGTTATCCGCGGCCGCAGCTCGTGCGCGGCCGCTGGGAGAGCCTGGACGGCCTGTGGGATTTTTTGCAGACGGACAGCGCCGCTACGTCGGAATGGGCGGGCGGATTCGTTTCCGAAGCGAAGATCCGCGTGCCCTTTGCGGTCGAGGCGCCCCTGTCGGGCATCGGCGACGCGCATCCGGCGCGTTATCTGTGGTACTGCCGCCGCGTTCAGCTGTCCGACCGTCGCGCCGTCCTGCACTTTGAAGGGAGCGACCGCGTGACCGACGTGTGGCTCAACGGCGAATACGTCGGAGGGCATACGGGCGGCTATGCGCGCTTTTCCTTCCGCCTGCACGAATTCGCCAAAGAAGGGGAAAACGTTCTGGCCGTGCGGGTATGCGACGACGATTCGCGCGAACATCCGCGCGGCAAACAGCGCTGGCTGCAGGAAAACTTTTTGTGCTGGTACGAGCAGACGAGCGGCATCTATAAATCCGTCTGGCTGGAGACCGTGCCGGAAACGTACGTCGAATCCCTGCGCGTCACGCCGTCGGCGGAACGCGGCGAGGTGCGGGTGGAAGTGCGTCCGGACCGCTTCGGCCCCGGCCTTCGCGCGGAAGTGGTCGCCGAATACGGCGGAACGGTTGCGGCCTCCGCCGGGATCGACCTGAACTGCCCGCCCTCCGAAGCGATGCAGGAAGAGCCGCGCTGTGCCGTGCTTTCTCTCGGCACGGAACATCTCTGGAGCGCCGAACATCCCGCGCTGTACGATCTGACCGTCCGGCTGAAAAAGGACGGCGCGGTCGTCGACGAGGTCGGCTCTTACTGCGCCCTGCGAGATGTGGCGTGCGTCGGGCAGGACATCCTCGTCAACGGCGAAAAGATCTATCTGAAAATGGTGCTCGACCAGGGCTATTGGGAGGACGGCCATCTCACCCCGCCGGACGAAGCCGCGCTTTTGTACGATTTGCAATACGCCAAAGACGCCGGGTTCAACGGCGTGCGTAAGCACCAGAAAACGGAAGACGAGCGGTTCTATTACCTGGCCGACGTGCTGGGAATGTACGTTTGGTGCGAGATGCCGAGCATGTACGCCTTCAACGAGCGTTCGCGCCATTGGTTCGTGCGGGAATGGACGCAGGTGCAGGCGCAGTTTTACAATCATCCTTCCATTATGGCGTGGGTGCCGCTCAACGAAAGTTGGGGCGTGTGGAACGTGCGTTCCGACCGCGAAGAACAGGCGTTCGCTTCCGCCGTGTACCGCCTGACCAAAGCGGGAGACGCGACCCGCCCGGCCGTCGGAAACGACGGCTGGGAACATACGGACACGGACATCCTGACCATCCATATCTACGAGCAGGACGGCGCCCGCCTGCGCGAGGGGTATAAAACGCTGCGCGAAGCGGCCGAAGGCAGCGTTTTGCAGGCCCGCCGTCCCTTTGCGGAAGGGTACGTTTACGGCGGTCAGCCCATCGTGTTCAGCGAATTCGGCGGCACGGCGCTGCGCGTGGACGAAGTCGGGGGCGCCTGGGGGTACGGAAACGGGGTTTCCGGCGCCGACGCGCTGCGCGCGAAAGCGGACGAGCTGATCTCCGCGGTCAAGTCGTTCGATTATGCGAGCGGGTACTGCTACACCCAGCTGACGGACGTTCAGCAGGAAGTCAACGGCCTTCTGCGGGCGGACCGCACGCCGAAGATCGCCGCGCAGGACATGAAAAAAATCAACGATCGCTGAGCCGCGCGCGCCGTTTTTGCGGGAACGTCTCCGCAAAACCGATTCCGCTGGCGCGGCGGGATCGAATTTTGAAAACAAGAGCAAAAGCAAAGCGGGCACGGCCCGTGGGCCCGGGCCCCGTTGGTATTTTTTTTGTGTTTTTTTGCGGGGCCCCGGGCGCGGGGGCGGGCGGGGCGCGTGGGGGGGGCGGGGACGTGCTG
>ERZ1090861.436-NODE-436-length-25611-cov-8.970731_pt1 | contig 25611 bp, 21 predicted proteins | sample MGYA00478482_ERZ1090861 | MGnify/ENA primary metagenome ERZ1090861 (study PRJEB33644, sample SAMEA5815744) | chicken gut metagenome | biome: Chicken; feature: Gastrointestinal Tract; material: Caecum | place: Ireland | collected 2019-01-01 | study: A study of the... | reverse complement strand
ATATCGATCTGGATGGGGCACAGCGACGTAAAGACGACAATGCAGTATTACGTGAACATTTCGCCGGATTTTGAGCGCGAAAACGTTCAGAAAAAGGATCGGAACGGTAAATAGATCGTCGTTTGACACAAAATTTGACACGAATTTTGTACCGTTTCATTAAAAAACGCAATAAAAAAGCACTCTGGAAACGCCAATTTTCACGAAAAACCGCATTTTTACGAGTGCTTTTTGCGTTGGTGACTCTGCCGGGATTCGAACCCGGGTAGCAGCCGTGAGAGGGCTGAGTCTTAACCGCTTGACCACAGAGCCGTAAGTACGATAATATTAACATACAAAAACGCGTTTGTCTACCGTTTTTGCGTGGTTTGGGAAAATTTTCGTACGCTCAGGCTTTTAGCGTGATGGAGAAGCTTATCAGTATCATCGCGACGTAGTAGAACAGCATCACGACGTAATTGAGCATACGTTTGAGGTTGTTGTCGTAGCCGTAATAGGTGTAGCACAGCGCCGAATCGGATATCATGAAGAACGCGATCGCAAACATCATCGCGAGGTAGAAATCGCTTCGCAGCAGTACGAGTCCGTTGAGCGCGGAGATGAACGAGAGTGAGATTATCGCGCCGTAAAGGAGCATCACCAGACCGTATCTGTCGAACGTGACGATGTGCATTTTGTGAGCGACGATAAGACCGACGGGCACGATGACGAGCAGGGGGAGCAGCCAGAAATTGAAACTTCCCGCGTCGATTATCATGGCGGTCGAGAAAAGTATCTGCGCGCAGGAGAAGAACAATATCCCGCCCAAGAGGAATCGCGTGGCGAATTTTTCTTCGAAGAGTTCCTTTATCATCAGCATGACGTCGCCTGCGATGCAGAACAGAAGACCCGTCAGGACGAACGCGGAATAACGCAGATCTTCGGGATGGAAATAGGTGGACAGTATCCCGATGAGAACGAAACCGACCGACGCGGCAAGTTTGAATATGCATGCCCAGGCGCGCTTTTCGTTGACGTAAAAGGCGCCCGTAGCTATCGCGCATACGAGAATGTAGCCGCACAGGGGATAGATCCACCAATCCATAAATCACCTCACCGCATGGTTGTCACAGGGCGAAATTACCGTTTTCGAAGACGACGGTCTCTTCGCCGTTTTGTCCGATGCCGACAACGGACAGATCGCGCGTGCCTATCATAAAGTCGACGTGTACGCCCGAGAAGTTTACGCCGCGGGAGGCGAGCTCTTCGTCGGACATCTTGTCCGAGCCTTCGATCAGAGGATAAGCTCTGCCGATGGCGAGATGGCAGCTTGCGTTTTCGTCGAAAAGCGTGTTGTAGAACAGCGTTTCCAGACTGCGTATGGGAGAGTCGTACTGCACGAGCGCGACTTCGCCCAGATAGTGCGAGCCTTCGTCGCTTTCTATGATCCCTTTGAGGATATCGTAGCCCTTTTCGGCTCCGAAATCCGTTATCCTGCCGCGTTCGAATTTCAGCCAGAACTTGTCGATTATGTTTCCGTCGTTTACCAGCGGCATCGAGGCGTAGACTATGCCGTCGACGGCGTTTCTGTCGGGCAGGGAGAATATCTCTTCCGTTGGCATATTGGCGCAGAAGCTCTTTCCGTAAGTGGTTTTCTCCCTCGCGCCCGTAAAGTAATATCCGTGCGGAAGCCCCACGGTAAGATCCGTTCCCAGAGAATTGCGGTAACGCAGTCCGGCAAACTTCGCTTCATTGAGTTTCGCGCTGCGGACGAGCAGAGCGTCCTGGTGTTCTTTCCATGCTTTGATACTTCCGCGTACGTCCAGCCTCATCGCTTTGATTATCATCTGCCAGAGTTTTTTGACGGCCTGTTTGGGTTTTTCGTCGGGGAAGACCGCCGTCGCCCATTCTTCGCACGGGACTGCGCAGAGCGTCCAGCGTATCTTGTTGGTCATCGCGCAGTCGTAGTAGCGTTTGAAAGCTTTGTCCGCCGCCTTGGAGTATTCGGACAGCTTTTCGGGCGATACTCCGTCGTAAAGATGAGGATCTTCGGACAATATCTGTATAACGACGGAATGTTTTCCGTCGTAGGAGTTTTTCATATCCGCGACAAAGGAGGGGATATCGGTCAGCGTTTCCGTCGTTTCGTTGAGAAACCGTATCCTCGAAGCCTTGCGGTCGTTGTAATTGACAAGCACGCGTTTCGCGCCTCGACGGTAACATTCTTCGCAGACCAATCTCGCCAAGGGCGCGCCTTCAAGCGAGCTATTGATCAGTACGTCGTCGCCTTTGCCCACGTTGGCGCCGGTCGCGACGAGCAGTTTCGCGTATTTTTTAAGTATCGCAGAATTCATATGCCGCTCCTAATAAATAATTATACAATATAATCTTTATCTTATCAAGACAAAAATAAAAAAGCCGCGGCTTTCCGTAACGAAAACGGTAGATATTTGTCGCGCCGTGCGGCAAGGTCCGCTGCGACGCGCAGGTGTTTTTGCCGATCGGCTCTCGCTCGAGGCGCCCCGACTTGACGAAAAACGACGAAAAAATACGGAGCGCGGCTGCGCTCCGTGATATCCGACCTGACGCCGTTACAGCGTAACGGTCACTTTCTTGAGGTTTCTCGGTGCGTCTACGTTCAGACCTTTCGCTCCGCCGATGTTGAGAGCGAGCAGAGAAACGGCGGTGCCGTAAAGCACGGGATTGCACTTGTCGCAGCCCTTGGGCATTTCTATCTTCTGTTCGGCAAGATCGAGAACTTCGGGAATGTCGGAGAAAGCCGTCAGGGACGCGCCTGCGTCGCGTACGCGCTTCGCCATGGAAATAAACTCGTCGTTGAACTTGCCGTCGGGGGCGAGCATTATCACGTTGGCGCCTTCCGCGAGCAGGGAGAGAGGTCCGTGCATGAAGTTGGCGGAAGAATAGGAACGGTTGAACATATAGCAGCACTCGGTGAGTTTGAGCGCGCACTCGTCGCCCGTGCCGAGCATCGTGCCGCGCGAGAGTATGATGAAGTTGTTGCGCGGGGCGAGGGCGGCGGCAACGTCCGCTATCTTATCGTTGAGAGCGAGTACGGACGGGATCTTATCCACGATCTTGTCCACGCACATATCGGGCTGTTTGCCGACGCATTCGGTAAGCATATACAGAGCGATGAGCTCGGCTATATACGTTTTGGTCGCGGCGACCGATTTCTCCTCGTCCACGTCGAGGAACATATGTATGTCGCAGCCTTTCGCAACGGTGCTGTTTTCGTCGTTGGTCACGCCGATCGTCAGTGCGCCGCGCGCTTTGGCATCCTCCATGACGGCGACGGTGTCTTTGGACATACCGCTTTGGCTGACCACGACCATGCAGGTGTTCGACATATCCGTGTCCGCGCCGTAAACCGTCGTAAGAGAGGGGTGGTATTTGCCTACGAGCTTGCCCGCATAGAGAGGGCAGACGAAAGAAAACACCGTAGAGGCGTTGTCGGACGAACCTCTGGACATGGTCACTATCTTGGATATATTGCGCTTTTCGAATTCTTCTTTTATCTTTTTCTGAACGGGACGGCAGGCCGCGATCGTTCTTTTGAGCACTTCCGGTTCGGAGAATATCTCCCGTTGCATCATGGTTGTCTTTTCAGTCATTTCGCACCTCTGTGTATTCGTTACGGAAGTATATGTCTTCCGACTCTTATATTATAACTTGTCGGCGGCGAAAACGCAAGAGAAAGCCCGCGGTAGCGGAAAGTCGGGCAAAAACGGCGTATAAACAGCCTATGCGGTAGACGCTGCCGCGGAGGAAGAGAGTATAATCGCGCCGCGGACTCCGAACCGCCCGCACGAAAGCCCGGCACAAAACGGTTAGCGTAGGCTAACCACGAAAGAAAGGCGCGCGGCTCTGTTACAATGGAGAAAACTAAGGAGGTCTGATAATGAAAAAGACAGCGTTTTTCATACTTGCGGCAGCGGCGGTCTGCGTGTTCGCGTTTGCCGGCTGCACGGACGATATGACTATCGAGAGCGGAACAGCCGCCGACGGCAGGGAATACGGGCAGATATACGATATAGACGAGTACGACGAGGGCAGTTACCTCGTGCCGTACGAGATCGTTACGGACAGCACGATGGGCAAGCTGATGATACAGCAATACTGTCTTGCGTCGGTGAAGATAGAGAAAACTTCGGGCGGTATCACGCTTACGCTTTACAGCACCGATACGTCGATGATGAGCAACGGCAGAATGGTCGGGGCGGACGGCACGGATATTGTCGGCGCGTCCGTCAGCGAAAACGGTTACGACGGATTCGAGTTCGATATAGACAGAGAGGCTTTGGACGGGCAGATAGATATCAAATTTTATATCAATATGATGAGCCGCGATACTCAATTCGGGATCGTGCCCGACCTGACGCAGGCAAAGCTCACGCGCTGACGGTGACAACGCGGGAAGAAGATATCGCGCGTTCGTACGCGATGATAGGGCGGTTCTGCCGCAGAAAGCATAAGACAAAGGAAGGCTTGTGTCCGCAATGCCTTGCCGTGTACGAATACGTTGCGGAGCGCAGGCGGCGCTGTCCGTTCGGCGACGGCAAACCCGCCTGCGGCAGATGTCCGCATCCTTGTTATTCGCCCGCTATGAGAGCGTTTATGAAAAAGGTGATGATAGCAAATATCCCTTATATGCTGCGCCATCCCGTCCGCGTGATCGGAAAGCGTTTGCAGGGAGGCAGGTAAAGGCGAAGCCTGCGGCTGATCTCTGAGGAGCAGAGGAGAAAAACAGGGGGAACGAAGAAAGAAAGCAGGCAATGAAAAAGCGGATAACAGACACGGATAGGGAAAAAGAAGGACGGCGGGAGCCGTCCTTCTCTGTATAGAGATGTAAGAGAGTATGAAAAAGTCTTGCAAAAGGAGAGTCAGACGCTCTCCATCATCATCTTGTCCGCCAGCAGAGCGATGAACTCGCCGTTGGTGGGTTTGTCGTTGGCGGAATATATCTTTATGCCGAAGACGTTGTTTATGTTCTCTATCTTGCCTCTGTTCCACGCCACCTCTATCGCATGGCGTATCGCTCTCTCGACCTTGGAAGCGGAAGTGTGGAAAATATCCGCAACGGAAGGATAGAGCTGTTTGGTGATGCTGTTCACGATATCGGGTCTTTCCACCGCAAGCTTGACGCTCTCGCGCAGGAACTGATAGCCCTTGATATGAGCGGGGATACCTACGGAGATGAATATATTCGCGAGTTTCTCGTCGAGGGAGCGTCTGTGTTTGCGAGCGGAAATGTCGGGGAGAGAGGCGTTGTCCGAGGAACGGGAGGGAGCGGGAGCGCACAGTTCGCGTATCGTATCCGCGAGGGAAGAGGTATCGGCGGGTTTGAGCATGAAGTAGTCCGCGCCGAGCGAGAGCGCTTTGTTGATGAAGAGTTCGCCTTTGAGGTTGGAGAGGACAATGAAGACGGGGCGTTTTTTGAATTTGGAGAAGTCGATGTTGGACAGCACGCCGAAGCCGTCCAAGAAAGGCATGACGAGGTCGAGGATAACGGCGTCGGGGAGAAGAGTTTCGGCTTTGGCGACGGCGTCCAGACCGTCTTTGGCGGGGGAGAGGACGTCGAAGTCGGGGAGCGCGGAGAACGCTTGGGAGAGGGAATCGCGGACGGCGGGATCGTCGTCGGCGATGAGAAGTTTGAGAGTATGCATAAGAGCCTCCTGTATTGATGACGGATAACATTGTATTGCAAAAAGGCGAGGGAAGAAAAGAAGAAAGAGTGCAAAAGGCGGCAAAAAGCGCGGAAAGTCGCGGGATGTATAAATAAAGGAATAAAAAGGTGCGAAAAATATTTGCAAGGCAGGAAAGCGGCGGATATAATGGAGGATATGGGAATAGGACAGAGGATGCAAAGGCTGCGAGAAGAAGACGGGATGACGCAGGAGGAAATGGGGGAGAAACTCGGGGTGTCGCAGGGAACGGTGTCGCAATGGGAGAGCGGGAAGAGAGTGCCGGGAGGAGAAGCGGTAAAGGCTATGGCGGAGCTGTTCGACACGACGGCGGACTTTATATTGGGGATAGTTGACGAGGAGATAAAGCTGGTGCCGTATTTCAGGGAGATGAAAGAAGAGGAAGAACTGCTGATGCAGGCGTATGCGCAGCTTACGGGACGACAGAAGAGGATAGTGGAAGAGTTGGTGTCCTCCCTTGCGGATATGAACAATCACAGAGGTTGAAACGGAGATAAGACCGCGCCCGCAAGGGCGCGTTTTTTTCGGCGCCGTTGCGGTATATAACGGCAATACGGCATCTGTCGATAAAAAGACTCGAAAGTCGGATATTGACAATAATTTAACACGGGTGTATCATAATAATAAGAAAGCGTAAGGAGGATAAAATGGACAGATACGACGCAGTGGTCATCGGCGCCGGCAACGGCGGTCTGGTGGCGGCGATCAGGTTGCTGCAAGGCGGAGCGAAAGTGCTTTTGGTGGAAAAGCACAATCTGCCCGGCGGATTTGCGACCAGTTTTCGCAGAGGACGGTTCGAGTTCGAGGCTTCTTTGCACGAATTGAACGACTTCGGGCCGAAAAACAACGGCGGCGACGTAAGGGATCTGTTCGACAGTCTCGGAGTTACGGACAAGATCGAATGGCACCCCATTCCCGAGGCGTACAGGCTCATATCGCGCAAGCCGCGGATAGACGTCACGATGCCTTTCGGCATACAGGCGTTTATCGATAAGATGGAAAAGGAAGTTCCCGGCAGCCGCAAGTCCGTCGAGAGATTCTTTCAGTTGGCGGACGAAACGAGAAAGGCGCAGGCTTACACCAATTCCCGAAACGGTGTAGTCGATTCCAAGATCATGGTCAAGGAACACGGCAACTACGTTCGCACGGGTTCGTATTCCGTCAACGAAGTGCTGGATTCCATAGGAATGCCGCAGAGAGCGAAAGACATAATCACCGCGTATTGGTGTTATCTGGGCGCGCATTGCGACGATCTCAGCTTCTCTCACTATGCGTCGATGGTGATAAGATATATCTCCCGCGGAGCGATGATGCCCAAGATGAGGTCTCACGAAATATCGCTCGCGATGTGCGACAGGATAAGAGAGCTGGGCGGAGATATATGGTTCAATACCGAAGCCGTGAAGATCGTTACGGGCAAAGACGGCGGAGTCGAGGGCGTGGTGCTTGCGGGAGGCAGAGAGATAAAGACCCGTCACGTCATAGCGAACTGTTCTCCGCATATAGTCTACGGCAAGATGATGGACTCCGTTCCCGAAAAAGTTGTCCGCGCGACAAACGCTCGCAAATTCGCGGGAAGAGGATTTACGATGTTCCTCGGACTAAATAAGAGCGCCGACGAACTGGGGATAGACAATCACAACTATTTCCTCTACGACACCATGGACAGCGCGGCGCAGTACGAACTCATGAAGAAGATAGACACCAACAGCGTGCAGGCGACGGTGTGTCTTAACAGGGCGTATCCGGAGTGTTCGCCTCCCGGCACGAGCATGATGTATTTCACCACGCTTTATATGTCGGACGACTGGGGCGGGATATCTCCCGAGGATTACGCGAAGACCAAGGAAAAGGTCGCGAACATGATGATCGACCGTTTCGAAAAGGATACGGGCACCAAGATACGCGACAGCATAGAGGAGATATCCGTCGCAACGCCTATGACCTACGCAAGATATTGCGGGCATCCCGAGGGCGGCATATACGGTTACGAATCGCAGTATTGGGACGGGCTCAATCCCAGACTGCAGATGATGGCGCACGATCACATGACGCGCGGACTGCGTTTCGCGGGAGGTTTCTCGATGAGACTGTCCGGCTATTCCAGCGCCTATTTCTCCGGAGATATCACCGGAAGACAGACGGTAGGCGACATCAGGAAGGAGGGCTGAACCGTGGCATACAAATTCAAAAGACAGATATTCGGATTTATGGATCTTCTCCGTTTCAAGAAGATGGTCCCCAAGCGAGAGGAAAAACTCGCAACGGCGCCCGCGACTCCGCTGCCTAAGACTTACAGGGTCAACGAGACCTCAAAGATCCTGCACCCCGGCAACAGAACGGCGAAACTCGTAGCCGTAGAGCAGGTCACGCCCGACACGAAGACTTACGTTTTCGAAACGGAGAAGCCGTCGATGTTCCGCGCGGGACAGTACGTGTCCGTAAGACACGAGATAGACGGCAGCGTGGTCAGCAGACCTTATGCGATATCTTCGTCGCCGTTTGCCGCGCTCAAAGACCGAAAGATCGCGGTGACTGTCAAGAAAGCGGGCTTTTTCAGCGACTGGATGTTCGAACGCGCCGCGGTCGGCGACGAATTTTCTTTGGGCGATCCGTCGGGAGACTTTTTCCACGACGGGATACGCGACAGCCGCAACGTGGTAGGTATCGCCGGAGGCAGCGGCATCACGCCGTTTTATTCGATGGCACAGGCGATCGCCGAGGGGAGCGAAGACTTCTCCCTGACGTTGCTGTACGGCGCGAGGACGGAGAAAGACATTGCTTTCAAAAAGCAGCTCGACGCGCTTGTCGGCGATAAGTTCAAGGTCGTCTATGTTCTCAGCGACGAGAAAAACCCGAAATACGAACACGGCTTTGTCACCGCCGCGCTGATCGGGAAATATGCTCCCGACGATTATACCGTGATGATGTGCGGCCCGCAGGCAATGTACGACTTTGCGGAGAAAGAACTCGCGTCGATCGGAGTCGTCGGAGCGAAAAGGGTCCGAAAAGAGGCGAATTGCGTGGGGACAAGGGACGTCAAACCTGCCGAGTACGCGCTGAAAGTGCATATCAAGGACCAAACGTTCGACGTCAAAGCCGACGCTCGCGAAACGTTGCTCACGGCTATGGAAAGAGCGGGACTGCGCGTGCCGTCCAAATGCCGTGCGGGAGGCTGCGGGTTCTGCCACAGCAGACTGATAGGAGGAGAGTATACGATCGCGGGGGCGGACAAACGCCGCCTTGCGGACAAGAAATTCGGATATATCCATCCCTGTTGCACTTATCCCGATTCCGATATGGAGATCGAGGTCCCGCAGGGCTGACGCAAAAAACGGGAGCCGCCGCGTTTGCGGCGGCTTTTCTTTTTTACGAAAAAGAGCGGATGCGTCAGACCGACCGTATACGGCGATAGTTTCTCCGCAAAAATAAAGACCGGCGGCAAACTGCGCGGGCGCGAGGTCGACGCGGCTGCCAAAGAAAGCTACCGTATGCTTTTCGGTACGGATACGCAGACGGCGCCGTCTTTTGAGGAATGGAAGAGCGCCGTGAGCGAATACGCCGACGTGCCGTGGGCGGAATTGGCGGACAGAGCGAAGAAGACGGCAATGCTCCCGAAGGCGGAAGAAGTACGGTCAAACCGTTGACAACGCGCGCGCCGCGTAATATATTATTGCAGGAATAAGCGAAGGCGGTGCGCAGAGGTTTGAAAGCGATCGATCTGTCAGACAACAGGGTTTTTTCCACGGTGATCAAACTTGCCGTGCCGGCAATGATCGCGCAGCTGGTCAACGTGCTGTATTCGATCGTGGACAGGATGTTCGTCGGCAACATAGAGGGAATAGGAGATATTGCGCTGGCGGGCGTGGGAGTATGCGCTCCCATCACCACTCTGATCTCGTCTTTCGCGTTTTTGGTCGGAACGGGCGGAGCTCCGATATTCGCGATGGCGCTGGGAGAGGGGGACGACAACAAGGCGAAAAAGATACTCTCCACCGCCGCGGCAATGCTGGTCGTCATAGCGGTGATCGTCACCGTTGCGGTGTGTTCGGCGCTCAGACCCATACTGATGACTTTCGGCGCCAGCGACAATTCGTACGAATACGCCAGGCAGTATCTGCTCGTCTATGCGCTGGGCGCGGTCTTTTCCATTACCGCGACGGGGCTCAATCAGTTTATCATAGCGGAAGGATATTCGGGAGTGGGGATGGCGACCGTAGTCATCGGAGCCGTCGCCAATATCGCGCTCGATCCGCTGTTTATTTTTACGTTCGGTATGGGAGTTACGGGGGCGGCGCTCGCGACGGTCATCTCGCAGACTCTTTCGTTCGCGTTCGTTATCGTGTTTCTCACCCGCAGAAGCGTAAAATGCAGACTTGCGCTCGGTAAACCGTCGTTGAAGACCGCGAAGAAGATCGCCGTCATGGGCATTTCGCCGTTCGCGATCATGGCAACGGACAGCGTGATAATAATCGCTGTCAACGTCGTCTTGCAGCGTTACGGCGGAGAGGACGGGGATATGTGGATCACGGTATCGACCATAGTGCAGGCGTTCCTTTCGCTCATAACTATGCCGATGCTCGGGATAAGCACGGGAACGCAGCCCGTGCTGTCGTTCAATTACGGCGCGAAAAATCCCGACCTGATCAGGAAAGCGGAGATAAGGATCGTAGGATCGTGTCTTGTCTTTACGACGGTAATGTTCGCATTGTCGTTCGTCATCGCGGAACCGTTTACGGCATTGTTCACGTCGGATCCGCAGATCACCGAAAAAAGCGTGTGGGGAGTCCGCGTCTATATGATAGGGATAATCCCGCTTGCGCTGCAATATGCGTTCGTGGACGGCTTTACGGCGCTTGGACAGCCGAAATTCGCGATAGTGTTATCGCTTACGCGCAAAATCGTGCTGTATCTGGTAAGCGCGGCGGCCCTGCCCGCGTTCTTCGGCGTGGAATCGGCGTTTTACGCCGAGCCTATCGCGGATATAGGGGCGGCGGCGCTGAGCACGGCGACGTTCGTGTTCGCGTTTCCGCGCATTCTCGCCAAAATATCGCCGCAAAAGGAAGCGGCTCAAAATACGCAAACAGACGAAACGGTCTGACGGAGGGCATATGGACATCGTGTTGAAAAGCGGAAGATCGTCCGCGGTCGTATCCACGATCGGGGCGTGCGTGAGGTCGCTCGTATTCGGCGGCAGAGAGACGGTCGTCGACAAAGGCTGTCGGGAGGGAGGAGGGATCGATTCCGTCCTTTTCCCGATCGTAGGCAGGCTGAAAGACGGGATATACGAGGTCGGAGGAAAAACGTTCGCTCTGCCCTTGCACGGATTGTTGAAAAGCGCGGAAATGACGGTATCGGAAAGAGCGGAAGACTCCGTCACGCTTTGCTCGCTCTCGGACGCGGATACGCTCTCGCAGTATCCGTACGACTTCGGGTATACGGTGAGGTACGAACTTTCCGACAACGCTCTGCGCGAAACGCATACGATCGTCAATACGGGAAAAGAAACCATGTATTACGCTTTCGGTCTGCACCCATCTTTTTTGCTGGACGGCGCAAAACACGGCAAAACAAACACGGGTACGGATATTTTATCTTTCGGCAGAGAGATATCTCCGTTGCTTTGGAGGCTTAACGACGCGGGGCATTTCGTCGTGGGCAAAGAGAGTTTTCCCTCTCTTTGCGAGATAGCGGCAGACAAACGGACGGTGTCCGAATACGGCACCCTGATGCTTGCGGACGAGGAATTGGGAAGCGTAAAACTGTTTGCGAGGTCGGGCCGCGTATTTGCCGTCAGGACGTCGCCGTCGCCGACCGTGCTTGCGCTGTGGGGCGAGCCCGAAGGAGAAGAGGGATATATCTGCGTCGAACCGTGGTGGGGAATGCCCGATCTCGTCGAGCCGGTCAGAGAGCTCAAGGACAAGACGTACATAAACGCTCTGCCGGCGGGAGAAAGCGCCGTATACGAACTGACGGCGGAGGAGATATCGTGACCAAGACCAACGTAATGAGGATATTGGACGCGCACGGGATAACGTATGCCGCGCACGAATACGACAATTCGACGACCGACGGAGAAACGGTCGCTCGGATGATAGGCAAACCCGCCGACAGCGTATTCAAAACTTTGGTGACCGAGGGCAGCGACCGCAGACATTACGTGTTCGTCGTCCCCGTATGCGGGACTTTGGATCTCAAAGCCGCCGCTCATGCCGCGGGAGTGAAAAGCGTGGCGATGATCCCGCAGAAGAATCTGCTTCCTCTTACGGGATATATACACGGAGGCTGTTCCCCGATAGGGATGAAGAAACCGTTCCCGACGTTTATCGATTCGACGGCCAAGGGAAAGAGTACGATCGTCGTCAGCGCGGGCAAAATAGGGCATCAGATAGAGATCGCTCCGACCGACCTTGCGGAGGCGGCGGGGGCGGCGTTCGCCCCGATAGCGTCGCAGCGGTAAAAAGGCGGACTTTTTATAGCAAAAATCGGATAGCCGATGCATAAACCGTGCCTTGTCAAGGCGCGGCTTTTATTATATAATGTAACTGTAACGCATATATAACGCAGGCGTTACGGCGGAAGGTCGGGCGCCTGCCGCCAAAGAGGGAGTTATGACGGCAAGAGAAAAACTCAAAAACTTTTTTACACCCGAAAGATCCCGAAAGATCGCAAAGACGGCGGGGATCTGCGTCGCGGTCGCGGCAGTGATAGTGATATTGTCGCTGTCGATATATTCGATCGCCGCATATGCGCCTCTGCGCGCCAATATCGATCTGGACGCGGAAAGGCAGACGATGGGCGGTTTCGGAGCGTCGTCCGCATGGATATATCAGGAACTGGGCGTGCCCGAACTGGAAGAAACTGCGGACAGAGCGATAGAAATGCTTTACGGGGACAGCGGATTGCAGCTGGACATCTTCCGATACAATATCGGGGGAGGTTCGGCGGACGAGGCTCTCGACGATACGTGGCCGTACAACAACGCGGGGTTCGATCAGGGCAGACGCGCGGAGAGCTTTTTCATAGCGGAGAATTACGACGATCCGTCCGACTTTCTCGATACCGCGAATTACGATTTCGACGGCAGGGATACCGCGGTCCGGAGTATGTTTGCCACGGCGCTCGACACAGGCAATATCAACAAAGTCGTGTTCTTCTCCAATTCGCCGCATTATCTGATGACCGAATCGGGGGTCTGTACTGGCGCGTACGAGTATCAGAACAATCTCAAACCGGAGTTTTACGAAGAATACAGCGAATATATGCTCATCTGCGTCAAGGGGCTGTATGACAAATATCTTGCGGATATGCCCGACGTCGAAGTGTGGATAAGCCCCGTCAACGAGCCGCAGTGGAAGTGGGGAGGCGACGGATCTTCGCAGGAAGGCTGTCACTACGACGCCGACGTACTCGCTGCGTTTTACGACGTGTTCTGGGATAAGCTGAACGAGTTCAACGAGCAAAACGGCACCGATTTCAAAATGGACGCTTTCGAATCGGGCAACTATAAATTCTACCTGTTCGACGACGACATCCGCGATTATCTTGAAGAGATGAGCAAGTACGATTATTTCTCCGAACTGGAGGAGATATCCGTCCATGCGTACGGAGCCGAGGACAGCAAGAGCCATCGCAGTAAGTTTGCCGCGTTCATGGAGGAGAATTATCCCGAGCTCAAAGTTGCGTCCACGGAATTCTGCGAATTGGAGTGGGGCGAATTCGACACGATCGAAAGCGGTATGTACCTTGCAAAAGTCGTACTGCGCGATCTCACGATGATAGACGCGACGGAATGGAGCTGGTGGCTGTCCGTCGCCAAGGGCGGCTACAACGACGGACTTGTCTATTGGGACAGCGACGGCACGCGCGAATCCGATCTGTGGGTCCTCAAACGATATTATACGTTCGGGCAGATCACGCGCTTTATCGATAAAGGCGACGTGCGCGTCGAAAGTCCTCTGTCCGACCTCACCGGCTGGGCGGGAGTAGATATCGGAGTGTTCAAAAAGCCGGACGGCAGAGTCGTGGTCGTCGTCATAAACGACGGCGCCGCCAAGGATCTCAGACTCAACGGCATGGAACGCTTTGCGGGCACCGAGGTCGCGGTAACGACGACCACGCAGGACAAGAATTGGGAGGAAAGCGCGTTCGTGTTCTCCGATCATGTATCCCTGGAAGAGAACAGCGTGACCACGTTCGTGTTCGGCGGCTGATATGAACGATAACGAAAGGATAAAAAAGCTCTCCTCCCTGATCGATCGGGGAGGAGTCGTCGTTTTAGGCGGCGCGGGAGTTTCCACCGAGAGCGGGATACCGGATTTCCGTTCCGAAAACGGACTTTATTCGCGCAAGTACGATCATCCTCCCGAGGAGATGCTGTCGCACGGATTTTTCTTTTCGCATACTCGCGAGTTTTTCGAGTTTTACGGGAAGGCGATACTGTGTTGCCTAGACGTCAGTCCGAATCCGGCGCACCGCCTTTGCGCAAAGTGGGAGAAAGAGGGGGTTCTCGACGCGGTCGTAACTCAGAATATAGACGGATTGCACACCGCGGCGGGCAGTAAGAACGTATTCGAGCTCCACGGCAGCGTTATGCGCAACCGATGTATCGAATGCGGACGGAAGTACCCCGCGGAATACATACGAAAAAGCGAAGGGATCCCGCGCTGCGCTTGCGGCGGGATAATAAAGCCGGACGTGGTGTTGTACGGAGAGCCGCTCGACGGCGAGACCGTAAACGGAGCGGCCCGCGCGATCGCCGCGGCTAAGACGCTCATAGTCGCCGGTACGTCTTTGAGCGTATATCCGGCGGCGGGAATGATAGATATTTTCGGCGGCGACGCGCTCGTGCTCATCAACAGACAGAGCCTTGCGGCGGAAGCACGCGCCGATCTTACGATACACGGCAGCGTGGGGGAAGTTCTGTCCGCGGCGGAGAAGCTCCGGCAATAACGCCGAGCGGCGGAGCGCAGCTTTTCGGATGTTCGGAAAGCCGAGGACGGCGGACTGTGCCCCGAAACGCGGACGCGACTCTCCGCGACGTATCGGCGATACAAGTCTGCCGACAAAAAAACCGCCCTGCACAGGCGGTTTTACCGTAATATCCTCGATACGTATCAGGAATTTTGCAACAGCTGTTTGACTTTGCGATAGCCTCCCGCGCCTCTGCGCACACAGTTGGACACCCTCGAAAGGGTGGCGGAAGAGATATCCGTTTCCTCCGTTATCTGCGCGTAAGTCCTGCCGTCGAGCAGGAGCATTGCCGCATGCAGGCGGCACGCCATCTGTTCGGTCTCGCCGGCGGTACACATATCGGCAAGCAGAGCCTTCACGTCCGACGGGTCGGACAGGGCGGCGAACGCCTTGCAGAGAGCGTCGAGATTTTCTTCGCTTGTGCTCATATCTTCTCCTCCATCCTGGACAGGAACGACCTTGTCTTTTCGCTTTGCGGCGATCCGAACACGTCTTCGGGTCCGCCTTCTTCTTCTATCACTCCGCCGGATACGAATATCACCTTATCGGACACGTTGCGGGCGAATTCCATTTCGTGAGTGACTATGATCATGGTCGTTCCTTCGTTTTTGAGGTCGCGTATCACTCGCAGCACTTCGCCGGTAAGTTCGGGATCGAGGGCGCTGGTCGGTTCGTCGAAGCACAGTATATCGGGATGGAGCGCAAGCGCCCGCGCTATCGCGACGCGTTGCTGTTGTCCGCCCGACAGTTCGCACGGATAGTTGTACATTTTGTCCGCAAGTCCCACTCTTGCGAGCAGAGAAGCGGCTTCCGGACTTTCGTCCAACTGACGCCGGCGTTTGAACGAGGTCATGTCCGCGCTCAGTCGGCGCCACAGCCCGAATACGTTTTCTTTGCCAAGACGTGCGTTCCATTCTTTGAACAAAAGCCTGCGTTTTTCCGCTACTGCGCGGCGGCCCGCCTTTTTCACTTCGCGGAGGCGATCCTTGTTCTGTTCTCCGTACAGCAGACGGGGCGCGAGAGCCACGTTTTCCAGCGCGTTGTAGTGCGGGAACAGGTTGAAGGACTGGAACACGAGCCCGAAGTGAAGCCTTTTCGTCCGAAGGTCGGACTCCTTTTTCGACATCCTGACCGACTCGTCGAACAGCGTTTCGCCGTTTACCGAGATCGTGCCGTTTTCCGGAGTTTCGAGAAAGTTCAGACAGCGTAGCAGAGTGGACTTGCCCCCTCCGCTCGGACCTATTATCGAGAGCACTTCGCCCTTGTGCAGATCGAAAGATATGCCTTTGAGCACCTGCGTGGAGCCGAAGCTCTTGCGTATATCGCGGACTTCGAGCAATGCGGGGGCGTTGGTTTCGTTTACAGTCGTTCGCTCCATGTCACACCTTATAATAAGAGAGTTTCTTTTCCGCCGCGTGGAAGAGTATCGTCAGCAGACCGTTGAACAGCAGATAATACAGTCCCGCGAAGAACAGAGGCCATATTATCGCTTCGGTGGTCACCACGTTGTACGCCACCATGAACAGTTCCGTAACTCCGATGACGCGGGCGAGAGAGGTGTCTTTTACCAAAGTTATGACCTCGTTGGAGATAGGCGCGAGGATGCGCTTGCACACCTGCGGCAGGATCACGCGGAAAAAGGTCTGACCGCGTTTCATTCCCAAGACCTGCGCCGCTTCGTATTGCCCTCTCGGTATCGCCTCGATGCCGCCGCGGAATATCTCCGCGAAATAGGCGGAGTAATTTATAATGAACGCGACTGCCGCGAATATGAAGTTCAGCCCCGTAACGCTTACGCCGAAGAAAGACGCGAGGTCTTTGTTGGCGAGAGCGAATACCGTAGACGGGATGAACGTGATCACGATGATCTGAAGCAGCAAAGGCGTGCCGCGTACGACCCAGATAAATACTTTGGTAAGCCATTTTATCGGTCGGAAGCGGGATATCGAACACAGCGATACGATTATCCCGAGGGGGATCGACGCCACGAGCGTGACGGCGAAAAGTCCCACGGTGTAACCGAAGCCTACGGCAAACTGGTTGAATACTTCGAGAAACATATTACTGCGCGGTTTCCACAGTCATGAGGAGATCCGCCGCCGAACCGCTTTCGACCGCCACTACGGCGTCCTTCGCCGTAATGAAGAAGGAGCGCATATCCGCATATTTGTCGGCGTCGGCGCTGCGTACGATCAGAGTCTGTCTGTTGGCGAGATAGGGCACGGTGGTGGACATACCGTTCATGACTTCGTCGGTCAGCGTCATTCCGTTCCAGACAAGGTCGAGAGATCCGTTTTCGAGCTGGGTCTGCTTGGTCGACCACTCGATCTCGATCCACTCTATCTCGACGGCGGTACCGTATTCGGCGTTGAGGTGATCGACGACGGCTTCGGCGAGTTCTACGTCAAAACCGGTCAGCTCTCCGCCTTCTCTGTAAGCGATGGGCTCGAAGACTGTGTATCCTATTACGAGCGAGCCGGAAGCAACGACATTGTTCCAGCTGTCGTCGGTCGCGCTTGCTTTGGGATTTTCGGTATCGCCGTTCACGAGGATCTCGTTTTGCAGGCCGTATTCGGCTGCGATCGTGCCGAGAGTGCCGTTGGCGGCGAGCGCGATAAGTCCTTCGTTTATCTTGGCGACGAGGGCGTCATTGCCCTTCTTGGCGCCGATACCGTATTCCTCTGCGGGGAACTCGAACAGATCGAGAGATGCTATCTTGCCCACGTAACTGCCGTGCGTGAGATAGTGTCCCGCCATGACCGAATCCATTATGCCGATATCGGCGGAGCCGTTGTCGAGATTTTGCAGGATATCCACCTGCGCCGTGAGGCGGAGAAGTTCTCTGCCGAAGAGTATGCCGTCGTCCGCGCCGGTATTGCACGCCGCAAAGGCGAACACCGCGCAAAGCGCGAGGACGAGGACAGCCGTAGTAAGTACGAGTTTCTTTTTCATCGTTTACACTCCTTGCGTTTGTAAGATAGACACATTATACTTTATCTCGCTAATGAAGTAAAGTGTTTTCACGCGAAAAAACCGGTTTTTCGGTGTGCCGATCATCAAATACGGGGAATAAGGGAATATCGTGTTTTTTCGTGCGGCTGTTGACCGTGACAAAAGCCTTTGCTATACTGAAAAAAAGGAGAAGATTATGAAGAGATTCAATATCGAAACCGATTCTAAGACGGACGAAAAGTTCACTATCGTCGACGGAAATACCCGTATCAGCGTGTTGTCGCCTTGTCTTGTCAGAGTCGAAAGAGGCGAGTTTTGCGACGAACCCACGCAAAAAGTGTGGTACAGGAACTGGGACAGACCGAAATTCGACGTCGAACGCAGGGGCGCTTCCATAGCTATCGTCACCGAAAAAGCGAGATTCGTCTACAATACGAAACTCGGAAAGATGACGGGGATAACGCCTTTCGGCGGCAAAAAGATCTCGTTTTACGGCATAGGAAACCTCAAAGGGACGAGAAGGACTCTGGACGGCTGCGACGGAGCTGTACCTCTCGGCAAAGGCGTGACGTCCAAAAGAGGCGTCGCCGTGATGGACGACGGAAAGTCGCTTATCCTGCGCAAAGACCGTATAGTACAGAGAGGAAAATGTTCGGATAAATATTATTTCGCCTTCGGCAGGGATTACCGCGGCTGTATTAGAGATTTTTTCAGACTGTGCGGAGAAGTCCCTCTCATTCCGCGCTTCGCGCTCGGCAACTGGTGGAGCAGATATAAAGCGTACACGCAGCGGGAGTACCTTATGCTGATGCGCAGGTTCAAAGACGAAAAGATACCCTTTACGGTCGCCACGATCGATATGGACTGGCATTGGGTGGACGTCGTGCGCAGGTTCGGAAACGAAGCGCGTCCCAAGGCGTCGAACCTTCTCGACGCCGCGTATGCGGCTTCGATGCCCGGTTGGACGGGATACAGCTGGAACACGGACTTGTTCCCCGATCACAAGTCGATGCTCGACGAACTTAACGCTATGGGCTACCGCGTTACGCTCAACGTGCATCCGTCGTCGGGCGTAAGATTTTTCGAAGATATGTACGACCGCGTCTGCGCCGTAGTCGGAGAAGACCCGAAGGAGAAAAAGCAGATAAGATTTTCGCTTGCCGACGACAATTTTCTGCGCGCGTATTTCGACGAGATACACCGCCCGTACGAGCGCGAAGGCGTGGCGTTCTGGTGGATAGACTGGCAGCAGGGCAAAAAAAGCGACGTGCCCGGGCTGGATCCTCTCTGGGCGCTCAACCACTATCATTTCCTCGACAGAAAGGACAGCGGGGACAGGGCGCTGATACTGTCCAGATATGCGGGCGAGGGCAGTCACAGATACCCGCTCGGTTTCAGCGGGGACAGCGCCATGACGTGGCGGTCCTTGCGCTTTCAGCCGTATATGACCTCTACCGCGGCAAACGTGGGCTATACCTGGTGGAGCCACGATATCGGCGGGCATCATATGGGGATCAAGGACGACGAGCTGTATGTGCGGTGGCTGCAATTCGGAGTTTTCAGCCCCGTTAACAGACTGCATTCCACGTCCAACGAATTCATGGGCAAAGAACCGTGGAAATGCGGCAGATACGCGGAACTTATCGCGGACGACTTTCTGCGGCTCAGACACAGGCTGATACCGTATATATATTCGGAGAATTACGCGACGCACGCGTACGGAAAGGCGCTGTGCGAGCCTATGTATTACGGATGGGATCGTCCCGAAGCGTATAAGGCAAAAGGGCAGTATATGTTCGGATCGCAGCTTCTCGTCTGTCCGATAACGCGCAGGACCGATCCGGATACATCTCTCGCTTACGCGGACGTGTGGATACCCGAAGGCGTGTTCACGGACGTATTTACGGGCAACAGATATGCGGCGGGCAAATACCGCGTGTACAGAGAATTGAACGCGATGCCCGTGTTCGCCAAAGAAGGCGCGATCGTACCGATGTATTCGGACGTCGAAGACAACGGCGTTTCTTCCGAAAAGGATCTGGATATCCTGATATACAGGGGAGAAGGCAGGTTCGTGCTGTATGACGACGACGGGCGCACCACGGCGCACGAACGCGGAGAATATGCGGGGACGGAAATTTCGGTCGCCACGGTCGGCGATACTCTGAAACTCGGTATAACGCACGCTTTCGGCGACAAAAAACAGCTGCCCGAAGGGAGAAAAGTCACGTTGATCTTCAAAGACGTCGTATCGGCGGACGTCGAGATAGACGGCAGACCCGCAGGCTCGCTCGGCTCGGGAGTGACGATAGAGTATCGGGGCGAGCCCGTAACGGTAGTACTGCGCGGCTGTAAATTCTTTAACGGCGCGGATTACGGAGAAAGCGTCGTCGATCTCGTTTCGCGTTACCGCATGGGCAATATACGCAAGAACAGGATATTCTCGGGAGCGCTGAAAAGCCGTACGTCCGGAATATTCGCCGCGAAAAGATTCCGCGGTCCCGTCGAAGAGCTTCGCGCCGTCTGCGGAAGCGACAAAGGCGACGGCGCTGTATGAATCCGTCCGCGTGATCGGGAAGCGTTTGCAGGGAGGCAGGTAAAGGCGAAGCCTACGGCAGACTCTCCGTACGGGGTCGGGGGATTAAAACAATGCAACGACGAATAAAAGCGGATAACAGACACGGATAGGGAAAAAGAAGGACGGCGGGAGCCGTCCTTCTCTGTATAGAGATGTAAGAGAGTATGAAAAAGTCTTGCAAAAGGAGAGTCAGACGCTCTCCATCATCATCTTGTCCGCCAGCAGAGCGATGAACTCGCCGTTGGTGGGTTTGTCGTTGGCGGAATATATCTTTATGCCGAAGACGTTGTTTATGTTCTCTATCTTGCCTCTGTTCCACGCCACCTCTATCGCATGGCGTATCGCTCTCTCGACCTTGGAAGCGGAAGTGTGGAAAATATCCGCAACGGAAGGATAGAGCTGTTTGGTGATGCTGTTCACGATATCGGGTCTTTCCACCGCAAGCTTGACGCTCTCGCGCAGGAACTGATAGCCCTTGATATGAGCGGGGATACCTACGGAGATGAATATATTCGCGAGTTTCTCGTCGAGGGAGCGTCTGTGTTTGCGAGCGGAAATGTCGGGGAGAGAGGCGTTGTCCGAGGAACGGGAGGGAGCGGGAGCGCACAGTTCGCGTATCGTATCCGCGAGGGAAGAGGTATCGGCGGGTTTGAGCATGAAGTAGTCCGCGCCGAGCGAGAGCGCTTTGTTGATGAAGAGTTCGCCTTTGAGGTTGGAGAGGACAATGAAGACGGGGCGTTTTTTGAATTTGGAGAAGTCGATGTTGGACAGCACGCCGAAGCCGTCCAAGAAAGGCATGACGAGGTCGAGGATAACGGCGTCGGGGAGAAGAGTTTCGGCTTTGGCGACGGCGTCCAGACCGTCTTTGGCGGGGGAGAGGACGTCGAAGTCGGGGAGCGCGGAGAACGCTTGGGAGAGGGAATCGCGGACGGCGGGATCGTCGTCGGCGATGAGAAGTTTGAGAGTATGCATAAGAGCCTCCTGTATTGATGACGGATAACATTGTATTGCAAAAAGGCGAGGGAAGAAAAGAAGAAAGAGTGCAAAAGGCGGCAAAAAGCGCGGAAAGTCGCGGGATGTATAAATAAAGGAATAAAAAGGTGCGAAAAATATTTGCAAGGCAGGAAAGCGGCGGATATAATGGAGGATATGGGAATAGGACAGAGGATGCAAAGGCTGCGAGAAGAAGACGGGATGACGCAGGAGGAAATGGGGGAGAAACTCGGGGTGTCGCAGGGAACGGTGTCGCAATGGGAGAGCGGGAAGAGAGTGCCGGGAGGAGAAGCGGTAAAGGCGATGGCGGAGCTGTTCGACACGACGGCGGATTTTATATTGGGGATAGTGGACGAGGAGATAAAGCTGGTGCCGTATTTCAGGGACTTGAAAGAAGATGAAGAACTGCTGATGCAGGCGTATGCGCAGCTTACGGGAAGACAGAAGAGGATAGTGGAAGAGTTGGTGTCTTCTCTTGCGGATATGAACAATCACAGAGGTTGAAATGGAGATAAGAAAGTGTACCGTCGGGGACGCCGCAAGGCTTGCCTCTTTGACGGAGAAAACGTTCAGAAAGACTTTCGGAGGAAGCTGTTCGCCGCAGGATATGGAACGGTACGTCGAAGACGACCTGACCGCGGAGAAGTTTGCCGACGAGCTGTCGCGCGAAGGGTCGGTCTTTTTCGCGGCGGAAGATAACGGAAATATCCTCGGCTACATAAAGATCAACGAGGGCTCGGAACAGACCGAAAAGATGCCCGACGGGTGGATGGAGATACAGAGACTTTACGCCGCCGCGGACAGCGCGGGCGTCGGCGTCGGCAGCGCGCTGATGACGAGAGCTTTCGGATATGCGCGCGAAAAAGGGGCGGAAAAGCTGTGGTTGGGCGTGTGGGAACACAACGAGAACGCCAAAAGATTTTACAGGAACAGGGGCTTCGGTTTTTTCGGAAGTCACGACTTTTTCGTGGGGACGGACAGACAGACGGATTTGCTCATGAGCGCGGACGTAAACTCTTCGGCGCGGATACGGTAACCTTCGCTCGGAAGACGGCGGAGCGACGACCGCCCGCCTTATGTCGCGGACAGAAGACAGGATGAGCGCAGGACGCAAACGCGCTGCCTGCGGATACGGAAAGTTCGTCTTCGTAGGCGGGAAAAATTTGAGAGGGAGCGGTTAAAAATACGGGCGAGGAAAAGATCCTTGCCCGTAATTCGTTATTTGACGCCGTATCGGTTTATTGCGCCGCGCTCACGGTGATCGTGGTCGGAGAACTCTGTCCGTACACGCCGTTCGCTTCCGCGGTGACGGTTATCTGCGAACCGACGCCGAGGCCGCTGATATTGAACGTGAGCGCGGAAGTATAGGTCACTATCCTGTGCGAAGAGCCCTGAGTGTCGGTGAGAAGATATTCCACTTTATACGTGGCAGCTCCGTCCTGTTCCGTTATCGTGACCGTCGTAAGCCCGGTATTCGGATCGTAGGCCGCGGTGACGGAGGGAGCGGCAAGCTGTCCGCGAACGACGACCGAAGTCATCGCCTCGTCCGAAGAGAGGATATCGGGATTGTCGCTGTGAGCGGTGACCCTTATCGAATTGGACCCGACGTTGAGATACTGCGAAAGGTCTACGCTGACCGTTTCTCCGTCTCCCGCATCGTGTCTGCCGGTATCGACGCCGTTGACCGTGACGGTATAATAATCGGCAAAGGACACGTTGGAGAACGTGAGCGTATTGCCGGACATATTCAGACCCGTCGGAGTGGAGAGTGTGATCTGATAGACGTATTCGCAGCTTACGCTTTCGCCCGTGATGTAAAGAATGCCGCCTTCGTCCGCAGCGGAGATGTCGAAAGGTTCGTCATAGCTGTAATTGCCGACCGCTCTGGCGGATATGAGGTGGGCGCCCGTCTGCGAACGCAGCAGTTCGGTGACGTCGTATTCGTTGGCGCCGCCGGCAGAGAGCCATTCGCCCCCGTCCACGGAAAATTCGTAGCCTACCGCGCCGCTCACTTCCGCCGCAGTAGCCACAAGCGCGTTGTTGCCGGGATTGACGTTGATGTCGAGGGGAGCGGACAGCCTTTCGATATATACGATCCTGCCGTTATCGTCGGTGAACGTGACGCTTACGGACGAGCCTTCTTTGCGCTCGAGAACGACGGTGTCGACGTCGACGACCGCGGGGCAGGAGTAAGTATCGAGCAACGCGAGCAGATTCGAACTGCCTTCCACGGGATCGCCGTACGAAGATACGAGCGAGGAGACCGTTCCGAACACCGCCGCCTTGGAGTCGTGCGACAGATAGAGCGCGTCGAGTTTGCCCGAGGCGTTTACGTACGCGGTGGAAGCGGACAGATACACCTCGGCGGGATCGTCGGCGACGGCGGAGGTTATCGCCGCGTTTATCGTCAGGGACGATACGTTGGTGAAAGTGGCTTTCGCCGCCTCTCCTTCGCCGAAGCTGATGCTGCCGTTGACGACGACGGTGTGAGCTTCGATATCGATCGGGCCGTTGGATACTACCGTGGAATCGAAACGTATCGCGGTCGCCGCGGAAGAAGTGGAGATCGAGTCGGCTACCGTCGGAGCGCAGAAACGGAACGTGCCCGCGGGGGACGCGACGACTATTGCGGTCGCCGTGACAGAGCCCTGCGCCGTCCACGAATCGCCGTCCAGAGTGCCGACGTACATATCGCCTTCGCCCGTGTTCTCGAACGTGAGCGTACCGTTAACGGTCAGAGTATGTCCGTTGAGATCGAGGTTGTAACCTCTTCCGACGGTCACGTCGCCGTCCACGGTGAGATCGGTGTCGAGTACGAAATACGTGCCCCCGTCGTAATTGAGGAAGTCCTCCGCGCTGCTGACGAATATCTTGCCTCTGTTGGCGAAGTATATCGGCAGCGATATACCGAGAACTATCGCCGCTATGAGGAGAAACGCCACGCACGCGATCGCGATCTTCTTCTTTTTGCCCATGCCTTCTTTGTGTTTGGGCGTGAGTTTCGGAGCTTCCGCAACTGACGTTTCCGCTTCGGACTCGTCGTACACTATCGGTTCGGTATCCGATTCGTCATAGACCTTCGGCAGAGGCTCGCCGTCCTCGTCGCGGGTCGGCCCGTCCGAGAGAGCGGAGCCCTCTTCGTCCGCGGAAACGTTTTCGTCGTCCGTCTTCTCCGCAGCGTCGCCGTCTTGCGGCGTATTTTCCGAGGGGGCGTCGTCTTCTTCGAAAACGACCGCGTCGTTCGCCGACGTGGGCTGCAGATCGGAGCTCTCGTCCGCGCCGACGGACCCGTCCCCGTCAAAGGGATATTTTTTTTCGTCGTCCATTTATTTTCCTCCGAGAAATTTGCTTATGAGGTCATGGCATTCGGGGTAGTATACGCCCGTTGCCGCAGCCGTCTTTTCGCACATCTTCGATGGCGAGCCCGCTTTTTCGCCGTCGGAGCGGTAAAGCACGAACGGCACGGGATCGGAAGTGTGAGTTTTGAGTTTCAGGGGCGTGGGATGGTCGGGCATGATCAGCATGGAGAAGGGTATCCCTTTTCCGTTCAGTGCGTCGCAGATATATGACACGACCTTATTGTCGATGAGTTCGATCGACAGTATCTTGTGTTCGAGATCGCCCTGGTGTCCGCACTCGTCGGGGGCTTCCATATGTACATAGACGTAGTCGCAGCCGTCTTCGGTCAGCGCTTTTACCGCGGCTTCCGCTTTGCCGTCGAAGTTCGTTTCGTAAGTGCCCGTCGCTCCCGGGACGTCGATGACGTTCATCCCGGCGCCCACTCCGATGCCCTTGACGAGATCGACCGCGCTGATGACCGCGCCTTTCAGTCCGAAAGACTTATCGAACGGCTGCAATGCGGGACGTGTGCCTTCGCCCCACAGCCATATGCTGTTGGCGGGATTTTTGCCCGCGGCGATCCTAGCCTTGTTCACGGGATGGTCTTTGAGCAGATCGTACGACTTTTTCATGAGCGACAGCATACGTTCGCCGTACAGACCTTTTGGCAGATGCCCGTTCACGCATTTGTCGGATATGTCGTGCGGGGGAGTGAGCTCCGTACCCAATTCGGCGCGGTGCTTGACCATGCAATGACGGTAGCTTACGCCGTTGAAAAAGTCTTCGCCTTCGCCTCCGAGATTCTCCTGCACGTATTCGACGAGTATCTTTGCCTCTTCGTTGGATATCTCGCCGGCGCTGTAATCCTTCATTATCTTGTTTTCGTAGGGCTCGTCGTCGGAGAGAGTCACGAGGTTGCACCTTACCGCGATATCGTCGTCCGCAAGGTCGATACCCATGCTGAGCGCTTCGAGCGGAGATCTGCCGCTGTAAAATTTTGCGGGAGGATATCCCATGACCGCGAGATTTGCGACGTCGCTCCCGGGCTTCATACCGTCGGGGACGGTCTTGACA
>ERZ1090861.434-NODE-434-length-25633-cov-22.811009_pt1 | contig 25633 bp, 24 predicted proteins | sample MGYA00478482_ERZ1090861 | MGnify/ENA primary metagenome ERZ1090861 (study PRJEB33644, sample SAMEA5815744) | chicken gut metagenome | biome: Chicken; feature: Gastrointestinal Tract; material: Caecum | place: Ireland | collected 2019-01-01 | study: A study of the... | reverse complement strand
AGTCGACGGATTTACAGTCCGTTGCATTTGGCCGCTCTGCAACCTACCCATAAATTTTAAGCACCCTTATAGGTGCTTATTTTAAAATGGAGCTGGTGAAAGGAATCGAACCTTCAACCTGCTGATTACAAGTCAGCTGCTCTACCATTGAGCCACACCAGCGAATAGGGGGATTGGCGATAAAGTGGAACGAACAATAAATTCTAGGGGGAGTTCGTTGCCACTAGCTCACCTATGGTGCCCTAAGGTGGAATCGAACCACCGACACAAGGATTTTCAGTCCTTTGCTCTACCGACTGAGCTATCAGGGCATGATTAAAAAGGAAGGTACTTTTAATCATTTTCTCCTTAAGAAAGGATATGGCGACTCGAATGGGGCTCGAACCCACGACCTCCAGCGTGACAGGCTGGCGTTCTAACCAACTGAACTACCGAGCCACAATAAATGTGGATTGATATTAAGAAATATCATTTTTGTTTAACCGATCTATCAAATGATTCGACCTGTTTTCTTTAAGCTTAATACTTAAAATTGGTTCACTTCTGAGAAAATCAAAAGTGGTGGGCCTTCAGGGACTCGAACCCCGGACCGACCGGTTATGAGCCGGTTGCTCTAACCAACTGAGCTAAAGGCCCAATTACAAACTTAACATTTAAGTTAAGTGGTCGGGGTGGAGAGGCTCGAACTCCCGACCTCATGGTCCCAAACCACGCGCGCTACCAACTGCGCTACACCCCGGTCAATAAGTTTGCAAAGATATTTTAATATAAAACGAGCCCTATGTCAAGAAAAATCATAAAATTTTTTAATTTTTTTTGAGATTTTTTATCAATAAATTTTTTATCACATTGTTATAATATTTTGTTGTTGTATAAACAAAATATGAAATAATGTATAGAATGTTGCAAAAGAATATTTTATTCTAAATCTAAATTATCGCAGTTGAAAATTGTTTCATCTAAGAATTCATTGAGACTAATGTTTAAGCCGCGTGCAAGCAAGATAACAGTTTTAAGAGTAATGTTTGCCGTTTTTCTTTGCATAATACTTTTTAATGTTGGGAAAGGAATGCCGCTAAGCTGAGCAAGCTTATATTGAGTTAAATTTTTCTCATTCATATATTTGTATAATCTTTCAACGATTGCATCATTTATAGTTTTCATAACCCACCAAACACAAGAAAAATAGATAATAGTAAATTATTTATATATTTTACTATACAGTTACATAAAAAATAGGACGAAATATCATCCTTTTAGTTGACTTGATGCTGCAAAAAATGTATAATAAGACTATTAATCATCCTATCTTGTCTTATCTTGTCTTTATCAAACTTAGAAGATTTATTTAAAAGGAGAAGTTATGTCATTAAAAGTAAAACTAATTTCATGTATTTCATTATTTATGCTTATGCTAGGGGTTTTAATCATAGGCGTGTTTGCAGCAACCCAACAACAAATAAACATGCAAGGGAGTTTAAGCTTTGTAGTCCCTGATAAAAGCTTGTATGTCAAGGAAGTCAGATATCAAGAAGCAGGCGGGGAAGAAATTGTTGTAGAAAGCTTCACACCGGGCTACATAAACGGAAACTTCAATATGGATTTAACATTTTTAAACGATTTGACAAATAGTCATGGCTCATTCTCACTATATTTTGACATAATCAACACGACAAATATAGAGTGGGAGATAACAAATGTAGATTTAGGGGAACTTCCAAGTGATGTAGAAGAAAAGCATAGCGGACGAGTATATGTAGGCACAACCACAGAAGAAACACTTATCACGCAAGATACCCCAATAGATGGCACATTAGTATTAACAATCATAGCCCCAAACTCAGATAGTATAGATTTAGGCGAAATAGTAGTCACAATAGGTGAATATATAGATGGTGTGCTTCAAGTGACTTCGGTTTCTTCTAGTGGTGCAACAAATGATACATATTCAAACTTAATAGGAAAGAGAGCAATCGACGGCTCAATAGATTTGTCAGGTATAACCTTTGAAACAACCTTAACAATCTCCATGACTTCACTTAGTGCAAACTATATCAAAAACAAGGTATCATGGGTAAATACAAGCGGTGTTACAATAAGCTCAACAAGCCTATACCTTTCACAAAACCCAAGTGAAGAGTTGACAAGCGGAACAAGCAAAGACCTTACAATCACAGTCAACAACACAGGCTCGGCAACTCAAATCTCAGGCTTAGAAGTGGAATTTGAAGAAAAGGAAGACCTACTTCAAGTAACAGAAGAAGGTGAAGTAAGTGAATATACCGAAGAAGGCTATTGGTATGTAGAGATGGGAACATACTCCACAACTTCAGATAACGCTGAAGGCAAACGAGAAAGTGAATATCTACGTTGGAGATATTTTGCGGAAGAAGAGACACCATATAACGCAGATACAGAAACAGCCCCTGTTGCTTATCACTATGAGTTTGACAGAAACACCCGCCCAACAGGTGAAGGTTACTTTATCTTAGAAAGTTATTATTCTAGTTATAGTGTCAGTCCAAATAGTAATGAAGGTGGCTTATGTGTATCATTTAATAATGATTATACATATAGGAGTTACGCAGATGCAACCCATAATTTCAATGGCTGGAATAACATAGATGCCGATGACTATTCAACAAGTAACATACGTCAATATATAAATGGAAATACTGTATATAAAGGTTGTTTAGGTTCATATAATTCAACAGGAACTCCAAATCAATACGGAGCACAATCAAATATGTTCACAGACCTGCATATAGACCCAGATAATGATATAATATATACAGACATAATAGGAAGAACACTCGGAGACCTATATACAGACATGTCAAATTCAACAACAAATCCACAGGATGTAGATTTTCCTAAGGGTTCACCGGATGATTGGACGGGAGCAACAATAACCTATAGTAGAGAAGATACAGACAAATTTTGGTTATTATCATATTATGAAGCATATCATTTGTTAGGTGCAGATACAACAGGAAGTGATACAGACAGGTCGTGGGGATACTCTTATTGGCTCCGTTCGAACGATAGGTCTTGTTATCGTGCATATGATGTTTCTATGACGGGCTATTTCAACACTAATACTATCAATCTCAGTAGCTCCGCCCGTGCTGCTTTCAAATTATCAATCTAAAGAATAATAAATAAGCAAAATAAAACTATTTTTCTTATACAACACTCACTTTTATAGTGGGTGTTTTTTGTTTGTTATAAGTTTTTCCATTAGAAACAAATCAGCATATTTTATTTAAATCCTATTTCAAATTTATGTTTATAAAGATTAGTCAACAATCCTTTTTATTCGGCAAAAGCTCTAATTTTTTGCATTTTCTTATATGTTATCATATTCTCAGCAAAAGGGGGAGTTATGCACATAAAAAGCAAAGTATACAACAAAACACTTTATGTTCTCTTGTGTGGCGAACTTGACGAGCACTCAGCAACGCATGTTCGCTTGACACTTGACAAATTGTTCTCTGGCAGTGATTTCAATCAAATCATAATTGACCTATCAGAACTTGAGTTTATGGACAGCACAGGTATAGGTGTCTTGATTGGTCGTTATAAAAGAATGAAAAGCAGACATATTCCAATATTTATCTGTAACCCATCAAAGCATGCGGAAAAGATTTTTAAAATGACAGGGCTTTATGAGATTATGCCCAAAATAGTATAAAGGAGAATTGTTGATGAAAAGTTCAAATTTCATGGAAGTAACATTTAAAGCGATTTCAATAAACGAAAGCTTTGCTCGTCTATGCGTGGCTGGCTTTTGTGTGCAACTAAACCCATCTATTGACGAAATAAACGACATAAAAACCGCTGTATCAGAAGCTGTAACAAACTGTGTTGTGCATGCCTATCCAAAACATAACGGGGTTATAAACCTTCGCTGTGAAATAGAAGGTGATTGTATAAAGATTGTAGTAAAAGATCAAGGGATAGGAATAAAAGATATAGACAAGGCACGCGAACCATTTTACACCACAAAACCAAGTGAAGAACGCAGCGGCATGGGTTTTTCTGTTATGGAAAGCTTTATGGATAAGGTTGAAGTTGAGCACAACGGAGATAAAGGTCTAGTCGTAACCATGTATAAACAAATCGCATCAAATGCAGTGCAGGTGAGCGATGCTTCTTGATAATGAGCAGGTTTTATTGCTCGTTAAACTTGCTCAAAATGGCGACCAAGAAGCAAAAACAAAGCTTATAGAAGAAAACTCGCCGCTAATTAAAAGTGTTATAAAGCGTTTTAAAGACAAAGGTGTTGAGTATGATGACCTTTATCAGATAGGTTGCATAGGTTTTTTGAAAGCCATTAAAAATTTCAACCCAGAATACAATGTGAAGTTTTCAACCTATGTTGTTCCTATGGTGATAGGGGAAATAAAAAGATTTATGCGTGACGATGGTGCTATAAAAGTATCTCGTGCTTTAAAAACCTTAAACTTGCAAATTAATAAATATATTGAAAGCTTTTATGAAAAAGAGCAACGAAAACCTAGTATAGAAGAGCTTGCAAAGCATTTTCAAGTGGAAGAGCAAGATATAATCATGGCAATGGATTCAGCAAAGATGCCCGTGTCGATCTATACTCCAATAGAAGATGACGGGGATTCTGCTTGTATGGTTGACCGTATAGAACAGCAAGAAGATTACAATGACAAAATGGTTGATGATATAGCCTTAAAGGAAGTTGTTAAAAAACTAGATGCGAGAGATCGTAAGATAATTTTGCTTAGATATTATTATGACAAAACTCAAAGCGAGATTGCAAAGGAACTTAATATTTCTCAGGTTCAAGTTTCACGCCTTGAAAACAAGATACTAGACAATTTAAAACAAAAGCTCACTTCATAATACTATATATACTGTCTTTTATGCATGCATACTAGCTATATACAGATAAACAAAAAACATGGCTTAAACGCCATGTTTTTATGCTATGTGAATTGAACTTCTTTTGCTGTTCCTATTTTTTCCTTAACGTGATTGTTTTTATCGTTTAGTTTTTTATTACCATCTTTAAAGAATGTCGTCATTAAATTATCATTATTTTCAATTTTTATAGGGTGTGTCTTTTGTTTTGAAACTTCAGAATTTATAGGTTCATTTCTGTTTATTGTGTTTTCTATATTTCTTACGCTGTTAAGGTCAATGTCTTTTTCTTTGTTCTCCACAGGCTTTATTTCGTCGCTGTTAAGCTCTTTATCTTCTCTGATTAATTTTTTAGGTGTATTTCTTGTAACGGAATTATTTGTGCTATTGTTTTTGATGCTGCTCTCGTCTTGTTTGAAATTTTTAGTATCGTTATTTCTAGCATTTTTTTGTTTTACATTTCTAATTACATGACTTATTTTTGGTGCTTCTTCTTGAGTTAAATTTTCATTTTTATTGTAAGCACCTATTTTTTCTTTATTTTCTACTTTTTCTTCCGTTGTGACTGTTTTATCTGTAGTTTCAGCATTTTCTTCATTCAAACTTGTTGTATTCAATGCGTATTGATTAGGATTCATTCTATATGTGTCAATGTTTCTGTTTAATGGATAATAAGTGTCTGTGTTTCTGTTAGGATTAAATCCACGCCTGTTATAACGGAAATTAGGATTGTAATAATTGTTGTAACCATTATAATAAGGGTTGTTATAATATGGATTACCATAATAACTATCATAGTTGTTATATTGGTATGGATATCCATTGTTTATAGGTCTATTTATTTGATTGTTTCTATTTAGGTTGTTGTTATTTTCTGTATTGTTAGTTGTGCTATTGTTTACGCTTGTATCACTATTATTGTTTGAATTGTCATCGTTAACATTCTGTGTATTATAGGTGTCAATATTTTTTGTAAGCCCTTTTCGATTATTTTTAGTTTGATTATCTTCGCTTTCACTATTTCTAACAGGTCTTTGCCTATTTATATTATAGTCAATGCCTTGTGGTTGGTTAGTATAACGATTGGGCGTATAATATTGATTATTGTAACTATTATAGTCTTGAGTTTGATAGTTGTTTGAGTTTAACTCGTTTTGCTCAATATTATTGGTATCATTTTGCTCGCTATCTTGTGAGCTGATGACATCTTTGCTACATAAAATATCGGCAATTTCATTCATAGTATCTAATAGGTTGTTTAAATAGGCTTTTCTTTCATTCATAACATTGCTGAGTGCTTGATATGAGCTTGAGACATGTTCTGCATCAGTTCTAGACTGATTTTTTATTTTCTTAACATAGGTTTTGACAGTAGACTTTGAGTCATTCAAATAAGTTGAGTATTTGCTCAAATCGCTAGTCAATGACTTTAAAGCATTTATATCACTTTTTGCAAGTTTGTATTTTGTGTTTTGATTTGATTTTAGAAAGCTACTAAGAGATAAAATCTCATCTTTAAGATATCGCTCCTCAAGCATATCATTGTATGCTTTATTTCTAAGATAAATTAAATTATCAGTAGAAGCTGTATTGTTGGAATTAGATATTTCGCTAGTATCATCACTGACGGATGATACAACAGCGTTGTCAACGCGATCAAGTTGAGCATTAAGATTTTTCACAGATTGGCTAGCACTATTTGATGAACAACCAGTCATTCCAAGTGCCAATATAACGCCAACTGAAGCCAAAATTATTTTTTTCATATATCCTCCTTGAGATAAATTATTTTGTGTAGAATATTTATTTTTATTCAATGTTTAAGAAGTATTAAGAATGTCAATAAATCTTTAGGAGAATTTTATGGATAAATATATGGACGCAAAGAAAAGAAATGAAGCTTATAACAAGTATGTTAAGGCTAAGATACCAAAAACGAAGGCGTGGCCAAGCCTTTTTAATTCATTTTTAGTTGGCGGAATTATATGCTGTATAGGTCAGGGCATAAATGACCTAATTTTACTATGGTTTCCAAACATGGCTGAGCAAACCGCATGGGCTTATACTTTGATTGTGCTTATTTTTATTGCTTCATTCCTAACAGGTATAGGCGTGTATGATAAAATTGGCAAATTCGCAGGTGGTGGATCTATTGTGCCAATAACAGGCTTTTCAAATTCGATAACTTCACCAGCACTAGAATTTAAGCATGAGGGCATAATTTATGGTATTTGTGTAAAGATGTTTACAGTTGCGGGACCCGTGATTGTAAGCGGTGTTGTTGCAAGTTTTATAGTAGGGGTAATTTACCTATTCATATAATGTTATACTCATAATACTATAATATTTAATTATATAAAAATAACTATTTATTTCATGAAAATGATTGATATTTATCATTAGAGAGGCGGTATGTATACTAATCAAACAGTAATTTTCAAGAATAAACCTGTCATTATTGGGAGCTATTCTATAGTTGGTCCTAAAGAAGGAAAGGGAAATTTTGGACCTTATTTTAACTACGTAATGAAAGATGATACCTTTGGCGAAAAGTCCTATGAAAAAGCTGAGATGAAGATGGAAAAAACTGCGATAGTTGGTGCTATTGAAGATGCAAAAATTAAAGCTAGTGACGTAAATTTGCTTTTAGCAGGAGACTTATTAAATCAAATTATTTCATCATCTTATGCAGCAAGAGATTTTGACTTTGCGTTTTTAGGATTATTTGGGGCGTGTTCAACTATGGCTGAAAGCATGGCGGTAGCTGCGTCAATAATTGATGGAAGGGAATTTGATACTATAGTGTGTTCAACTGGTTCTCACTTTTCAACTGCGGAGAGACAGTTTAGGTTTCCGCTTGAACTTGGAAATCAGCGTCCGCCTACTTCACAATGGACTGTCACGGGAGCTGGTGCATGCGTTATATCAAGTCAGGGAAAAGGACCTAGAATAACAATGGCGACGTTTGGGAAAGTGATAGATTATGGTGTCAATGATGTGAATGATATGGGTGCTGCAATGGCTCCAGCGGCAATGGATACAATGCTTGCTCATTTTCGCGATACTAAAACTACGCCAGATGACTATGACCTTATAGTGACTGGTGATCTAGGCAAACTTGGAAGTGAAATTTTGATTGATTTGATGGAAGATCAAGGAATAAAATTGGGTTTAAATTACAACGACTGCGGACAAATGTATTATACAAGAAATCAAAATACGCTCTCAGGTGGAAGTGGTTGTGGTTGCAGTGCGACTGTATTAAACTCTTATATAATAAAGAAATTGAGAACAGGAGAATATAAACGAGTTTTATTTATGCCAACAGGTGCATTGATGTCAACAACGGCTACTCAACAAGGCGAGACAATTCCGGGAGTGTGCCATGCAATCGTTCTTGAGTGTGATGATAGCGTGAAAGATGTTAAAACATCAACAACATCTAATCGAAATGTGCAGAATAAACCTAAAAAGACTGAACGACAATCAATCAGCAAATCAAATGAAGATAAATTAAAAAGCAAAGTTTAACCTATAGTAGAAGAAAATAGGGCGTAAACATAATTTAACTAATAGAAATAAAGTTAAAGTGCTTTAGGGAAATTATTAATTTTGATTTATATTAGTCATGTTAGTTTACCCATAAAAGTTTTTTTTGCAAGTTGTTATGTAAAACAGGGTAAGTTGATGATTTCAAAACTTTTGTTTTTCAGTATTTTAAATAAAATGCTTAATACAAATTAGAATTTCTGCTGGTTTTTGATTTTAAGATTACGAAAGTTAAAAATTTAAATTACATTTTAAAAAGGAGATAGTGTTATGTATTATTTATGGGTATTTTTGATAGGTGGTTTTGTGTGTATGCTAGGACAGGTGCTTATTATATATACCAATATAACTTCAGCTAGAATTTTGGTGACTTTTGTTATCATTGGTGTTGTATTGGAGGCTTTTGGCATTTTTGACCCAATATCAGAATTTGCAAGAGCGGGTATTAATGTTCCGATTATAGGGTTTGGAGCTTCTCTTGCAAAAGGTGCAATATCAGCTGTTCGATCAAAAGGTCTTATAGGTGCATTCACTGGTGGGCTAGAAGCAACGGCGGGTGGAATAGCTGCAGCAATTTTGTTTGCGTTTATATTTAGCTTAATATTCAAGTCAAAGACGAAAAACTAGATTATATAGTATTATGTCACGCATAAATAATACTATATAAACTATTACGCATTGCATAATAGTGTGTTTTATTAATTTAGTCAAATTTTGATAGGATCTGTCATATATTTATTGTATGCCAGATTATGTTGTCTCTAAAAAGAGAAAGAAAGGGCTATCTAAAAAAGCAAAATTTAGGATAGTGTTAATTGTGATTCTTGCAATTATCATTCTTTTTTGTGTATATTATTTTAAAGTTGTTTGTCCTATTGTGGTTAATTTGAGCCAAGAAAAAGTCAGGTCAGTTGCAACAAGCACGATAAGTAGTGTTGTAGGAGATGTTATGTCTGACGAAAATTTAACTTACAATGACCTTGTTCAAATAACCTATTCATCTGAAAATAAAGTTGAACTTATAGAAGTCGATACAGTTCAAGTTAACTTACTAATTAGAGAAATCACAGAGAAAGTGCAATCAAACTTCAACACACTTGGAAGCGAAGGTATAAGCATAACACTAGGAACTTTCACGGGCATACCATTCCTTTTTGGACTGGGACCAGATGTATCGGTTAAACTTGTGCCAGTTGGAACGGTAAACACAAAAGTTGAATCATCATTTAATGAAGCTGGTATCAACCAAACTATTCATAGATTATATTTTGTTGTTTCATCAATAATAGGCATGGTGCTTCCGGGTATGACACAAAATTTTACAACTGAACTTGAAGTGCTCCTTTGTGAAAGTATAATTGTCGGAGAGATACCAAGTGTTTACCTTCAAGGCGGGCTTATTTAACTAAAATTCAATAAAAATTCAAATAATTTTTGCAAGGTTTTATCCTTGCTTTTATTTTACATACGCAAAAATTTATGTTATACTTAACTAAAGCGAATCATGAAGGTTAAGACATAAAACTTGTTGCTTAATATATTTATTATCATTGATGGAAAAGGAGTGAGCAATGCAAAAATCAGATTTAGTAAATTTAATGGAGAAAGGAGAGTTATGTGAGATATATACTGATCCAGATAGGCTTGATATTTTTTCAGTAGGTTATATTGTTTCAGTTGATGAAGACTTTTATATTTTAAAAAGTGTCAATGAATACGGAAAGTTTGATGGTTATTATTGTGAAATAATAGACAATATTATTAAGATTGAAATCAAAACTTAATACTTAAACGATATTGTAAAGTTATTAAAATATAACAAACAAAATAGACCTAACAAAATGAAATTTTCATCCAATATTTTAAATAATTTTCTTGACAAAATCATACAAGAACACAGAATTTGCACAATAAGTTTATTTGATGGTCAAGAAGGTGATATAGGATTTGTTGAGAAAATGAAAGATAATATCTTAACTATAAAAAATATTGATAATCATGGCAAGGAAGATGGAATTTCTTTTATAGATACAAGAGACATAACTATTGTAGAAATGGGGTCAACTGATTTTGAAAAAATTGAAACTTTAAATAAGTTGTCATAGTTTTGCAGGAGAAATAATGAAAGGAAATTTTTATAAGGGTATTGAATATATAAATAAATTTCCAAAATTAAAAAAATGGATAAATGAGTGCTGTATATGCCATGTAGTAGGTTATGACCCAGACATGCCACAACATGTAGGCGGAGAATATTCAATGAGTAGTGATTTTATAAAGAAATATTTTAAACCACTTAGGTTGAATAATGGAATATGTTGCGACTGTGAAAAGGTTGCCAAAAAGTTAAATAAGTAGCGATTAATTTACAAATAACAAAACAAAAAGCTTTTGAATGCAAATATAAAAGTGCTAAAAACATATCAAAATAAGTAATAGCTCCATATTAAGTTATAGAAAAATAAATAAATTTTTGTTTTTTAAAAGGAATTTTAAAAAGTTTGTAGTATAATAAGACTAAAAGGCATATTTTAGGAGTTTTTATATTGCAAAATAAAGGGTATCCAGCTGAATGGCTGTATCAACTAAAGCAAAGAAACAATATAGTTTCTATTATAAGCAAATATGTTCGTCTTGAGAAAAAAGGTAATAAGTATTGGGCGTGTTGTCCTTTTCACAATGAAAAAACGCCATCTTTTGCCGTGAGTGAAGACGAAGGCTTTTATTATTGCTTTGGTTGCAAAGAAAGCGGTGATGTTATTTCATTCATAATGAAATATGAATCATGTGACTTTGCGGAAGCTGTGGAGATTCTTGCTAAAAATGCAGGGATGGAAGTTCCTGAATTTGTTGGAGATAAAGAAATTATAGAAAAGAAGAAACTTAAGGAGCGAATTTTAAAGCTTTTAGATGCCGCGTATAAACACTATCAAGAAAATTTATATTTGCCAGTAGCGAAGCCCGCTCAAGATTATATTAAGAAGAGAAATTTCACGCGTCATGAACTTGAAGATTTCAAAATGGGCTATGCGGTTGACTGGAATGAGATGATAAATTATCTTCGTAATAAAGGTTTTACATACAAAGAGATGGTTGAAGCTGGTGTTGCTCGGCATAACGATAGAAAACGTGAAGAATACATAAAAACAAACGACCAGCCACAAGATAGTAAAAATATAGAGCTGCAAGAAAACGCCGCAAAAGAGTCACTAATAGACAAGAATGATAAAACTAATGTTTCGATTGAAGAAGAGCCTAAAGAAGTTAGCGGCGATTACTATGATGTTATGGGCAAACGGCTTGTATTTCCGATTTTTAATTCTTTAAATGAGTGTATTGGTTTTAGTGCAAGAGTGCTTGGTGATTCTGATTATGCAAAATATAAAAACACTGCTGAAACGCTTGTGTTTCAAAAGGGGCGAGTAGTTTTTGGAATCAACTTGGTAAAAGCCTTAAAACAAAAGGGTGGACTTGACAAAATCATTATAGTTGAAGGGCAGATAGATGTTATTGCCATGCATAGAGCTGGCTTTAAATCAACGGTTGCTTGTATGGGAACGGCACTTACAAAGGAGAACGCCCACGAACTTAAAAAGCTGTCAAACAATGTGGTATTGTGTTTTGATGGTGATACGGCAGGCGTTAAAGCAACTCTTCGAAGCATAGATATTTTAAAAGATGAAGGTTTTAATGTTACGATTGTGTCGCTTCCGGATAAACATGACCCTGACGAGGTTTTAAAAGAATATGGCAAAGATTATTTAAGTAACTTAATAAATAATGCACTTCCAATCACCGATTATCTTTTGCAATATGAACAAAAAAATTACGACTTGTCAAAGCCCGATGAAAAGGGAAAATTTACTGTTGCAGCACTAGGTCATATAGCAAAATTAAGGTCAAACAGTGAAGAAGAGCCTTATCTTGATAAGGTCCGAGATTTAACAAATATACCAATCGATGTCTTGCGACGTGACCTACAAAAAATCAAGGGCGGACAGGCTTCAAAAAGTGATAAAAATATAACTGATAATGTTTTAATAAGCAGAGAAAATGGCAATATTAAAGCTATAAAGTTTATATTAAGTTCGCTTATATATAAAAAAGATTTTGTAGATAAAAATATTGACTATAAGAAACTGTTGCCGCGTTATGTGGACATTATTGAAAAAACATATGAGAATATTCCAATATCTTCATATTTTGATTATTTTGATGTTGACCAGACGCCTATTTTAAAGGATTGCATTGGCATGAACTTTGAAGAATATAAAGGTATGGGAAAGCGTTATTTTGATGAATGCTTGTGGAGCTTAGCAAAACAAGAACTTGAAAACAAGAAGGCAGAACTTGCAAAGAAAGCTGACGAGTCAAGAGACTTAAGTGAGAAGGCTAAAATCATGCAAGAAGTTGTAAATGTTAATAAGTCATTAAAAGAAAGAAAAATGGAGGATTTTTATGTCAGACAATAAATTAGAGATGGAGCTTAAAAGGATATTTGATGTAGCAACTAAAAAAGGCTCAATCAATGAAGAAGATGTTTATTCAAGACTATTAAAGTATGATATATCAGCTCAAGAAATTCAAAAGTTTATTAAAAAGCTTGAAAGTAACAATATCAAAATTCTTAAGACAGATGAAAACATTGACAATGATTTTGATATTAATGAATTTTCAGGTTTTGCAGCAGTTGATGACCCTGTAAAGATGTATCTAAAGGACATTGGCAAAGTTCCACTTCTCTCTCAAGAAGAAGAGATCGAACTTGCAAAGAAAATTCTTGAAGGTGATGAAGAAGCTAAAGCAAAATTATGTCAGGCAAACTTAAGGCTTGTTGTATCCATTGCTAAAAGATGGGCAAGCACAAATTCGCTTTCTTTTCTTGACTTAATCCAAGAAGGCAATATGGGACTTTTGCGTGCGGTTGAAAAATTTGATTACACAAAAGGTTTCAGATTTTCAACTTATGCAACTTGGTGGATTAAACAGGCAATCACAAGAGCCATTGCTGACCAATCAAGAACTATAAGACTGCCTGTCCACATGGTTGAAACAATCAACAGATATGGAAGAACGGTGAGACAACTTACCCAAAAATTATCTCGCGAACCGACGCTTGAAGAAATTGCTGAAGCTATGGGCATAAGTGAAAATAAGGTTGTTGAAATTCAAAAGAGTGCACTAGATCCAGTATCACTTGAAACACCAATCGGCGAAGAAGAAGATAGCAAGATGAGCGACTTTATTGAAGATGAAAGTGCAAAAAGTCCTATGGAAGTTGCTTCTCAAAAGTTACTACACGAGCAGCTTCTAGCAGTTATTGAAACCTTAACTCCGCGTGAGCAACAAGTTATTCGCGAGCGTTATGGGCTTATTGACGGAAAGGCTAAAACTCTTGAAGAAGTTGGCAAAGAATTTAGCGTTACAAGAGAGCGTATTCGTCAGATTGAGGCTAAGGCTCTTAGAAAGCTTAAACACCCAAATCGTAGCAAAAAATTGATTGATTTTATAAACTAATAAGGGTTAAAAGAAAACATAAATATAAATTTTAATAAAAATAGTCATTATCGGCTATTTGCCTTAATAATAAATAGTAATAGAATTTGTTTAAAGGAGAAAATAGATGGATTTAAAAGGAATACTTGAGTATCAAAAATTGGACGGAGAACTTTTTAAGATTGAACGTCAACTAAAGAGTAATGAAAATAAGGTTATGGCAAACAAAATGCATGAAAGTATGAAAGATGCTCAAAATAGATCATATAAACTTGAAGAGAAAGCAGGTGCACTTCTCGGAGAAATTGAAAAGGTCAAAAAACAATTCAAGACTCAACAAGACAAAATGGATGAGTTTATGTCTAAAGACCTTGAGAAGATGTCAAAAGAAGAACTTGACAAGCTCAGCGTTTTAAAGGATAAACTTGCTCAAAACCTTGCTATTCTTGAGCGTAATTTAACATCTCTTGCAGAAAATGTAAATGCCACTCTTGCAGACTTTAATAAAACTATCAAAACATTCAACGCCTGCAAAGAACAGTATGCCAAGAGTAAGGCTGCTTATGATAACGATGTAAAATCTGTGGAAGATAAGAAAAATGAAATTGAAAATGACTTAAAGAAACTTGCAAAGAGCCTTGATGGCAAGCTTTTTGAAGCATACCAGAAGAGAAGAAAAGAAAACATCTTCCCAGTTGTTGTTCCAATCATAAACAATTCTTGCGGTGGTTGTCATATAGAACTTCCTTATGCAAATATCTCAAAACTAGAAGATGATGGCATATTGACTTGTGAACACTGCCATAGAATTATCTATAAAATGTAATAAAATAAAGATTAGTAGCGAAGCATAGCTTCGCTTTTTTCGTGCAAAAATGTAAAAGCACAATCGATGATTAAAATTTTATTGTTTTAAAAATTTAAGTTTGTCTTTCAAATTGCTTGCTATCTTTTTATAAATTAAATATAATATAATCATAGAAAGATTAAAGGCGGATTATGATTTTTAAAAAATTTTTTAATAAAGACGCCGATAAAGTAGAGCATTTTGCTAAAGAATTTAATTTGTCTGAAAGAGTTACAGAATTGTTACTATTAAGGGGGTTAAATACAAGCGAAGATATTGAAGAGTTTTTAAATCCTAAAGTTTTGCACAATCCTTTTGATTTAAAGGGAATGAAGCAATTAGTTGACAGGGTTAAACTAGCCAGAGAATTAAAAGACAAAGTGCTTATTTTTGGCGATTACGATGTTGATGGTGTAAGTGCAACTTCCATCATGCTTAAGGCATTAAAGCAGTTTGGCATAAAGGCAGATTTTTATTTGCCTAACAGATATATTGACGGATATGGTCTGACAAATCAGGTAATTGATAAAATAGCTGATACTTTTTCGCCCAACTTAATTATCACAGTTGACTGCGGTATTTCTTGCTATAAGGAAGTTGAATACGCAAAAAATAAAGGCATCGAGATAATTGTAACAGACCACCATGAGATACCAGATATATTGCCAGACACAATAGTTGTCAACGCAAAACTCCCAGATCAGAAATATCCTTTTAGAGAGCTTTGCGGCACAGGCGTTGCATTTAAGTTTGCACAGGCACTGCTTGGCGAAAAAGAGGCCGAGTGCTTTTTGCCTGTAACGGCTATTGCTAGCATTGTAGATATAGTGCCACTTATCGGCGAGAATAGAACCATAGTGTCGCTAGGCTTAAAGATGTGTGAGAAGTATCTTCCTATTGGCTTAAAAATGATGTTTAAGGAGTATGATATATCTCTTGTAAAGCCTAATGCCACAGATATTTCATATAAGATAGGTCCAAAATTGAACGCATCTGGCAGAATGGGTGATGCAAAAGACTCACTTAAGATTTATTTTGAAACAGACCCTGTAAAAATTAAGGCTGACCTTGAAAAAATCAAATCTCACAATACAAAACGCCAAGAACTTTGCAATAAAATCTATGAAGATTGCGAAAAAGCACTTGCTAAAGTCGATATGCGCAATCAAAGGGTAATCACACTGGCGTCAAAAAAATGGGACAAGGGCGTGCTTGGCATAGTCTGCTCACGACTTGTTGAAAAATATCATAAACCTGTCTTTTTGTTCGCCCAAGAAGGTGACATCTTGAGCGGCTCAGGCAGAAGCATTGACGATATAAATATACATGAGCTTTTGTCGTCATTAAAAGATATTCTAGAGACTTTTGGCGGGCATTCTATGGCTGCAGGCTTATCTTTAAAGCGAAGTAATTATGAGCTATTTTCACAAAAGATAAATGATTTTGCCTTGAATCATATTAACGATGAAGTATTTATTCCTATAAAATATTATGACCAAGATATAACCGAAGAAGAAATAACCCCAGAATTTGTTAAGGAGCTTGCGATATTAGAGCCTTATGGCTGCAGCAATCCGCGTCCTAAATTCAAAATCACAGCACAAGATGTTGAAATTTTGCCAATGAAGAAGTTTCCGCAGCACGCAAATATAAAGATTGGCAAATTTAACCTTACTTATTTTAATTTTCTAGATAGCATAGTGAAGATAACTTTTTCTAGGAAAAAGTCTTTTATATTTGAATTTCAGCCTAAAACAATGAAAGGCACTGTCACCGAGTTCGATGGCGGAAGCTTTATTGTGGAAGATTCATATAAGAAATTAAATTCGATAGAGCTGAACCAACTTGTTATAAAGGGTAATGGTGATTCACATTATAAATTGTATCCTAAAGAAGAATTATTGTCATTTGTTGGCGGAACGACTACATCGGTTTTTGGCACATGCTTTGTCACATATTCATGTTTTGATTATGTTGAATTTGCAAAAAACTATAACACGCAAGGTATATATCAATATGGCATTTATGAAGACAAAGAAATCGGCTACAACTCTTTTCTTTTGTCTCCTAAAGGTATAAATTGGGCAAAGAATTTTAACAAGATTGTATTTTTATCACCTGTTATAGACATGAATTTTATAGCGGCGTTAAATAAAGTGACTGACGCCGAGATTTATCTTCCAGTCGACAAGAAGGGCGATCCAAGAAAGTTTGCTGGCATAGATCTTGACAGAACCACCTTTGCACGTATTTTCAAAGCACTTGTTTCAAAGTCAAACAGGCAAATCTACAATGTATTTGAGCTCTATGATAGATGTGATTTTAAGGACATTTCATTTAACACCTTTTATGCTTCGCTCTTAGTATTTAATCAACTAGGGTTTATAAACATTGAAGATGGCGAGCAAATCATATTAAAAATAAACAAGAGCGTTAAGAAAGATTTAACTCAGTCCAGCATATATAATAACCTATTGCTTCTAAAAAACACTTTTAAAGGAGAGAATGATTATGGAAGACAGGCAACTAATAGATAAGATAAAAAACACAATATACAATAATTATCAGGTAACTGAGAAAGAAAAACAACTGATTAAATCTATGTTAGAGCATGATTTGAATTTTGACAGGATTGATGTTATACTGGATTTTATTGTAAAAACAAAGCTAGACAAATCATCTGTGCTTGCCTTTTTATGTTATCAACTTTACAAGGTATATCCAGAAGATGGCGACGAAGTGAGCACTCAGCTTACAAAAGAGCAACAGAAGATAGTTTCAGAATTTAAGACTATAAAAGATATAAATCAGCTCACTCTTAGCGAAGAAATTGAAGATGTAAGAAGAATGTTCATTGTAATGAGCAATGATATGCGTGTAGTTATAATAAAACTAGCAGGCATTTATTATGATATCTCCAAGTTGCAACTTCCGCTTGATGATAATCAGTGGAGATTTGTAAGACAGGTCAAAGATATTCACGTGCCACTCGCAGAAAGAATGGGTCTTGATGATTTAAAACAAAATTTATATGATAATGTTATAAGACTTGAGCATCCAACAGAATATAACCGCTTAAAAGAGACAATAGAAAGCAAGCGTGAAGAAAACGAGAAACAGCTTAGACTTACAAAAAGCAAAATTCAAGCCATATTAGACGATTTAAAAATAAAAGGCGAGATTGTCAGCCGTATAAAACACGTGTCATCTATATTTAATAAACTTTATAACAAAAGGTTGAGCCTTGACCAAATTTATGACATACTTGCTATGAGAGTTATTGTAGATACTGTTGAAGAGTGCTATGCAGTGCTAGGCAGAATACACGCTATTTATAAGCCTATGATAGGTAGAGTCAAAGACTATATAGCAAATCCTAAACCTAATGGCTATAAATCACTTCATACAACAATCATAGTAGAAAATCAGCATCCACTAGAAGTTCAGATAAGAACAAAGCAAATGCATAAAGATTCGGAATTTGGGGTATATGCTCACTGGCTATATAAGGAGAAAAAAGACAAGAAGTCAGATTTTGATGACAGACTAACATGGTTTAGACAGACAATAGAAAATGCAAAAAATATGTCTAATGAAGACTTTATAGAAACGCTAAAAAGTGATTTGTATGACGGAGTAATTATAGTTCAAACACCAAAAGGACGAGTTATAGAATTTCCAGAAGGAGCAACAGCTATAGACTTTGCTTATGCAATTCACACTGATGTAGGCAACAGCTGCGTAGGAGCAAAGATAAATGGTAAACTTAAACCAATCACAACGCTTTTATGCAATGGCGATATTGTAGAGATACTCACATCTTCTCATAGTAAAGGACCATCAAGAGATTGGCTTAAATACGTTAAAACCAATGGCGCGAGAAGCAAGATAAAAGCATTCTTTAAGACTGAGCTTAAGGCTGAAAATATAAGACAAGGCAAAGCCATGTTCAATCAATCAGTTCAAGATAAGGGCTTCAATCTATCACAGTTACTGACTGATAAGTATATAGAAGAGATACTCCGCCGTTATAATATGGAAGACATGGAAGAACTCTATGGAGCTATAGGTGCTGGCTCAATGACATCAAGTCAGGTTGCAAGCAGATTTATAAATCTATATAATAATGATAATATAACTCTTCCTAAAGCCGAAACTGTTGTTCACTTAAAGCGAAATAAGGACGGCGTGCTTGTAGATGGCGATAGCGGAATGCTAGTAAGATTTGCGGGCTGCTGTAGTCCTATTGAAGGCGATGATATTATAGGTTACATTTCACGCGGTAGGGGTGTGACAATTCATAGGTCAAATTGTCCTAATCTTAGATTCTTAGAGTCAGAACGTCTTATAGATGCACAATGGCAAGTAAAAGAAAATGCAACCTTTATGGCGACGATTAAAGTTATTGCTGAAAAATCAGATAACAACATAGGCAGACTTACAAATCTAATCACAGGACTTAAGATAAATATAAGGGGGTTTGACGCAAAGGATGTAGGAGACTCTTTTATATGTTCTCTTAGAATAGAAGTTAAAAATAAGGCAGAGCTTGAAAGTGCGATAAACTCCATAAGAAACTTAAGGAATGTGACAAGTGTATATAGGAGCGAAAAATGGTAACAACAAATAAAGAAGAATTGCTTATTTGTCTTCAAGACCTTTGTAATCTTTTTAATGTGGGAGAAGATATAAAAATTGAGCATAGAGAAATAGATAACATAGATAAAATAACAAATGAGTTTACCTTTGCATCAAGTGATGTCACACACAACTATTCTTGGACTTATGATATTGACAAATCTTTAAGTGAGCTAAGAAAAAAGTCACTACGAAAAAGAAAGGTGGCAAATGAGCTTTATCAAGTTCTGTCAAAAGAGCTCAATACAACTTTGGCGTGGGGTTCTCTCACAGGAGTAAGACCAACAAAGCTTGCTAGAGATTTAATAGAATATGGCGAAATGAAAGAACATCTAGTTGCTGAGATTTTAGAGCGAGATTACTTTGTTTCTAAAGATAAGGCAGAGCTTGTTGCAAGTATTTTGAAAAATCAAAAATGCATTATAAGAAATGATAACCTTATTGATATTTATGTGAATATTCCAATTTGTCCAACAAGGTGTGTCTATTGTTCATTTATATCAAGCGAACTTGAAAGAGTAAAAAACAAGGTCGATGATTATATAGATGCTGTTATAAAAGAGATAAACTCAGTTAAAGATATCATAAAAAATAAAGCCTATATTGTAAGAACTATATACATAGGTGGCGGCACACCATCTGTTTTAAATGAGAAACAGCTGGACAGGCTGTTATCAGAGATAAATTTTCCTGTAAGCGAATTTACCGTTGAATGTGGACGAGCTGATACGATAACAGATGAAAAGCTTGATATTCTTAAAAAACATAATGTGACTAGAATATCAATCAACCCGCAGACATTTTGTGAAGCAACACTAAAGAGAATAGGAAGGAAACAAAAAAATAGCGAAGTGCTTGATGCCTATAGCAAGGCACTTGTCCGAGACTTCCAAGTAAACATGGATTTTATTGCAGGGCTTCCAGGCGAGAAACTTGGCATTTTTAAAAGAACAATTAGAACGGCATTAGAACTTTACCCAAATAACATAACAATTCACACTTTGTCAGTCAAGAAGGGAGCAGAGCTTAAAAACAACGAGCAGAAGCTAGAAGATCGTGATGTGTTCAAAATGGTTGACTATGCCGAGAAAACGCTAATTCAAAATGGCTATAAACCATATTACTTATATAGGCAAAAAAATCAGTTAAGCGATCTTGAAAATGTTGGCTATTTCCGTGATAATAGCATCTGCATGTTTAACATAGACAGTATGGAAGAAACAAATACAATAATAGGCATTGGTGCAAACGCAATAAGCAAAAGAGTGTATAATTTAGAACATAAGATAGAGCGAGAAGCCAACGTCAAGTTTATAGAAGAATATATCGCAAGAATAGATGAACTTATTGAAAGGAAGAAACAATTTTACAAATAAAATTTGAAAAAATGGGAAAATAAGTTTACAAATAAAATTATTTATGTTATACTAAAAAAGTCGATGGACCTTTTACACAGTTTTGCTCGAGACCTTCTGACGCCTTGCTTTGTAAAAGGAGAAAAAATACAAATAGGAGGAAACAATGGAAAAGAAAGAGATTATTGATAAATTCAAGCTTTCTGAAAATGATACAGGTTCTGTTCAAGTTCAAGTAGCTTTACTTACAGCAAGAATCAATCATTTAAACGAACACCTTAAAGCTAACCCAAAAGATAACCACTCACGTCGTGGACTACTTCAAATGGTTGGTAAAAGAAAGGGTTTTTTGCTCTATCTTAAAGAAAGAGATATTGAAGCTTACAGAAATTTAATCAAAGAACTTGGTATTCGTGAAGTAAAATAATTTAATAAAAAAGGGGGGATATGTTTTTATCGTCCCTTTTTTAATTACACAAAATAGGAGTTAATATGAAAGAAGATACAAAAATTTTTGAAATTGAAATTGGAAACAAAAAGGTAACATTTGAAACAGGCAGATTATGTGAACAAGCAAATGGCAGCTGTCTTGTAAAATGCGGTGAAACAGTGGTTATGGTCAATGCAACAATGTCAAAAGAGCCAAGACCTGGCATTGATTTCTTCCCATTACAAGTAGATTACGAAGAAAAAATGTATTCAGTGGGAAAAATTCCTGGTGGATTTAAAAAGAGAGAAGGGAAGCCATCTGATAAGGCTATTTTAACATCAAGACTGATTGATAGACCTTTAAGACCATTATTCCCAAAAGGCTTTTATAATGATGTAGTAGTTGTTGCAACAGCATTATCAGTAGACCCTGATGTTGCTCCAGAACCACTTGCAATGCTTGGCTCAAGTTTTGCACTTACTATTTCGGATATCCCATTTATGGGACCTACGGGCTCTGTTCAAGTAGGTTTAGTAGACGGAAAATTTATAATAAACCCAAATAGCGAAGAAAGAGAAAAATCTCTTATTCATTTAACTGTATCAGGAACAGATGAAGCCGTTTTAATGGTTGAAGCTGGTGCACAAGAAGTGCCAGAAGAGACTATGCTTGATGCAATCATGTTTGCCCATGACGAAATAAAGAAGATAGTAGAATTTCAAAAGAAAGTTAAGGCTGAAATTGGCAAGCCTGTTGCACAAGATCTTGTTTATGAAGTTGTTCCAGAAGAAATCAATAAGGCTGTAAGAGAGTTTGCAGATGCAAAACTTGATTATGCTCTTGACACATTTGATAGATATGAAAGACAAACAAGACAAGACCAAGTAGATAAAGAAACAAAAGAGCATTTTGCAGAACAATTCCCAGATAGCGAAAAATATATCGGCGAAGTTCTCTATAAAATGACAAAAGAAAAGGTTAGAGCTAAGATTTTAAATCAAGGTATCAGACCTGATGGCAGAAAACTTACTGAAATAAGACCAATATGGTGTGAAGCGGGTGTTCTTCCAAGAACTCATGGCAGTGCAATCTTCACTCGTGGACAAACTCAAGTGCTTACAACTTTAACACTTGGCACAGTATCTGATATGCAAAAATTAGATGGCCTTGATGACGAAGAAGTAAATAGATATGTTCACCACTATAATATGCCAGCCTATGCAACAGGTGAAGCTAGGGGGATAAAGAGTCCGGGTAGACGTGAAATTGGTCATGGTGCACTTGCCGAAAGAGCACTTGAGCCTGTTATTCCGTCAGAAGAAGAGTTCCCTTATGCACTAAGACTTGTATCAGAAGTTTTATCATCAAATGGTTCATCTTCAATGGCTTCTGTTTGTGGTTCAACTCTTGCATTGATGGACGGCGGCGTTCCAATTAAACGTCCAGTTGCAGGTATTGCTATGGGACTTATTAAAGACGATGAAAGCGGAAAAGTTGCAGTGCTTTCTGATATACAAGGTCTTGAAGATTTCTTAGGCGATATGGACTTTAAGGTTACAGGAACTGAAAAGGGTGTAACTGCTATTCAAATGGATATCAAGATAAAGGGTATTGACAAACAAATTCTTACAACTGCTTTAAAACAAGCTAGAGAAGGTAGAATGTTCATCATGAATAAACTTCTTGAAGAAATTCCAGAGCCAAGAAAAGAACTTTCAAAATATGCTCCTAAGATAATCACATTTAATATAGATCCAGATAAAATTAAAGACGTTATCGGAACTGGTGGAAAAATGATCAATAAGATCATTGATGAAACTGGCGTTAAAATTGATATTGATGACGACGGACAAGTATTCATAGCAACTCAAGATCTTGAAATGGCTGAGAAGGCTAAGAAAATTATTCTTGGGATAGTTGAAGATGTTGAGGTCGGTGATGTATACGATGCAAAAGTTGTAAGAATAACAACCTTTGGTGCATTCGTTGAATTTGGCGGAAATAAAGAAGGCATGATCCATATATCTAAACTTTCAAATAAACGTGTAAATAAAGTTGAAGATGTAGTGAAGCTTGGCGACGTTATTGAAGCTGAAGTTATCAAGATTGACGATAAGGGCAGAATTGACCTTAAACGCATCGTTCCTAAAGACGAAAAAACTGAAAAGTAATAAAACATACGGATGGTTTTGTCACGCAATCCAATTAGTTCGTATGGAATAAATAGAAGAGAGATTTAATCTCTCTTTTTTGTTAATAGCATTGTTTTTAGAGCTATTATGTAATGAAAATATAACTAAAACATAATAGCTAATCACAGGCTTTGTAGATATGCTTAACAGCATAGATAAGACGTTGTATCTCTGAAAAGGTGTTAAAATAAGAAATGGATACTCTGACTGCACCTTGCTCTAAAGTGCCTAGCGCTTTATGCTTTATTGGGGCGCAATGGAAGCCACCGCGCACACAGATATCATATTTTTCGTTTAATATATCAGCAACTTCGCTTGAATCTAAATCCTTAATATTGAAAGCAACAACGCCGAACGAATTTTCAGGCTCCGTGTATGACGTTAAGCCCATCTTTGTTAATTCATAATTCAAATATGTTGTCAAATCGTCTATTTTATTTGTAATTTCACTGAAGTTGTCTTTAACGAAATCGAGTCCAGCCCCAAGCCCAATAATGAGTGGGGTAGATATTGTGCCGCTTTCAAGTCTTTCTGGATATATATCAGGCTGATATAATTCTAGTGAATTAGTGCCTGTTCCACCAAATGTAATTGGTTCAGGACGATATTTATCGTTCATAATTAGGCAACCTATACTTTGTGGAGCGTAGAAACCTTTATGCCCAGCAACAGTGTAGTAGTCAATGTTTGACTCTTTCATATCTACTTTTATATGTCCGCAGCTTTGAGCTCCGTCTACTAGAAAAATTATATTGTGGTCATGGGAATATTTGCCTATATTTTTTATATCGGCAACACTTCCATTCACATTAGAGATATGATTGCATATAATCATATAGGTGTTTTCTTTAATAAGTGGCAAAATATCATCTAGAGTAATCCCAAGTTTATTCTTTTGATAGGCGATTGAATAGTCAATTTTGCCAAGTGATTTTAAATATTCAAGTGGTCTTAAAACAGAATTATGTTCGTTTTCAGTGCATATAACATGCCCACCAGTTTTAACTGAGCCCAAGATAGCTAAATTTAAGGCTTGAGTGCAGTTATAGGTAAAAATAACATTCTGTCCGCTTTCAACGTTGAAGTGCTCAGCAAGTTTTTCTCTTGTCTCTTCAACTTTTAAAGCAGTTTTGATGCTTGCTTTGTGTCCGCTGCGGCCAGGATTTGCTGTATACGACAGCATACTATCATTTACTGCTTTTATAACTTCCTTAGGTTTAATATATGTTGAAGCACTATTGTCTAAATATATCATTTTGTCAACTTTCCTTTATAAATACAATATAGTGTTTTAGAAGGGAAATTGTGCATATTGGAGGCCGCAATGCAATTTATAATAGCAGTTTTCACATCGAGAAATGAGACCCTTTATTTTGCTAATATGTTCAAGTCAAATGGAATTTATGCGGGAGTAATAAATACACCAAAAGAAGTTGGCAGAGCATGTGGTATATCGGTAAGATTTGATGAAAGATTGTATCCAATAGCTCAAAACTTTTTAAAAACAAAACCATTTAGGTCTTTTTATGGGTTTTATAGGGTATATGTAAATGGTAATTATAGAAGAATTGAAAAGATGTAAGCAGTGTTTTAATTATTGTATCTTTCAATGTATTTTTATTTAAATAAGAAATAAAATATATTTATGAGAACGGCTTATTCAATTCTTATTCTATCAATTATTGCCATATTTTTAACTTATACAATAGGCTGCTTTTATGCATACTTTTATCCGATGACCTATGCCGATACAATAGTGGAATACTCAAATTCTTATAATGTTGACAGTGCACTGGTTGCATCAGTTGTCAATAGTGAAAGTAGTTTTAAAAATGACGTTAAATCGCAAAAAGGTGCAATAGGGCTTATGCAACTTATGCCGACAACTGCAGAATGGGTAGCTACAAAACTAAATGAAGAATATAGTGAAGAGAAATTGTATGAGCCTGAGTATAATATTAAATTAGGGACATATTATTTAGGTTATTTAATTGAATATTTTGGTGACACAGAACTTGGGCTTTGTGCTTATAATGCAGGTCAAGGCAATGTGTCAAATTGGCTTTTAAATAAAGAATATTCAACCGATGGCAAAACTCTTACAAAAATACCTTATAAAGAAACAGAAAATTATTTAAATAGGGTATATAAGAATTATCATTATTATAAAAATAAGTATAAATAATTGACTTATTTTTATTTTTGTGCTAAGTTTATATAAACTATGCGA